>Ga0114995_10001155_pt1 | contig 18699 bp, 19 predicted proteins | sample ArcticOcean_MG_C_11_FD_87038 | JGI IMG/M metagenome (GOLD analysis project Ga0114995, IMG submission 87038) | Marine microbial communities from western Arctic Ocean - ArcticOcean_MG_CB2_154 | ecosystem: Environmental > Aquatic > Marine > Oceanic | place: Arctic Ocean: Canada Basin | collected... | reverse complement strand
CATTCAGTACAATTTTAAATAGAACAAAAAAATTTACCAAAACAGAAAATAACGATTTCTTTCATGCGAACATTTGATCTAATAATTTATTATTGTCTTAGCCTTAACATCTTCAAATATTATCTTAAAATAAATATAAAGCTTAAATGTTTCCGCAATATTTTCGTCATGAAACATTTGTGGAAAAATCTGTAAAAAAGGTAGCCCTTCTTTTACTATTTCTTTATAATTTTCTGTTACAGATTTTATCTGTTACTACTGGTGGTAATAGTAGTGCACCTTCTGAAGCAATTACTTCCATTTCTAGTAACGCAATACACATAAATTTTCTCCATTTTAAATATTTCTACTGTTGATCTGGTCTTAGACCAGTTAAGCATCCAACTAAGAACGGTAGCAAATTACTTCTTCCTGTAAAATTCCCTGCAATAAATAATGCAATCCCTATTAATTGCAAGATAAGCGATAACTTATTTTTCATTTTAGATTTTAGTTAAAAATAGCTGCCCTCTCGATTAAATACTCAATCGAGTTAATAAATGGATCAACACATATAATTACACCTGCATTTTTCCTAAAATGCAGAATAAGTTACATTTTAATCTGGTTAGATAAACTACACTTTTTGCTCCCAAAATGCAGAATAAGTTACACTTTGGTAAAAAAAAGTGTAACTTATTCTGCATTTTGGGAATCGACATACTCTGGCAACAAACCACCTAAGTTAAAGGGCTCTTACATATAAAATTGAGATATTTTAAGTAACTTTTTGTTTAAGATATATTCTCAATGGTTCGGATTAAGGGGAAGGCTTAAGAGCGCTCAATTAGTTTTAAACTAAAACTAAGTCGCTTGGCTTAAAAAAGTTATTAAAAACAATTTTTTCATGATATGAAGAAAAAATTGTTTTTAATAGGGTAATAAATCCCGAATGGATGAATTGAGTAGTAAATGAATGGATGAATTAGTTCTCCTTAAAGGGAAATAATAATAGTGTTTTTGTAGGTAAATTAAGCAAATTAACCAACCGTAAACATTTCTGGAGCCGTTTGATTAACTAATTTTGTTGTAATGGCACGTAAAATTGTAGCATCACGTTTAATTTCAACATTCATTTGTTTTAACAAATCCCCATTACCAAGAAAAATGATTTGAACTGATGTAGCAATATCGAAACCTTTAATTGGGTAAGCTAAAGAAACTTTCCCTTGGTTTTTAACTAAAACCTGGCTTCCTCTATCGACTAAAAAATTACGATAAAATTCCGTCTTAGAAATTGTTTCCTGTTCTGTTGTTGTAAATTTGAACAATAGGACTAATTCGTATAACTCAAGTTCTTTTTTCATAAAGTATTTTAATAGTAAATTACTAAGTAATTGTATAAAATAGTAATGGATATATCTAACAGTAATCAAGTGTTTTATTAAACCTTGTAGCTTTTTATTATTCCGCGAACTAATAAAAATAATAAATTTCAAACTGACAAAATTTTTATTTGAAAGTTTGAAATTTATTTAATAATCCATCGGAATAAACGATCCTTAGTTAAAGACCAAATTGATTACCACGACGATATTGTAAGTATGCAGCAACGAAAAGACCTAAAATTGTTACTGGTACAAGACCAAGTACGATTCCTGAAAGTAATACCTCAACCATAATTTTATTATGTAAGCGATTTAATAAATGTTTAACTGATTTAGTAAAATTCTATTTATAACTATTAATTAATTATTCACCAACTTCAGAAAAAAGACTACTTTGTCTTATATCATCCAGCTGGATAGTTACTAGATCAGATTTTGTTAAAATTGCACCTCCAGAATTAAACATTCTATTAGCATGTCTCATACGAGCCGTATCGATAGCATTACTTATAGTTCTAGCATTAGCAAATAATGGAAGTTTGCTTCGTTTTTCGATGTACTCTAAAAGAGCTGCTTCTGCATCATCTGTCATTCGATATTGTTGCTCGGCTAGAATCATTCGACCGATGTGAATTAATTCTTCAGGTGTATAATCGGGAAAATCAATGTGGTTTGCTACACGAGATGATAAACCAGGATTAGATTCGTAAAAACTATCCATTCGTTCTTTATAACCAGCAAAAATAACAACGAGGTCATCCCGTTGATTTTCCATTACTTGAAGAAGAATTTCAATTGCTTCAGCACCGTAATCTCTTTCGTTATCTGGCTTATATAAATAATAAGCTTCATCAATGAATAATACACCACCCATAGCACGCTTTAAAACTTCTTTTGTTTTAGGCGCAGTGTGACCAATATATTGACCCACTAAATCATCTCGAGTAACCGTAATTAGATGCCCTTTACGGATGTACCCTAATTTGAAAAGAATATCAGCCATTCTATTCGCAACTTCTGTTTTACCAGTCCCTGGGCTTCCGGTAAATGACATATGTAAACCCACAGAAGCAGAATTTATACCTAAACCTAATGTTTTTCTAAGACGTTGAACTAATAATAAAGCGGCAATCTCCTTAATACGACGCTTTACTGGAACAAGACCTACAAGATCTTGCTCTAATTGGTCAAGAATACCCTGAATATCCGTTTTTATATACTCTTCTTGTAAATTAACTGCCATATTTAGATAATGGTAAATTATTATTGAAATAATTATACTACGTTTAAAAAAAAACGTACCCGCTTTTTTATTAACTTATGATTCGTTGGGGAAGATTCGAATATGTTTCTGATTATTTCTATTCATCGTTATACCTTTTAACTGATAATGTGCGACTAATTCGTGCTGTTGTTTGCGAAGTAGACTAATCTGAGGAAATAAATCAACCGCAATTTGATTAGGGACGACAATTTCCTCTATCGCTAATCTTACTTCCTCCAAAGGTGATAAAAAGTCCTGACTTAGTATATTTGCGGTCAAATCTACGTCATTTTGAGAGTGAGAAATTTGTGTTAAATGAATTTTAGCTAAACTTCGTAATGCCTTCGTAATCATTCCTAAGGAAGGAGTTTGGATGGTATAAACCGTTAACTTTTTTGCTTGCGAAACTTGTTTTAATTTACGGTTCGCTTTGATTAAACTTGATAAAGTTAAAATAGCGTCAGCGTATTGAATTTCTTTGGTTAAGATTATCGGAAGTTGCAGAGTTTTGATTAAAGGTTTTAAATCTTGAAATTTAATACCATAAATATATAAAAAGGTAAATTTTTGCTTTAACTCGAGCCCGACCGCTGAGTCATTTTTAGTCATTTTTTTTGTTTTTTGTTTATCCATTTCCCCTAACCGATTAAATGAAGAGATCTTTTTTTGTTTTTTATCAATACCGGCATAGTTTGAAAGATTAATTTGTCGCCCTTCAGATTTAGTTTGGTTATAAACGATTTTACAATCAATACTTTTTTTCCGGCGAGCATGAGCGATCGTTTTTGTACGGGCACAATTTGCCCTTGTAAAAATAAATCGACCGATTTTTCAATATTTTCATGAATAATCCAAGTTTGCGGATTAGGTAATTCAATTGCTATGTCAAAAGTAGGCGGTGCTTTTCGCTCTAATATACTTTTTGATGAACCTCGCCGTTTTGCTTCTTCATCGCCCAATGTAAGGTATTGAATACCACCAATTAAATCCGTAATGGTAGGGTTTTTTATTAAATTTTCGAGTGCATTACCGTGAGCGGTCCCAACCAATTGAACTCCTCTTTCGGCAATCGTGCGAGCAGCGAAAGCTTCCGCCTCTGTTCCAATTTCATCAATAATAATAATTTCTGGCATATGATTTTCAACTGCCTCAATCATTACTTCGTGTTGATTTTGAGTATTCGAAACTTGCATCCGTCGCGCTTTACCAATAGATGGATGTGGTAAATCACCATCTCCTGCAATCTCGTTGGAGGTATCAATTATGATAACCCGTTTTTTCATCCCATCAGATAAAACTCTTGCAATTTCTCGGATTGCGGTTGTTTTACCGACTCCAGGTCGGCCTAATAAAAGAATTGATTTTTCTTGCTCTAATAAATCTCTAATAATAATTACCGTTCCAAAAAAAGCTCTACCACTTCTACAAGTTAGCCCAATAACAATACCTTTTCGATTTCGAAGAGAACTAATACGGTGCAAAGTTTTTTCTATTCCAGCTCGGTTATCACTACTAAATTTACCTAATTTTTTAAGAATAAGATCTAGGTCTTGCCAAACCACTGTTTGATAGGAAAAATATTCTGTTGTATTGGCAAATCGAGCTTCAGGTCGTCGACCGATATCAAGAACAATTTCAATTAACGAATCTCTATTTGGATGTCTTTCTAGTGGTTCTCGAACAAACTTTGGTAATACGTCTAGTAATTGTTTTAAATCGTCAGCAAGAAGCATTATTAACTATTTGTAATGTTTTTAACAGGTACACTCGCTTCCAAAAATAGTAACACATTACAATTTTTGTTAGGATGTGCTACCGGGTAGGTTGAGAAGTAAATTAATTTGTTAATTAGAATATATGACAGTACCAATCATAATACTTGAAGGAGCTCTAGAAGGCATCGTACTACCTCAAAAAGTTATGTATGCTGTTCTGTTTGCAGGACCACTCGGACAAGGTTATCGTGCAATTAATAGTGCCAGACGTTTCACAAAATCAGACAACCCAGTTGTTTGGATAGTCGAAGTCGGTTCACTAGCCTTAGATGTGACAGGTAATCGAACAGCAGCTATGATGTTACGTGTAAGTGCTTGTGGTTTGGCGGGAAGCCTGTGCATTAATGCCAGATCCTTTAACCTTACAGCAGCAATGGCTTTGTCGAACGGCCTACTTGAAGATCAATCGACCGCTTTATAAAATAAATTAGTGGGTATTAAACCAATAATTTAATGGTTTCACGTGAATTAAACTAAATTAATGGTATAGTCTAGTCTATGTATTATTAAACTAAATTTATACTCTAACAAGCAGTTCAATTTTTCATTCAAAACTATTAACTACATGTCTCACTTTACTAAGATAAAGACAAAACTTTACGATCGTGCCATCATCGAAAAGAGCCTTTCTGATCTAAATATTGAATGGGAATCTGGTCTTCAGCAGATTAAAGGTTATAAAAATCAAGAGCATGAAGCTGAGATTATTATTCGCCAAAAAAATAACCACGATATTGGGTTTAAATGGAATGGTATTGAATATGAGCTCGTAACAGATCTTATGTTCTGGGATCAATCGCACTCTGTCAATAAGTTTTTAAATAGTATTAACCAGCGTTATGCTTTTAACTTAATTGCAAAAGTAAGTGAAGAGCAAAGTTTTCAATATGTCGAATCAAAGAATCAGCAAGACGGCTCAATTAAACTACTACTTCGCAAGTTTAACTAACTTCATATTACCTCCCACAGGGAAATTAATTCGCTAAATAATACGAAAGCAATTTTTACTTAAAAAGTAATTGTAGTTTTTATATTCATTGCACGAGCGTGCGTTGTAGCTATAAGTTCTAAATTTATTGTTTGTTTAGATAAGCAAAACTTAAAAAAACTCAGCTTAATTTATTTAGTTAAGCTGAGTTTTTAACTTTCTTGGCTAGATAATAATGGTTTTTGTACGCAGCACAAAATAAACTACTCTATGTCTTATACGTGCTAACATCATAACAAAGTAATTGAAAGCCTCCTTTTTATATTCCGTAAGTGGATCTTTTTGACCATAGGCTCGCCAACGAATCGAATCACGTAAAAAAGCAATTTTTTGTAAATGTTCCTGCCATGAATAGTCGATCTGTTGAAGTATGAAAGATTTTTCTAATTCCCGTAAAAGACCTTTTTCTATAGATTCCATCTCAAGCTCTTTTAAATCATAAGTAATCTGTAATTGTTGCTTTACAAAATTTAGAGTTTGCTCCAAATCTTTTTCAGAATTATAGTTATTAATATTAAATGGAAGCCCTAGTAAATTTTGTAATTTTAGCATCAATATTTGATTAGCTTTTTCATTACTATCTTTTTTAACTGACATAAATAAATCATCTAAACTTCGTTCAGCATAATCTAAAACCCAATTACGTAAATTTTCTTGTTCTAAAATCCGACGTCTTTCAGCATAAACACCATTTCGCTGAGTATTTAAAGCTTGATCATATTCAAAAAGTTGCTTTCTTGAGTCAAAGTAATAAGCTTCAACCTTTTTCTGAGCCGATTCTAAACTTTTATTTAATAACGATGATTGAATGGGAGTATCATCTTGAAATCCAATACTTTGCATCATGTTCAATATTTGCTCACCGCCAAAAATACGTAGAAGTTTATCTTCCAAACTTAGAAAAAAACGAGAGGAGCCTGGATCCCCTTGTCGGCCTGATCTTCCGCGCAGTTGATTATCAATTCGTCTTGATTCATGTCTTTCTGTTCCAATTACATGTAAACCACCAAGGTCCTTAATTTTTTTACCCTCAGACTCAGTAAGTAATTTTGTTTCATCAAAAATAGCCTTGTACATTGCGACAAAAAGTTGTGTAGCAGCGTCGTTAACTAACTCCATGTCGCCCAAATTTTGCTTAAGCAATTCAGGGTATTTTTCGCAAAGTTCTACTTTTATTTTGTTATCCGCTAAATTAAAATTCTTTGCTAACTTTTCATTGTTCGAAACTTTATCTTCACTTAAAAAGAAGTCTTTTAATAACGATCTTGTTAAAAAAATTGCATTACCCCCTAATAAGATATCTGTACCCCGCCCAGCCATATTTGTTGCAATTGTTACAGATTTTCTATAACCTGCTTGAGCAATGATTTCAGATTCACTTTCAACATTTTCAGGCTTTGCATTTAAAATTCGGTAAGGGATATTATATTCACTTAATAGTGCTGCTAAAAGTTCGGATTTCTCAATTGTTGTCGTACCGACCAAGACAGGCCGACCAATTCTATACATCTCTAAACATTCTTGTGCGACTGATCGCCACTTTATATATTGATTTTTGTAAATTAAATCTGAAAGATCTTTACGTTTTATTACACTATGAGTCGGTACTTGAACAACGTTTAAATTATAAATTTTTTCAAATTCAGCTTCTTCCGTCTTTGCTGTACCTGTCATCCCAGATAATTTTGTATAAAGAAGAAATAAATTCTGGTAACTCACTGAAGCTAATGTTTGGCTTTCATCTTGGATAGGCACATTCTCTTTTGCTTCGACAGCTTGATGTAAGCCATCACTCCATCTTCGCCCTTGCATTGTACGCCCCGTAAATTCATCTACAATGATAATTTCTTGTTCTTCACTGACGATGTAATTTTTATTTTTTAGATAAAGCTCTTTTGCCTTTATCGAATTTAATATAAAGGAAATCCAAGGGTCATTAGCATCATAAAGATCTAAAATTCTTAGAGCCGTTTCACAAAAAGCGACGCCGTCTGAACTTAGGGTTACCCCTTGCGTTTTTTCATCAACGTTATAATGCACATCACGTCTTAGAGTTACAGCAAGTTTAGCTGTTTGGTAATATTTTTCAGTAGGTGCCTTACTCGCACCCGAAATAATTAGTGGCGTTCTCGCTTCATCAACCAAAATCGAATCTACCTCATCAATTACACAATAAAAAAAAGATCGTTGTACAATTTCTTCAGCAGTGTAAGCCATGTTGTCCCTTAAATAATCAAACCCCAATTCATTATTGGTTACATAAACGACATCGCAATTATAATTTTTCTTCCGTTCTTCCGGAGACATATTTTCTTGAATAAGTCCCACACTTAGACCTAAAAAACGGTGTACTTGACCAACATCTTCTGCATCTCGTCTCGCTAAATAATCATTTACCGTTATAACATGAGTACCTTTACCATATAAAGCATTTAAAAATGTTGGAAGGAGTGCTACGATTGTTTTTCCTTCGCCCGTTTTCATTTCGGCTATTTTTCCTTCATTAAGAATAAAGCCACCAATTAACTGAACATCATAATGGCGTAATCCAAGAACGCGCTCACTAGCTTCACGAACGAGTGCAAATGCCTCATTTATAATTGAACTTTGGCCCCCCCCGTTAAGTAAACGTTGTTTTAACTCCTGCGTTTTTTCTTGTAATTCGTTATCGGTTAAATCTTTAAACGCCTTACCTATAATGTTAATTTGTTGTACCTGGGGATTATACTTTGATAAAATTTGTTGCGTGGTGTTTTGAAAAAGGGACTCTAACATAGGTTAAAATTTTTTAGTTATTGGGCTTACTATTAATAATAGCATTAATCGGTTTGGACTCTTTGTTAAATTTTTAATTTCATAATACCCACAAATTAACAGGTTGATAAAAAATACGAAAAATTAATTTACTACTCAAAGCTTTATTAAATATGGGTCACCTGGGACTCGAACCCAGAACTATTCGGTTAAAAGCCGAGTACTCTACCATTGAGTTAGTGACCCGTTTAATGCTGATACTATTATACAAAATAATATAAGGATTAGCTAATTATTTTAGATAAATTATATCTTAAGATATCGATCCTAAAATAGCAATATCAAATATTGAGGTTGTAAGTTTTTACTTGAACATATTTGCTAACGAAAGAGCTTTTTGTTATAATAGAAGGAAAGGCTCAGTAGCTCAGTTGGTTAGAGCAGGGGACTCATAAGCCCAAGGTCGCAGGTTCAAGTCCAGCCTGAGCCAATGAGAATATTAAATGTAAAGTTAAAATTCTCCTCAATTCGTAAATACAGATCATACATAAAGAGTTTTATAATTAGTGTATTTAACTAAAGTTAGGAAATTAAATCGATTATGGCTGGAAAAACAATTCTTTATCAAGAAGCTGCAAGAAAAGCTATCGAAAAAGGAATGGATACTTTAGCGGAAGCTGTTTCTATTACCCTAGGACCAAAAGGTAGAAATGTAGTTTTAGGTAAAAAGTTTGGCACTCCGCAAATTGTGAATGATGGTGTTACTATCGCGAAGGAAATTAATTTAGCTGACAATCTTCAAAATACAGGGGTTTGTTTAATTCGTCAGGCCGCATCAAAGACGAATGATGTTGCTGGAGATGGTACAACGACAGCAACTGTCCTTGCTTATGCAATTATTAAACAGGGCATGCGAAATGTCGCTGCCGGAGCAAATCCTATTGTTTTAAAAAGAGGCATTGAAAAAGCAACTCAATTTGTTGTTAGAAAAATCACAGATTATGCAAGGCCTATTGAAAGTCTTTCGGATATAACTAAAGTTGCAACAATTTCCGCAGGCAACGATACAGAAGTTGGTTCACTTATTGCTAGTGCGATCGATAAAGTTGGGCGTGAAGGGTTAATTTCTCTTGAAGAAGGAAAATCAACCGTGAATGAGCTGGAAATTACAGAAGGTATGGGATTTGATCGAGGATTTATATCCGGCTATTTCGTTACAAACCAAGAACGAATGGAAGTTATTCTCGATAACGCTTACATTTTATTAACCGATAAACAAATTACACTTGTAAAACAAGATTTATTACCAACGTTAGAATTAATTTCGAAGACAAATCAACCTTTATTGATCATCAGTGATAATGTACAAAAAGAAGCTTTAGCTACATTAATCATTAATAAAATTCGTGGTATTCTAAATGTTGTTGCTGTTCGCGCACCTGGTTTTGGAGATCGACGAAAAGCATTGTTAGAGGATTTAGCTGTATTAACAGGTGGACAAGTAATTACTGCAGATGCAGGTTTAACTTTAGAAACTATTGAATTAGAGTCTTTAGGTCGAGCACGTAGAGTAATTATTGGTAAAGATTCGACAACGATTATTTCCGATGCAAATAAACAAGAAGTTTTAGCTCGTTGTGAACAGTTAAGACGTCAATTAGAAACACTTGACTCGACTTACGAGAAAGAAAAAATTCAGGAGCGATTAGCTAAATTAAGCGGGGGTGTAGCCTTAATAAAAGTAGGGGCTGCAACGGAAACAGAAATGAAAGATCGTAAATTACGATTAGAGGATGCTGTCAATGCTACAAAAGCAGCAGTTGAAGAAGGCATTGTTCCTGGCGGTGGTACAACACTTGCGCATATTTCTGAAGAACTTTTAGATTGGGCCAAAGATAACCTTGGCGGTGATGAATTAATTGGAGCATTAATTGTTGAAAAAGCGTTAAGTGCTCCTTTAAAAAAGATTGCCTCAAACGCAGGTCAGAATGGTCCGGTGATTTTTGACCGAGTTAAAAATGCAGACTTTGAAGTTGGTTATAACGCTGCTACAAATGAATTAGTTAATATGTTCGAGGCAGGAATTATTGATCCCGCTAAAGTTACTCGTTCAACTCTACAAAATGCAGCGTCAATTGCTAGTATGGTTTTAACAACGGAATGTATTATTGTAGATAAATCTACTGAATAATTTTCCGCTAAAGAATAAATTTATTATTATTACTGAATCCGAATTTTTTTTCAAATGATTCCAACTTTTAATTTACAAAAAACAAAAATCGGTAATTTACGCAGTGAAACAACACGAATGAACACGGATGCAGATGACGAAATGGCTCTTTCTGAGCACATTGAAGAGTTCAGTCAACGAACTGTTTTTTGTATCCTTTTAATAATAATATCTACGTTTGCTTGTTTTGCCGACGTGCGAGAAATTGTTAAAGTTTTTCAAGCACCAGCGATTGGAGTAAAATTTTTACAGTTCGCACCAGGAGAGTATTTTTTTGCATCTTTCAAAATAGCAGCATTTTCAGGCTTATTAATAAGTAGCCCAATTGTTTTTTACCAAATACTTTTATACTTAATCCCAGGGCTAACTAAATCTGAACGAAATATTATACTTCCCGTAAGTTTTGGTTCGGGCGTTTTATTTTTTGCAGGATTAGCTTTTTCTTATTTTTTACTTGTCCCGGCAGCTTTAAAATTCTTTATTTCCTATGGTTCGGAAGTAGTGGAGCCTTTTTGGTCCTTCGATCAGTATTTCGATTTTATTGCTGTGTTGTTATTTGCAACAGGTCTTGCTTTCCAAGTTCCAGCAGTACAAGTTGTATTAGGTCTACTAGGAATTGTTTCAGGACAACAAATGCTCTCTTATTGGAAATATGTTGTTGTTATTTGTACAGTTTTAGCGGCTATTATTACTCCATCAACGGATCCAGTAACACAAATATTAATGTCATCTGCACTTTTAACTCTTTACCTTGGTGGGTCAGGTTTTGTAATTCTCTTAACAAAATAATTAATTGAAATTATCAAAAGCATTAATAAAAATATTAGGTGTATAATATAGTGGTATACTAAAAACCATTAAATTATTACACGAAAGATGCTGAAAGCTATCAAAAACTTTAAATCAATTTTTCTAATCTTTGGGATTATAGGAACATTTTTCTTTCCTAAAGTTTCGTATGCTTACCCTGTTTTTGCACAAAACGCGTACCAAAATCCACGTGAAGCAACAGGACGAATTGTGTGTGCAAATTGTCACTTAGCTCAAAAACCTACAGAAGTAGAAGTTCCTCAAGCTGTATTACCTGATACAGTTTTTGAAACGGTTGTAAGTATTCCTTATGATCTTTCAAAGAAACAAATTACTGCAGGTGGTACTAAAGGCTCACTTAACGTAGGTGCCGTTGTAATTTTACCTGAAGGTTTTAAACTTGCACCGAAAGATCGTCTTTCTGATGAGTTAAAAGCTAAAACAAAAGGTGTATTTATTCAGCCTTATAGTAAAGAAAAGCCAAATATTTTAGTGGTAGGTCCAATTTCTGGGGACAAAAACCAGGAAATTCATTTCCCTGTATTAGCTCCAGACCCAGCTACAGATAAAAATGTTAACTACCTAAACTACCCTATCTTTGTTGGTGGTAACCGTGGAAGAGGACAAGTATATCCGACGGGTGAGAAAAGTAATAACAATACGTTAACTGCTTCAAAAGCTGGTAAAGTTTCTGCAATGGAACCGCAAGAAAAAGGTAAAACAAACATTGTAATTACTACAGCTGATGGAGACGTTACATATACTGTTGCTCCAGCATTAGATATTATTGTAAAAGTCAATGATACTGTAAAAGTGGATCAGCCTTTAACAAGTGATCCGAACGTTGGTGGATTTGGTCAGAATGAAACAGAAGTTATTCTACAAAACCCGAACCGTATAAAAGGTATGATTGTATTCTTTTTCAGCGTAACTGTTACACAAATACTGTTAGTTCTTAAGAAGAAGCAATTCGAAAAAGTACAAGCGGCAGAGATGAATTTTTAAAATTTAATTTTAAAATATCAAACGTTAAAAACCAAAAGAGTCCAGGTATTTTAATTTAAATACCCGAGCTCTTTTGGTTTTACTGATTTTAGGTTATTACCCACGAACAATTTTATCTGATGAGCTTACAAAGATTAACGCAAGTGAAATTGGAACCACTACGATAATTACTGCAAGAAAGATACTACTTAGAAAAGCGCTTAACGAAGGTGTCATATATCTTAAATTAAAACCTATTTAGATTGTAATTATAGCATAAAGCTAATGAAATTTATTATTCGATTTAACCCTTTCCAACAACAAATGGTAATAAGGCAGCAATTCTTGATGTCTTAATAAGTTTTGTAACTTTTTTTTGTTGTTTAGAAGATAAACCACTTACTCGGCGCGGAAGAATTTTTCCTTGATCACTAATAAAGCCACTTAAGACTTTTGTATCTTTATAAGTTAAAAGATTAAAGTCAATCGAATTTTTAGTATCAAGCTCGTCGTTATTTTTGTCTGAAAAGTTATTAAAATTATCTACCATAATGCTAGCTTTAAAGTTTTGTTATTTAATTTCTTTAAAAATTTCATGCTTTTGCGTAACCGGCGAATACTTTTTAAGTTCTAAACGTTCAGTAGTATTTCGACGATTTTTTGATGTTTGGTAACGGTAAACTCCTTGCGGGCAACGGTGTTCTAATGTAATAGCAATTCTAGCCCCTTTGCTTTTAGCCATAATAGTTTTCTTATTTTATACTTTAATAGAACTTACTCAGTTAAAGGTAAAAAAAATTAAAGAAAAAAGCAACAAATTAAAATGTTTTTTTTCTTTATATTTTATAATCCAAAATACTTTCTTAGAAAAAGGCTTTATTTTGCCTTACTTAACTTTAAATAATTAGTCATTTAAAAATGATTTTTTCAAATAGATCTTTTCTATTTGTAGAGTATTTGTTATAATATGTCTTATCAGATAAGACAATAAGCTGGTGTAGCTCAATTGGTAGAGCAACTGATTTGTAATCAGTCGGTTATGAGTTCAAGTCTCTTCACTAGCTATTTATTAAAATATGTAATAATATTCTTTAGACACTTTTTTTGAATTAAATATGAATATATTAGCAGAAACACTACGGGATGGTATTGTTGGGTTTTTCAAATTTTATTCTGTCATGCTTACGTTAAGAGTTTATTTAACATGGTTTCCAAATATAAATTTTTATCAGCAACCATTCAATTCCCTAGGAAAAATGACAGATCCCTATTTACGACTCTTTAGAGGAATTATTCCTCCTTTACTAGCTTTTGATATTTCCCCTCTTTTAGCTTTTCTTCTAATTACATTTTTGATTGATATTCTTTCAAGCCTGACATAATAAAGAAGCGGCTTTCTATATCGTAAATAGGACAGTCCATATAAAAACGACGTTAAAAGTTTGAAAAATTGTAAATATTAATCCAGTATAATTAAATTTAGACAGGGTTTTAACTTTAATTATCTAATAGGAAGTAAATGGTAGAAAAAAGCGTAAATGAATCCGAAGCTATTGATAATATTGTTACCACCCCATATAAATATGGATTCACAACAAATATTGGTGTTGAGGATTTCGAAAAAGGTTTGAATGCTGGAATCGTTCAAAAAATTAGTAAAAAGAAAAATGAGCCCGATTTTCTCTTAAAATTTAGAGAGAAAGCTTTCGTAATCTGGCAAAAGATGTCTAGTCCAAATTGGTCATACTTAGATATTGCTCCAATTGATTATGACGATATCCAATATTATTCCGTTCCACGTACGAAGACAAAATTAGGAAGTCTTGACGATGTTGATCCTGAACTTTTAGACACCTTTGAAAAATTAGGCATTTCATTAAACGAACAAAAAATGCTTGCCAATGTAGCTGTTGATGCTGTATTTGATAGTGTTTCATTAGGAACAACATTTAAAAAACAATTACAGAAATCTGGTGTAATTTTTTGCTCCATTACCGAAGCAGTAAATCTTTACCCTCATTTAGTAGAAAAATTTCTTGGCGGTGTAATACCAATCGGCGACAATTACTTTTCAGCCTTAAACTCAGCTGTATTTAGTGATGGATCATTTTGTTATATTCCAAAAGATGTGATCTGCCCAATGGAATTATCCACGTATTTCCGTATTAATAATGAAGAATCTGGGCAATTTGAACGAACGCTAATCATCGCCGAAGAACGAAGCTCTTTAAATTATTTAGAAGGCTGCACAGCACCACAATTTAGTACTAATCAATTACATGCAGCTGTTGTTGAACTAGTTGCTTTACAAGACGCAACAATAAAGTATTCAACGGTTCAAAACTGGTATGCGGGTGATGAAAATGGTATAGGGGGAGTTTATAATTTTGTGACAAAACGTGGATTGTGTGCTGGTAAAAATTCCCGTATAAGCTGGACACAAGTTGAAACGGGTTCGGCTATAACTTGGAAATATCCCAGCTGTATATTATCAGGACAAGATGCAATTGGTGAATTTTATTCTGTGGCTTTAACTAGTAATAAACAACAGGCTGATACAGGAACAAAAATGATTCATTTAGCGCCAGGAACAAGAAGCCATATTATATCTAAAGGAATCTCAACAGGGAATTCTAAAAATAGTTACCGTGGGTTAGTCAAAGTTGGTCCTAAAGCTTCAAAAACACAGAATTATGCACAATGCGATTCTCTACTTATTGGAAAAAATTGTAGTGCAAATACATTCCCTTATATTGAAGCACAAAATAGTTATACACAAATCGAACACGAAGCTTCAACCTCCCGAATCGCGGAAGAACAATTATTTTATTTATTACAAAGAGGTATTGAAACGGAAGAAGCTGTTTCATTAATGGTAAATGGGTTTTGTAAAGAAGTCTTTAATGAGTTACCTTTAGAGTTTGCTTCCGAAGCAGACCGATTATTAAGCTTGAAATTAGAGGGATCAGTTGGATAGACTAAAAACTTCAAGAAGTTTGAAGTTGCTTTAACATTAACTGTTTTTTAGAAATGAGTTTTTTAAATGAATTCGTGCTGTTACTAAAAGCACGTTATCCGATTATATATATTTCAACAACTGAAGAAGAGCGTATTGAGTATTTAATACGTTATTGTACTAAAAAATATGTAGCCCGGACGTACTATGCGTGGGATTTTGTAGAGGGTTACCAAGGTAATCCAAATGATATTGGTTTTGCTGCGCGTAATCCCCTTGAAGCACTAGATTTAACAGAAAAACTAACGCCGGAAACAGCCGCAGTTTTTGTTCTTAAAGATTATGACAATTTTTTTAAAGATTTTTCTATTATTAGAAAATTAAAGAACCTAAGTCGAACTTTAAAAACCCAACCAAAAAACATTATAATTATCTCGTCGGAACTAAATATACCTGATTCTTTAAAAGAGATTATAACTGTTTTAAAGTTTCCTCTTCCGACCTATTCTGAGATTTCAGAAGAATTGAAACGCTTAACAACATCAATACAACAAACAATAAAGCCAGCCGCACTAAATAATATTACAACCGCATGCCAAGGCTTATCTTTAGAGCGTATTAGGCGTGTATTGTCAAAAATAATTGCCAAACACGGTGAAATTATTGAATCTAGCCCAATTATTATTCTCCAAGAGAAACAACAGATCATACAACAAACACAGTTACTTGAATTTTGTTTAAATGATAAGAGTGTTGCAGATTTAGGGGGATTAGACAACTTTAAGGATTGGTTAAAATTACGTTCTAATTCCTTTTCGCAAGCCGCGATAAATTATGGTTTACCTTATCCGAAGGGTCTTTTACTGGTAGGGGTTCAAGGGACAGGAAAATCCGTTGCGGCTAAAACAATCGCATGCGAGTGGGAACTTCCATTGTTAAGGTTAGACTTTGGGCGGCTTTTTGCTTCCTTAGTTGGTCAATCAGAACAACGCGTTAGAAAAATGATCGAAATTGCAGAAGCTCTTTCACCTTGTGTTCTTTGGGTTGATGAAATTGATAAGGCATTTGCTGGGGCTCAAAGTAGTGGGGATAGTGGAACAACAAGTCGCGTATTAGCAACATTTATCACCTGGTTGTCCGAAAAAAATTCCGCCGTTTTTGTAGTAGCGACAGCGAATAACATTGACATGATACCGGCTGAAATTTTACGAAAAGGTCGTTTTGATGAAATGTTCTTTTTAGGTTTGCCAACACTTGAAGAGCGGGAAGCAATTTTTAACGTCCATTTAAAAAAATATAGACCCGATGATATGGGTAATTTTCAAGCAAAACTTTTAAGTGAATTAAGTAAAGAATTTTCGGGTGCCGAAATTGAACAAGTTGTAATTGAAGCTATGCGACTTGGTTTCAATGAAAATCGAGAATTTAATAATGAAGATCTATTAGTTACTATTCAGAATATAGTTCCACTAGCAAGAACAAAGAGTAAAGAACTTAATATTTTAAAAGAGTGGTCAGAATCCGGGAATGTAACAAGCGCCTCAAAGTATCGCTAAATTTAAAGATAGTTTACCTATATTTTTAACTTCGGTTCATGGTATACTTCTTTAGAAAATGTGCGGCAAAACTAAATAAAACTAAATTATTAATGACTGCGTTAAAAAATAGTGCTCTAGATTTAGAAATTTTTTATACAAAACCAGAGTTACCAATAATTAAAGTTGGTGATAAGGTTCAAGTTATTATCTATCTTGAGTTACCAAAAGAAGTAGGAGAAGGAGAAAAAAAGGATAAGGAAAGAATACAAAGTTTTGAAGGAGTTGTAATTTCGAAACATTTATCAGGTACAAAAATTGATTCCACAATTACAGTACGAAAAATGTTTCAAGGCGGTGGTACGGAAAAAGTCTTCTTATTAAACTCCCCTTGGATAAAGAGTATTGACGTTATTAGCAGCTCAAAAGTTAGACGCGCAAAACTTTATTACTTACGTGATAGAACAGGTAAATCTGCTAGACTTAAGCGTGTTCTCTAAAATGTACGTTTCTACACTGCTTTAAATTCTTTCCTTTAACATGTTTTGAAATGAAATTTCGTTTACTATTCGAACAAATATTAGAAAGAGGCATAGCAATTATGGCTTTTATCTTTCCGTTTATGGAAATATCCTATTATTTTGGCAGTAAGGTATTTTTAAATACTGAAAGTTTAACCTTAAAGGTTTTCTATTTTAAATATATTGCAAAACTTTCAAGTTTCTATGAGGCAAATGTTTATCTAGTTTTCATCGTTATGGTAGCTATTTTTATAATATGCTCGCGAGGTACTATTGCGTTAACCAAATTTGTCCGTTTTAATGTAATACAAGCAATTTTAATTAATATTATTTGTTCTTGCATCGGTTCTATTTTTGCTTACACTCCAATTGTTTTACGCGAAAGTGTAATTGGTGTATTGCTAGCAAATTTTTTATATCTTGGTATTCTTTTCGTAATTGGTTACTCGACCTTATTAATTGCCTATGGTCGTTATCCTAAAATACCGGTAATTTCTGAAGCGGCTAGACTCCAAGTCCAAAGAGGTTATTTAGATTAATAATAAAAAAAGGTCTCCAGGTTCAAAAACCTGGAGACTTTTTTTGTTATTCTAAATCTTTTCTGTTCGGGTTTCTTGATGGATCATTTGATAAGAAACCAAAAGTAAAAAGCGAAATAAAGAAAATTACAACAGTATAAACTAAAATTTTTAAAGTAAACATTGTTCAGGTTGTATAAAATAGTTACGGTATGTAAATACTAGATCTAAATCAAATTAGTCAAAATATTACATATAATTATATTAGGTCTTTAAAGTAAAAGTATAGCTTTATTTTTAAGTTCTCCACAATATAAATTACAATAGTTTAAAAAAATTAACTTAATTTAGAAATTTTATTTCCGTTTTATCAGCCCTGTCAATTAATAATTTTTCTCAGATTATAAATTTACGGAATCTCTACATTTTTTTTGTTAGTTATTTTACAACTTCACTTGTGCCAAAAACTGATAGGAATAGTAATAAGTTGCCGGTTTTTGAACTGCAAGTAACTGTTAAAAAAGAAGAGTCTCTACGCCCTAAAGAATTATTGCTATTTTTCCTCGCATATTCTTGAAGGGTAACTTTAACGAGTTTATACGCCAACAATGTTGGACATAACGGTAATAGACTACTAATGTATTCTCAAAATTGAATAATTAGTTACCAAAACTTTTAAGGTTTAGGATTAAGTCTTTAATTGTTAATTAACCTCAAATACTTTACTCAATTATTTAACTATATTAATTGATATCAGGGGTTCAAAGGATTAAAATCCTTTTTTTATAAAAACAACCTCTTGACATCATTTTGTATCTTTTGGTATTATCTCTTTTAGATTAAAAGTTTAATTCAAAAAAATCATTAAGATATTATAAGTACCATGGAGAGTTTGATCCTGGCTCAGGATGAACGCTGGCGGTATGCTTAACACATGCAAGTCGAACGAAAGTTTTTAACTTTAGTGGCGAACGGGTGCGTAATACGTGAGAATCTG
>Ga0114995_10001153_pt1 | contig 18702 bp, 23 predicted proteins | sample ArcticOcean_MG_C_11_FD_87038 | JGI IMG/M metagenome (GOLD analysis project Ga0114995, IMG submission 87038) | Marine microbial communities from western Arctic Ocean - ArcticOcean_MG_CB2_154 | ecosystem: Environmental > Aquatic > Marine > Oceanic | place: Arctic Ocean: Canada Basin | collected... | reverse complement strand
CCTGTTATAGAACTTGCTAGACGAGCCATTCCCCACGATTTAGCCGTTTGGTTTGGTCTTGATCCACTACTATAATAAGCACCCATTCCTTTATTCACTATTTTTTTTAATATTTTTTTAGAACAACCAGTCTTATCTATCAATTCTTTATTTATCTTAAGTATCTTTATTCCGTATATGTTTTCAACCTTTTTCAAATGCTTGGACTTTTTAGATTTGAATGATTTTAAAGGCTTACGTGTATAGTATTTATTTTTTTTATATAACCTAATCGACTTTAAAAGTTCGCGTTTTTGTTTAAATTTGTCTCTATTTTCTAATTGTTTTGGAATATATTTTTTATTCATATTATAAATAACAATATAAATAATAATGATTAATTAATTATATGACGAATGAAATATTATTAATTCAAACAGTTCAAATTGCTCCATTTCGAATTTTGATTACCGCATTAAAGGACATATTATTAGAAACAAATATTACATTTCAAAAGGATGGTATGCGAATTGTAAATATGGATAAATCTCATACTATTTTAGTTCATTTACATTTATTGAGTGATAATTTTGAAAGATTTGTATGTAATAAAGACAAAATTATTATTGGTGTAAATATGTCTCATTTATTCAAACTTATAAATACAATAGATAATGACGAAACATTATCTATTTATATAGAAGAAGAAGATTATAATAGCGGTATTGTGGAAAATTTAACACTTAAATTTGAAAATAAAAATAAGGAACAATGTAAAATCCAAAAACTTAAACTCATTGAACCAGATAATGAAGATTTAGATATACCTGATGTTAAATTTTCATCTATTATTAATTTACCATCTTCCGACTTTCAAAAAATAATCCGTGATTTAAATGTTATTTCTGAAAAATTAGAAATTAAATCTATTAATAACCAGCTTATTTTTAAATGTGTAGGTACATTCGCAAGTGCCGAAATTATACGTACAGAATCAGATGAAATGGGTATGATACAAAAAACCGACAAAATAATACAAGGATTTTATTCATTAAAAAATTTGAATTATTTTATAAAATGTACTAACTTATGTAATCAGATTGAGATTTACATGGACAATGATTTACCGCTTATTATTAAATATAATGTAGCGTCATTAGGAGAAATTAAGTTAGGCTTGTCTCCCATTCCGGGTTAAATTTATTCTTCATTACAACAGTTAAATCATAATTATAATATTTATAAAGCATATTATAATTATTCAATTGTATTTCATTAAATCCAACATATTTTATGATTTCTAATATAAGTTCATTTGGAACTTTATTAACAAATGTTTTTTTTATAAATTTACGAGTTTTTATAGAATATTGAATTTCTTCTTTTTTTATTTGACGCTCCATGAATAAAAATAAAACACAATAGTATTTCAATTTTAATATTCGTGCTTTTTGAACATACAACCTTTATAGTCTACCCCTTTTATAGGTATAAAAATATTTGTATTTTTATAACTACAATCATTCATCCATATTTTTAAAATACAAAATGTTTTTTTGGGAGACACACTAATACCATTCAAGTGAGATAATATTTGTTTTTCTTTAACTAATTCACCTCCAATCATATGATATAGAATTTGTCTCCATACGTATTCTATATCTTTATTATGAATTTTAAATGAAAAACTACCGCCTTCACGATTACTAGGTTCTTCCCATAAAGGTTGGATATCGTCTTTCATTACAAATACTAAAGATTTCTTTAATACATCACTACCTAATTCATTATTCAATGATATAATTTGATTTAATTCATTACACTTGAATAATTTATAATAACTTTCATAAGACCAATCATTTGTATTTTGTAAATGAATATAAAAAGTCCAATTTGCCCATAATTCAGTCATAATATATAGTACGATATTTATTTATATCAAGAGTATATATTATTAGAATCATTAGCGTATATACAATTAAACACTTTTGGTTAATAATTTTTTTAAAGATTATATTACGAACTAACAACATAACTTTTTACGCGATTTGACGGATTTGTTCCAAATACAAAAAATATAATTAATGTTGTATACGTATATAATATAATAGGAATAAATACTAACAACCAAGATATTATTTTCATATTTTGCATACAAAATGCTTGTAAAATTAAAGTAAATAATAGTCCTATAATTAATTTTACAATAGCATCATTGTATTTTTTATTCGACATTTCTGTTATCACGTGAATTAATATGAAAATTAAATATAATAGAGCAGGAGAACATAAACTAGTTAATATCATTATATAATATTTATATTTAAAAAATAATATATAAATTATGATAATGGATAATATAAGTATTTTAATGAGACAAACTACTTATACCAAAGAAGAATGCACAGAATTATTAAAAACAAATACACTAGAAGAATGTATATCAAAATATCTAAATATAGAAAAAAAAGAAGAACCTATAAAAACAACCAATCAAAATATTTTTAAAACAATACGCGAGTTTTTTTAGAAAAACATTTTTCCTAATGGATGAGATATACGTTTAGGTTGATTTTCTTTTAATATAGATATTTGTTCTATATTTTTATGTATTCTTAGGCTACATACAAAATCAGTTACATCTAACATATTATCATTCATTTCATATTTTATATTTTGTAAGGTATCTAATCCATCTCTAACTTCTTGTATATTTTTTATAGTAGGTCTTCCTTTACTTACAGTTCGAGACAAACCATCTACAAAATGTAAAATATTCATATTTCCAATAGTATAAAAAATATCACGATTAATGATTAGGTTTTTCATTAAAGCTCTACTATAAATAACATTGTCTTCAAATCCCCATGTCCAAAAAGACGGAAATCCGTTTATTTTTTCAAAATCTTCACCTTTTATTGAAAATATACCACCTAAACAAAATGTAAATCCGTAAAAATGTTTTATTATATTTTTATCGGTATTATAATTAATTAAATTCTTTTTATAAGGCAATGTATCAATATCATGAAAAACAAATGTTATGTCTTTATAATTATAATATTTTTCTTTAGCATATAAAAACCCTATATTTTTCATAGCTCCACGATTGAATGGTCTATTGTCTTTTTGATGAACAAAAATAATTTGATAGTTGTAATCTTCTAGAATATATTCCATATGTCTCATAAAATAAAATTTATGTTGTTCTCTATCTCTATAAGGGACAATTATAATTAATTCAATCATATCATAGTATATTATATTTTTTTTTGATTTGTTCCGGTAAGAATAATTTTTCATATCCTTCTAATTTTTTGAAACATTTATTAATGGTTACTTCACTAATTTGACTAAATTCATGAATCATTTTTTTACTTACATTTAAATTACATTTTTGACATACTAAATATATAATACCAGTAGATATAGAATGAGGTGTATTTTCAGATACAAGTCTTTTAGATTCTACAATTGAAGCTATGAACAAACATAGGTGAGTCAATTCTGAGTTCATTCCTAATTTACTACAATAACGGTTTATAAATGAACTAGGAGTTGTATTATTTAAAAGAGTCTTATCTTCTGTAAATTCTTCTATATCATTTAAGATACTTAAAGCATTTTTACACCCTTTTGTAGCACTTGTATTATCTAGATTGAAAATAGTAGCAATTTCCTTAGATGTACGTGGATTTCCATTTACACTAAATGATATATATATTGATGCTGCTAATAATCCATCACGATTTAAACCGCGATATGTTTTTTCATTTGAAATTTTATCATAATAACGAATCGCGTCATTGATAATTAATTTAGAAATACCACCTTTACTCGCTAATACACTTATAATTTGAAAATCGTCGTATTTAGACTTTTCTTTATATGGCATAGATTGCCATTCCGTATAACGTCTTATTTTTCGCATTTCATAAGTTGATTTACTATTACACATTATTCTACAACCAAATGAGGATTCTTTTAATAGATTATTGATAGGCATTCCACAACGGGATGGATCTGGTCCGCTATTATCGTCTGCTCCATAAAATCTCCATTCAGCCCCATAGTCCATAGTATCGGTTATAAGTATTCCACAAGTTACATTTCCACAACAATAAAAGCCTTCTTCCGTTATCCTCAATAATGAATTACATGCTTTACATCTTGATTTTTTTTCTATATCATAAATAGGTTCCACTTTTGTTTTTTCAAAATGTTTCCATAAATCTTTATTCATACATAGGAATATGTATAATATATTTAATTCAATTTTATTTTATAATATTATTATAAATGGGCATTTCTTCTTCAATGCCAATGAAAGAAGAAATGAATGAAAGTTCAAATGATATAAGTAATTTACCTGAACAAATAGATGATATTGCGGTTGGATATATATTAACCCAAAATACAATTGATTTAATACGATTAGGTGATAAAGAATATTACGACAATATGATTATACTAACTAGTAGCATATTAAATAAAAGATTAAGTAAATTAGAATTAGGATTTTTAAATCAACGAATTACAAATGGAATTCAAGAACCTATTTACGCACAAGATAAACACGATATTACGAATTTAATTCCAAAAAATGACGCAATGAAAAACAAAATGCTTCACAATATTTCAAAATACTATATGAAAATAATAACTATATATAGTGCGATTGTTGCTACAATGGATCCACAATACTTTTATGAAGATGAAGATGGTAATCGTAAAACATTTTATTTAAAAGATTTCAATGAATACAAAAATATACCACATAACGCGCAGCCACGAATTAGTCAAATTACAAATCCACTTAATCTATGTCGTAAAAGATTAAATATATTAAAGAATAAACTAAATATAGATGGTGATAATGTTACCATTAATCCAGGAGAAAAATTATGTTCGTTAGATGAACCAACCAAAAGATTAAATGAAGAAATTGGTATTAAAGAATTAGACTTATTATATTATGATATTTTTGACTCCACTGAAAAAAAATGGGCAAAAATGAGTAATAAAATGAAAAAAAAATACAATAAAGATTTAACGTTATTCTATCAAATTTTTACTGGTAAAAAAAATAAACCAAGTGAAATTAAGTCTTTTCATGACATTGAAATGCTAGATTTTAAAACATTCGACCATTGTAATAAAAATAATTTTATAAAAGATATAACTGTTTCAAAAAATAATAAATTAATTCAAAAATACTTAGATAAAATATATATTATTCAACAACATACAAATACTACCAAGGAAAAATTAATGTATATATTAAAAAAAATCTTTATTTCGGATAATAATCAATATAAAATAAATCCCGAACTTACATTAGATAAAGTATTTAGTTTAGAGAATGATACAAGAGAAGTTATTCTTCACCTTTATACAACGTGTGAAAAATATTTCGTTCAAGCATTATTAATTTTTGAGAAAATATTTGAAGAAAATGTTCATAGTTTAAATATAGAAAGAGATACCAATATGAAAAATACATTTGTCATACCAACAACAGGAATAAGTATAACACCTGATTCTGTCCCAACTGATTCTGTCCCACCTGATTCTATCACGCCTAATTCTATCACGCCTAATTCTATCACTCCTAATTCTATCACGCCTAATTCTATAACACCTAAAAATAATTCAGTTAATCAATCTGTTTCTGAAAAAATACAATCTAGTATTATGGACACATTTGGTTTTGGTAAAACAACTGAAAAAGAAGGTAATCAAACAGAAGATTTGGTAAAAAAAACGACTAATATTATAGAACCAAATAGCACTGAAGCTTCGCCAACCAATTCTCCAACCAATGCTATTGAAGTTCCACCAACCAACGCTATTGAAGTTCCACCAACCAACGCTATTGAAGTTCCACCAACCAATTCTCCAACCAATGCTATTGAAGTTCCACCAACCAACGCTCCAACCAATGCTCCAACCAATGCTATTGAAGTTCCACCAACCAATGCTCCAACCAATGCTATTGAAGTTCCACCAACCAATGCTCCAACCAATACTCCAACCAATGCTATTGAAGTTCCACCAACCAATGCTCCAACCAACTCTATTGAAGTTCCTCCAACCAATGCTCCAACCAATGCTATTGAAGTTCCGCCAACCAACTCTATTGAAGTTCCTCCAACCAACTCTATTGAAGTTCCACCAACCAATGGTGAAATTAAATCACAAGAAATTATTTAAAATAATCATATTAATGCATTAAATCTTTCATGGATTTCATTAACTTGTCCCCATATATATTTGTTTTTGTTTCTTCTTTTATATCTTTATTGAACGTAACAGTCGTTTTTTCTTTTATTTCATTACCATACGAATCTACCGAAACACCCGTTTTTTTTTTTATCTGCTCTCTAACATACGAGGGTACCCAATGATTCCAGCTTATCAATAATAAATTAGGATGAATATATTTACATAAAAAATTATCTAATTCCAATTTATCTATAATATAATTTAAACATTCGCTGAAATTATAATTTGGATAACCGATTAATATTTCGGGCATTAAATAACTACAAAAATTATTTTGTATTCTTTGTCTAGATGCTATTTTTATCTTACTATGTATTTTAGATAATAATTTATTATATATTTCAACTCTGTTTAAATCAATCTTTTTTTTTGTCTCATAAAGGTCTTCTATATTTAATCTAGGGACATCCATTATTATTTTTATATATAAAATAATAATGAATTTACTTCATAATTGTATTTAAAAATGTATCAAATGTTTTATCATCTAATTCCGCATCATAATAATATTTTTCATTTTTATATACTAATACAATAGTTGGGTAAGATTCTATATTATAAGCATCAGCCATATCCGTATTTTTTTCGGCATCTATTTCTGTAAAGGATATACTATATTTTGAATTTACATATTTAGTTTTAATGGATTTCATTTTTTCTAAAGTTTTGGTTGAATGTGGACACCATTTCGCGTAAAATATATAGATATCACCTTTATTATAATTTACATTTTCTTTATATTCATTGTTTTCAACAAAATCTTTATTTATTTTATTATTATTCTTATAATAAATATACAATAAATAAATAGACACACATATTAATAAGAATAAAACAATATATACAAACATTATTATGTAATACTATTTTATTATTTTTATAATAACGTATAAATAATAAAATATGTATATATTATGATTGTTAAAGTATATAATAATAATAAATATGTTGTTGTAAAATCTCTAAATGATCTACACTATTATCGTGAAATCATGCGTTTAAAATTGAATCATATAAATCAACAAGCAAATACTAAAAAAATGATTCAAGATAAAATAAATTTTTTTTCTTCTTAATATTCAATGACATTATATACAAATGAAGAATATAATAGTGGAGATGGTATGCTTACTACGATTTGGGGTCCAAGCTTATGGCATTATCTACATACAATGAGTTTTAATTATCCAAATAATCCTACGAATAATGATAAAAAATATTACCGAAATTTTATTTTATCATTAAAGAATGTATTACCTTGTAAACATTGTCGTATAAATCTTGTGAAAAACTTAAAAGAACTACCTTTATTAAATAAACATATGAAATCACGTGAATCATTTTCAAGATATATTTATTTATTACATGAACATATAAATACAATGTTATGTAAAAAATCAAATCTAACCTACGATGATATTAGGGAACGTTATGAGCATTTTAGAGCAAGATGTACAAAAAAAATAGTAAAAAAAGAAAAGGGATGTACTGAGTCATTATATGGTGAAAAATCAAAATGTATAATAAAAATAGTACCTAATAAAACAAAATGTAAAACATTTCAAATAAATAAAAGTTGTAAAAAACGTAGATTAAGAAAATCTACTAAAATCATTTAATATCGGCATTGGTAAATAATCACCAACCGAAGTTGACCTATAATTTGGAACCTTTTTACAATCAAAGGATGGTTCGGGGCATCTTTCACACGCTGGACATGGAGGACAATTTCCGTCTGTGCTTTTTAATTTTTTTAACTCTTCTTTCAAGGTTTCAATTTGACTTTTATATTCACTTATATTCGTCTCGTTTGGTGTTAATTTGTTATCAAATAATCCTTTTATCGAATTTGTTAACCCATTCGTTTCTGGTTCTACACTAGCGGCCTTGTCTTCACTTTCCATTGTTTGTTTGAACGTATAATTAGATTCTTTATTTTTACTTTTGGATTCTTCGTCCTTTTCAATAACCGTTTCGGATGTTTTTGTTTTATCCGTATCATTTGCTCCTATAAAAGGTGGGCAAGCAGGACATACAGGCGGAACAATTTGACTTTTCAATATATAATCATCATCATCACAATCACCTGTTTGACACGTCGGAATTGGCATATCTTCAAAACCTTCTGAGAAAGACCCTAATATAGAAAATAAAACAACAACCGAAAATAATAAGAATAATGTATATTTATTTTTCATTATATTTAAAATAGAAAAAAAAAATTGATTTAATCTATCATAATAATCTATTATAATGATAGGAGTAGATGAAGCTGGACGAGGACCATTATTTGGACGTGTTTATACTGCGGCAGTTATATTACCAGATGACTTTGATTTATCCTTATTAAAAGATAGTAAAAAGTTTACTTCGGAAAAAAAAATAAAGGAAGTGTATAATTATATTAAAAATAATGCTTCATATTATATTACTTACAAAGATGAATCGTATATTGATAAAGTAAATATTTTAAACGCAACTTTAAGATCTATGCAAGAATCTGTTTTTGGGATTTTAAATACTTATAAAGAAGATTTAAGTAATGTAAAAATATATGTTGATGGAACGCAATTTAAACCGTGCTTCTATAAGGACAAATGGATACCATATGAATGCGTTATAAAAGGTGATTCAATACATAAATGTATTAGCGCTGCTTCTATTTTAGCAAAAGTAGAAAGAGATGAATACATTCGCGAATTATGTAAAGAAAAGCCTGAACTAGACGAACGTTATTGTCTTTTAAAAAATAAAGGATATGGAACTAAAACGCATATTGAAGGAATTAAAACATATGGTTATTGCGAATATCATCGTAAGAGTTTCAAATTAAAACAATTAGGAACCACACATTAAACATTCTTCTTCTTTTTCTGGTACAACCGTAAACTGTTGTGCTTGATGTTTTGCTTTGCGACGTAAATAATACATACCTGTTTTCAATCCAGCTTTCCAAGCATATAAATGCATATTGGTTAAAATCTTATAATTAGGGTCTTCTACCCATAAATTCATAGATTGACTTTGACAAATAAAGGCCCCACGATCTTTTGACATGTCAATAATATTTTTCATAGACATTTCCCATACAATTTTATATTTTGCTTTAATATAATCAGGAATCTCTGCGATAGATTGAATCGAACCTTTGTATTTAACAATATCATTTTTTATAGAACTATTCCAAATATTCAAATCAATCAACTCTTTCATTAAATGTTTATTGATAACCATAAATTCACCTGCTAATGTTCGTCGTGTATACATATTACTCGTAAATGGTTCAAAACATTCATTATTTGCTAAAATTTGACTGGTGGATGCTGTGGGCATAGGGGCCAAACATAAAGAATTCAATGTTCCGTGATTCATAATTTCTTTACGCAAATTATCCCAGTTATAACGATTTGAAGGTTTCACATTCCACATATCAAACTGAAAAATACCTTTACTTAAAGGTGATCCTACAAATGAATCATATGGTTTGGTTTCTCGTGCTAATTCCATACTTTTTTCCATAGATGCGTGATACATGGTCTCAAAAATTTGGATATTTACTTGTTTTGCTTCTTCACTATCAAATGGTAAGTTCAACATTGCGAATGTATCAGCCAAGCCTTGAACACCAATTCCAATAGGTCGGTGTTTCATATTACTTAAACGCGTTTTTTTAGTTGGATAATAGTTTACATCAATGATTTTATTCAAATTTTCGGTTAACACTTTTGTAATTTTATGAAGTCCTTTATAATCAAACGTTGGGCATAATAATTTTAATGTATCGGTGAATCCGCCAATTTTTTCATTATCTACAAATAATTGTGGAACCGTTTTATGTTCTTTTATAAAATCGCTTTCTACTAACTCGGTCGTGTAAATTATTTTATGTTTATTCAGAATTTGTTTTAATAATTCGCACCATTTACAATTTTCTTTTGTATATACTTTAACATTTCCTTTGAATTTATATTTACTGGGTTTAACAAAAGAAGATAATGAAATACTAGCTAGATTACATACAGCGCTTTCATCTTTATCGCTATATTCGATAATTTCGCAACATAAATTAGACGAACGAATAGTTCCTAAATTTTTTTGATTACTCTTTTCGTTACATGCGTCTTTATATAACATATAAGGGGTTCCAGTTTCCATTTGGCTATCTAAAATTTTAAACCATAATTCACGTGCTTTCATTTTCTTTAAATACTTGCCTTCTTGAATATATTGTTCATATAATTCAGTGAATTGAACACCATATACTTCAGACAACCCTTTACATTGGTTTGGACACATTAAGTACCATTCTTCATCTTTTTCAATCTTATTCATAAAAAGGTCGGGAATCCATAAAGCATAAAACAAATCACGAGCTCGCATTTCTTCTTCACCGTGATTTTTACGTAGTTCAAGAAATTCTTCAATGTCACCGTGCCATGGTTCTAAATACATAGCAAAACTACCGTTTCGTTTTCCACCTCCTTGATCCACATAACGAGCTGTATTATTGAATACTCTTAACATCGGAACAATACCATTGGATTTACCATTTGTTCCTAAAATATGAGTTCCTTTTGACCTAATATTATGAAGGTGAAGACCAATTCCGCCAGCCCATTTTGAGATAGACGCGCATTCATGGAGAGTATTGAAAATGCCGTCAATACTATCGTCTTCCATTCCTAATAAATAGCATGAACTCAATTGTGGTCGCGATGTTCCTGAATTATATAATGTAGGAGTAGCATGAATGAATAATTTTTTACTTAATCCATCATACGTTTCTTTAATTTTTTCCAGATTTTCACCATGAATTTGAATAGATACTCGCATCCATAAATGTTGAATATTTTCAATTACTTTATTATCGTAACGCATTAAATAAGAGCGTTCTAATGTTTTATATCCAAAATAATCAATTAAAAAATTACGTTCATATACAATCATTTGTTCCAGCTCGTTGTGATATTTATGAACAAGTTCGCAATAATTATCTGACAAATATCCTTTCTTTTTGGATAATGTTTGAATGCTTTCTAGTAATGTATGTTTTGTCTCTTTATGATGATTCGAAATACAAATATATCCGGCTAATTTAGAATAATCATAATGAATAGAACCCATAGAAGCACATTGCTCGGCCATTAATTCATCAATCTTACATGTTTTAATGTTATCATATAATTGGTCAATGATTTTTACGACTAAACCACTATATTGGATTTCAAGATTATATTTGTCTCCTAATTTTTTAGTTCGTTCTAGAATTTTATCATAAGATAATAATTCTTTTTTATCATTACGCTTGATAACATTAAAGGTTTTCATTAATATAATATATGAATTGATTTTATATTCTATTACAAATAATCATATTACAACTCAAATATATCTCAATATTAAATGATATATAATGTATTCCATTATAATTCCTATTTTATGATTTGTGGTTTTATGTATCCCATATTCTACATAAAAAATTATATTACATAAAATACATCACAAAGTTCGTCATGATAAATCGTATATGAAAAAAAATGTATACAACTCTAAAAGTAAATTATTTTCCAACAATAATCTCCGGTCCACATATCCTTTTCTACAACGTAATCAAACACTCATTTAAATTTATCACTTCTTTTTTTATACGTTTGGTGGGTTGTCTGGAATGATATTCACCGCTATCACGTTCATTTAATATAATATCCCATATAGTTTTTATTTCTTCCAATGTTTGATTGAACCATAGCTTACAACGAGGTACGTATACACATGAATAAACATCTAATTTCCAATATACATTTTTAAACCATTCATATTCGGTCCTTTCTTCATCTAACCATTCTTCTACATTTGTACACGATAAATCCATATAGTCATATACAAAATCATTGTTATTTACATATACCTTTATAATTCCCTTGCGTTTTTGGTCGCATGTAAAACAACCTGAACCATCTTCCATATAGTCATTATAACCATCATATTCTACAAATTTTGTCTCTACAAAATCACATTCGTCTAAGTTACATACTTCCATTTGTAATTGCATTTGAATATAATAGTCTTCTTTCGGTATTCCAGTAATTACCCGACTCACCACATTTTTTACTTCAATCATTCTACCAAAATTATTATTACCTGTAACAATACCGTCAGGTGAAGCTGCTAAAAAATTATGTTCTGGGTGTTCTATACAACCAAATTCGCTTATAGTTGTATCATTAAATAATTCATATAATTGAATAGTAATAGGTTCATATTTGTGACCCCAACTCATAGGTGTTTCCGTTAAAGACGAATTATATTTACTTGTATCCATTGGCTTACATTTTTCGTAAATAAGTTGATTTTTTACTTTTTCTTTTGTAGAGTATGCTTTCCAAGCATTACTTGCCGTAATATGATTATATCTGAAATCATACCATTCTTGGGTTCGTTGTTGTGGTTGGTCAATCATTTGAAGATATTTTATATGTTCAATCATATCGGGTCTTATAGAAATTTGTTCTTCATAAGTACTAATAAAAGTATTCATACTTCGAACAAAATTTACGGATTTTAACATATCATCTAATTTATTAATTCCGTCTTCATTTATTTTTAATTGGGTAATTAATAATTCTCTATACGAATTATTAACTATACTATGCGGGTTATCGTGTAGAATAGATAACATAGATATGTCTATTAGTTCCATTAATAATATTATAGTAATATTATTAAATCAATTTTCAATATCTTTTATTTTAGGTTTCTTTTTTAATGTAGACGGTTTATCTTGAACTAAGCTAAATGTTCTAGTTTGTTGATTAAATGTTAATCCTGGAATAGACTCTATATTTCCACTATCTTGATTATAATTCAATTCATTATTTTTACTTAATTTTTTTCGTTCAATGATTTTAATCAAAAAATTAGTTGTTTTAGAAAGTTCTTCTTCATTTAAATTATAACTTTCGCTTATATCTTTAATATATTTCTTTATTTTATTTATTTTAGCAGTCTTTGTTAATTTAGACCATACACCTTTACGATTTTTATCCATATCTTCATTCAAAAATTTAGCCAATGATTCCTCGGTTGTTTCGATTATTTTACTATTTAATGTATTTCCAGTATGAATCATAGTACGATAATTCAAAGCATTTAATTCTTTACATTCACTTTTCAGTTCATTCATTAATAATATATATATTATATGTTTAATTCATATGAAACATATAATATATAATGATGGTGTAAAAAAAAATATATATGATTTAAATTATGATATATCATATCAAATAACTTACATAGAATATATTTTTAATGATATATCTTTTCAGTATGATAACTATATACACAATGAATTAAAAAAGAAATATAGTTCGTATAAACAACAAGATAAACTGAAACATAAATTTAATCCAGACTTACATATTAGTTATAAAGAAATGATTAAAAAATTATATGAATCTAATTTAAAATGCTATTATTGTAATTGTAGTGTATGTATTATTTATAATAAAAAAAAAGCACATAACCAATGGTCTCTTGAACGATTAAATAATAACATAGGTCATTATAACGATAATACGCGTATTTCATGTTTACGTTGTAATTTACAACGACGAACCGATAATCATGAATATTTCAAATATTCAAAGCAATTTAAAATAAATCGTATTGAATAAATTAAAATATAAACATATTATTTTATCCTAATCAATGAGTTATATATTAGACCAAAATCAATTATTATTAGTTAAGTTAATGAAATTTTATGATGAAAATAATAACTTACATAAAATGTTATCCATTATTAACGGTGAATCCAAAATTTCTTTAAGAATTATAGATTGGTTTACAACTAATTATGCTAAGAAATATTTTACCAAATATAAAAACAATAAAGATAAACGATTTATTGTATATGAAGACTATAAATTAAATTTAAAAGCATTTAAAAAACAACGTTTTGATCCATTTTGTAGATGGGAAAGGATACAAGTTCCTTACGGAGTAGATTCGAGTATTGAGACAACAATTGGTCAATTAAACTTTTTTAAATGGGCTCTTGAAAATAATATTATAGATTATATTGAAAAAAATTATGAAGAGATAGAAGAAGATATGAACAATAATAATAGTTTGTCTCGAAGTAAAAAAAATATAAACATTACACGAAAAAAGAGGCAAGAATTATCCATTTCGGCCAGTAAATGTTTAAAAAAAGAAACAGTTGAAATTACTGTTAAATTTAGTTAAAAAACTATTTGATATATTCATATGGGAAATATTTATTCGTCTTTTCCAATGATACATTTTCAAGATTTATATAATGATAATTCTATTTTAATTAATACTTTACCTGAAACAGAGCAAACTTGTCTCATTCATAAAACAATAAAAGCAAACGACGAAATAAATCAAATGAATCATTATATTAAAACAAATAAGAATATTATGATTATTATTTATGGTAAAAATTATAGAGACAAAACTATCATAAAAAAGTTCAATCAACTTAAAAAATTAGGTTTTATAAATGTTCATATATATTTTGGAGGTATATTTGAATGGTTATTACTTCAGGAAATTTATGGAAATGATAATTTTAAAACAGACGGTACAACATTAGATATATTACAATTTAAATAATTAATTATTATATTTATATGGAAGAATTCAAACAAAGTAAACTTTCTAAAACAGAATGGATTAGTATAGAACAAAAATTAGACAAACAAGAAATAATTATCATGAACATTATCAAAACCGGATATGATAATGTTCTTATTCAACATAATACGCATGTATCATTAAATCAATGTATTAAAATAGACCATAAGGATTATCATTATTATATTTATGTATTTATAATTAAACCTATTTTAAAAAAAAAATATAAAAAATATGATTTAATGGAATTAAAGTTGAAATCCCCCAAACAAAAATTAAATAATGCTGATAAAATCCGAATTCAAAACATTCAAAATATAGAAACTTCTATTGAATTTATTATTATGGATAATTACAAGAAATTGGTTAAATCTAGTAAAGTTAAATATTATTTTAATATACTTTATTTATTCAATCATTATGATATTAATATACATTTTAAAGATATTTTATTAAAACATATTTCTAATTATAGTTTTAAACCAAATGATATTTTATTGAATTGTAATGAAGTCATTGAAAATAACTCTATATTTGACTATAAACCTATCGAATTACATAAACACCAAAAAGATATATATACTACACTTCAAGAAAATAAGCGGTCTTTAATTTTTTATACATCACCTACAAGCTCTGGAAAAACAATAACTCCTATAGGCATTTGTCAAAAATATAAAGTTATATTTATTTGTGCGTCTAGGCATATCGGAATAAATTTAGCTAAAAGTGCTATTAATGTAGGAGTTAAGACGGGATTTGCCTTTGGTTGTGCGTCTAATACTGATATTCGTTTACATTATTTTTCTGTAAATAGTCGTACCAACGATAAATATAAAAATCCAATTCATACAGATGGTTCTAAATTAGAATTACTCATTTCAGATATACATTCTTATGAACACGCAATGAACTATATGTTATCTTTTTTTGACAAAGAAAATATTATACTTTTTTGGGACGAACCAACTATTACGATGGATTATGATGACCATGTTTTACATAAACAGTTGTCTCATATTTGGAAAATAAATCAAATACCACGTATTATATTATCTTCGGCTACATTACCAAATGATTTACAACCCATTATAGATAATTACAAAGTTAGATTTGAAGGTTCATTTTATAAAATAGAGACAACCGATCATATAAGTAATATTATTTTAATGGATAGTTCAAACCAAATCATTATGCCTCATAATTATTTTGGTTCTACAAATGAAATAAAGATATTTATAGAGACAAAAGGCCCTTCTTATTTAAAATTTTTAAGTGTTTGTGAATGTTCTAATTATATTTTAAATTCATCTTATAAAGACAAATTTAATTCACTTTCTATAAAAAATATTGACTCGCATAAAATTAAATTATTTTATTATGACGTAATACAAAATGAGTTATTCAAAACAACTAGTCATACAAACTATAAAAACGATACTATGTTTACAACAAAATCATCGTGTAGTATTACTTATGGACCTGCTATTTGGATTATAGACGATGTTTCATATTATACAAATAGATTGATTTCTCAAATGAGTATTCAACCTTCTATATTAGAACAACTAGACAAAAAAATAACCTATAATCATAATTTAAATGATAAAATAAATAAATTAAAAAAAGATTATCAAGATAAAATCGCAAAAGATGAAGGAAATGAAAATAAAATGAAAAATCAACGATTTAGTCCCGAAGTCGTACAATTATCCAATAACATAGAAAAATTAGAAGCATCCTTTAAATCAATACAATTAGACCCTTTATATATACCAAATACATACGAACATTATTCGCGTTGGTCTTGTTTAGAAAATTATAATTCATCTAATGTATTCAAATCAGAAATAGATGAACATTATGTAAATCGTATAATGAATACAAATGTAGATTTTAACTATAAAGTTCTACTTTTGCTAGGTATTGGTGTATTACATAAAAATGATATTATATTCAATGATATAATGAAAGAATTAGCGGATTCAAAATATTTAATGCTAATATTAGCAACAAGCGATTATATTTATGGAACTAATTATCAGTTTGCTCATGGTTATTTATCAAATATAAAACATATCACTCAGGAAAAAATAATACAATCTATTGGACGTGTTGGCCGAAAAGAAAAAAATAAATCATTTACATTCAGATTTTTAGACGCGTATTATACAGAATTATTCTTTGAAAATAAACCTTCTAAAGAAGGTAAAAAAATGAATGAATTATTTTCAATTTAAAATATAATTATATTATAATGTGCGAAAGTTGTGAAAAAAAACAATGTCAATGTAAGCTAACCAATTATGAAAAATGGTTGTATACTTTATATACGACCATTATATTTATTCTTGTCTCTAATCCGTTTACTTACAAATTAGTCAATTCTATTTTAGGAAATATATGTGACAAAAAAGGTTGCCCGACTCCATTTGGCTTCATAGTTCATACCATAGTATTTACACTTATTTTAAGACTTATTATGTAATACTATTTGCGGTTAAGCTCTTTTTTCCAAGTATCCCCTCTGCTAAACGAGTGGATTAGTATACCTATATTATTGTTTAACCTAATATCTTTATTGCCACTAGTTTTAACTTTTTGCCAGCCATCCGGCAAATCTGGAATGCTTTCGAATATTTCATTGAAATAAAAATTTTGAGGAATATTATCTATTTCAATATCAGTATTCATCATTTCTTCAAATACTTTCTCATTTATATAATCGTTTAATCCAATCAATTCACCATTCATTTTATAGTCATAAAATATTTTATTAAAATCGGATTCAAAACTTGGAATTAAATACAATAAAGATTTTAATTTTATAAACTTATATTCATTAGGTATTTTTGATTCATTTAATTCATATACAATTCCACTTTTAATATAATGTATAGATGATTTAAACAACCATAATAATTGTCCAAAATTTAATAAATACTGATCGGCCACTTTACCGGCACTTGATATTTGTTCGGCTCCATCAGAAACTTTAATATTTAAAATATCTTTATGATAATTAAAATGTTCTATTATATCTAATATGTATTTATAATTTTTAAATATAAATAAAGCACTTAAACATGACCCTGTTCCGTAATCTATATCTATATGCCGGTGATTGAATAATTGTATCACAATTATCTTAGGTTGTTTTAATACAAAATCAAAATATTTATCAAAATAATCAAAATCATTATTATAATTTGCTTGAACTAATAATTCCATAAACACCGTTTGGGTTTTTATTTTAGCTTTAGAGACAATAGCTTTGTATGTTTTAGTTATATTCTTATCCCAATACATACTAGTTGGTTTATGCCTTTGGCTGGCTCTTTGGCTGGGTCTTTGGCTGGCTCTTTGGCTGTGCCTTTGGCTGTGCCTTTGGCTGGCTCTTTGGCTGGCTCTTTGGCTGGCTCTTTGGCTGTGTCTTTGGCTGTGTCTTTGGCTGTGCCTTTGGCTGGGCATAGGAATTGCTGACGGATTAGATTTATTTTGAAGTTGATTTATTCCAACCAATACTCCAACTGCTCCTAAAATACCGATTGCTACTAATTCACTCATTATATATTACGAATAATAAAAGTGGATAAAGAATATAATATTCCCCCCCATAATGTATCTAATAACGCCATTTTATAATCCCACTTATTCAATATTGCCATATTTGTAAATTCATAAATTCCATAGGTAGATGAACCTAAAAGAAAAGCATATTGTAAACTTGCGTTATTCATAAATACAAAATAGTATAGTTGAATACATATAAAT
>Ga0114995_10001148_pt1 | contig 18743 bp, 13 predicted proteins | sample ArcticOcean_MG_C_11_FD_87038 | JGI IMG/M metagenome (GOLD analysis project Ga0114995, IMG submission 87038) | Marine microbial communities from western Arctic Ocean - ArcticOcean_MG_CB2_154 | ecosystem: Environmental > Aquatic > Marine > Oceanic | place: Arctic Ocean: Canada Basin | collected... | reverse complement strand
GGGATTTACCTCATTACCTCCAGCGAAACATCAACTGCATTGAAGCTAATTGTGCGCTAGGTTATTGATGTTGATGAAAAAAAATAAGTGATGGGTTTGTTGGAATTGTTTAACTTGTGCACTGCAACGAAAATCAAAATAATAATGAAACAAATTTTTACAAAACTTTTACCCCTTATTGCTTGCTTATTTACGCTGAATGCTTTCAGCCAAACCGTTACTTATTCTAATCAAAGTGACCTTCTCCAATCAATTTCTGGTACTTCTTATGAAGACTGTGTAGTAGATGTAAACGTAGATGGTTATGATGATGTCGTTAGGATTACCGATGCTGGTATCTATATCGATTATCAGAATGCAGATGGTTCTGGTTTTACGCCTTTTTACTTTGCTAATACATGGCAGAATCCACCTTCATGGAGTTTAGCGTCAGGAGATTTAAATAGTGATGGATATAGAGACTTCTGTTTCGGGAATGGACAAAGAGTTTCTTTTGTTTATTCTTCGGCTAATGGTTCTGTATGGACTGAAGAAGCTCTTCCTGAATACATCTTTTGCCAAAGAAGTTCTATTAATGATATTGATTTAGATGGAGATTTAGATGCCTTTGTTTGTCATGATGTAGATCAAAGTCATGTTTATTGGAATGATGGTTCTGGAAATATGACTTTAGATATTTCAGGATTTGAAACTCATAATGGTCCAGGGAATTATGCGAACATGTGGTGTGATTACGATAACGATGGAGATACCGATTTCTACTTAACTAAATGTCGTCAAGGAGGAAGCCCAGGTGATATCGATGTTATCAATCAGATGTATAGAAATAATGGCGATGGAACTTTTACTGAGGTAGGGGCTGAGACTAATACAAATGATCCTGATCAATCTTGGACTACAGTTTTTGAAGATTTTGATAATGATGGCGATTTCGATTTATTCACTGTAAACCATTCAGTAGAAAACAGACTTCAGTGGAATAATGGAGATGGAACATTCAGCGAGAACGATGTGTTTGATGCAGGTATAGATCCATACTCCTTAGGAGCATGGGAGTTAGATGCACATGACATTAATAATGATGGCTTTGTAGATATCATTTCTGAGATGAGTACTGCTCTTTATTATAACGATGGAGACGGCACATTTACAGCTGGTTCATTAGGGTTTGGTTCTGTGGCTTTTGGAGACTTGAACAATGATGGTTTCTTAGATGGTGTAAGAGGAAATACGCTTTATATGAATGATGGAAATGATAATAATTACGTTAAGATAAATCTACTAGGAATTATTTCTAATAGTGACGGTATCGGAGCTAGAGTGGAAGTTCATACACCAGATGGGATGTCTCAAATAAGAGAAGTTAGATCTGGAAGAAGTTTTTCTCCTATGAGTAACCTTTCTGCGAATTTTGGAATAGGAGCAAATACAGAAATAGAAGAAATTATAGTAAAATGGCCTTCAGGAGTAATAACGGTTCTAGAGAATCCAGGAGTAAACATGTCATTTACTATTCCAGAAGCTGAATGTTTAGCTGAAGATATCGAAATTGCTGCCACTACTGCTACTACTATTTGTCCAGGGGAGTCGGTTGAGATTTCGGCACCTGTTGGAGGATCATCTTATTCATGGTCTACGGGAGATGATTCTTCTTCTATTACAGTATCAGAAACAGGAGTGTATAGCTTAGCTATGTATAATGACGATAACTGTGTATCAATATCTAATAATGTAATGGTGACAGTATTAGAAGAAGAAGTTCCAGAAATTTCTATTCAAGGAGATACCTTCTTGTGTGAAGGTGGTTCTGTTATTTTAACTGCAAGTGAAGCAGTAGGATATTCTTGGAGTAATAATCAAGAAACACAGTCTATTGAAATAACAGAGACAGGAGAGTACGCTGTAACTACTTCAGGAATATGCTATGATGAAACATCAGAAGCTGTAATGATAACAGTAATGCCTAACGCGCTTCCTAACACTTCGAATATAGAAGCTGGGCAAGGAGATGAAATAACTCTTGTCGGAACAGGAGATGGAATACTTACATGGTATGGCGATGAAGATTTATCAGACGAGATAGGAACAGGAACATCATTAACAGTTCCAGGGTTTACTTTAGAAGAAGAGACTTCTTTCTGGGTCACTAACATGAATGTTATTGACGGAGAGTTACAGTCTGGAGCAAAAGAAGATTTAGGAGCAGATGACCAGTGGGGACTACCTTCAGTAGGAGGTTACTCATTATTTAACTCTTTCGAAAACTTCACTCTTTTAGATGCTACTGTTTATGCTGATGGTGATGGAGAAAGAACTTTTAGTCTCACAGATGCCAATGGAACAGCTTTGATTTCTGAGACATTTACATTAGTAGATGGAGAAAATTTAGTAGAATTTAACTGGGATATTCCAGAAGGAATAGAAATGAGTATCAGAAGTGTAGAAACCAATCTATTTAGAAATGATGGAGGTATTACTTATCCATATGCTGTAGGTGATGTAGCTTCTATATATACATCTAACTTCGGTACTGCATGGTATTACTATTTCTATAACTGGCATGTGCAAAAAGAATCATTTGTATGTGAGTCTGAGCCAGTAGAAGTAATAGCAAGCATAGTTGGAATAGAAGAAATAACTAGAGTGAACGGGATAGAGATGTTTCCTAACCCGACCGTAGAAAATTTATCGATTACATTTAACTCTGCATCAAGAGAGAAAATAAGCATTGATATTTTAAATGCTTTAGGTCAGTTAGTAATTTCTAAAGAAATCACGGCTAGTAACACCGTTGAACAGAGAGTAGAGCTTAATGTATCTAATCTTGATTCGGGAGTATATACTGTTAGATTTACTACAGGTGGTTCAGAGGTGAGCAGAACATTTGTAAAGAAATAAAAGATCAAGCACAGAATTAAATAAAACCGCCAGGATTTCCTGGCGGTTTTTTTATGCGATGAATAATTCAGAATTAAGAAAAGTACTCGAGAAATTAATTAGAGTGGAGTTAGCTTCTAACATCCAAGGAATATTACTTTCTTCACGAGGAGAGGGGTGGCAAAAGAGAGTAAATGATAACAATCTTTTTTTCACTCTCTCTGCTTCATTTCTTTTTTATGGAGCATCTTCACCCATAAGAACTTTAATAGATAATAGTATTCTAAAAGAACTCAAGTCATATAAAAATAAGGATGGAAAGGCTACCTATAATTTCTGGCGTACGAATCCTTATGAGCAATTTCCAACCAATTTTTTTCTGTCTAGAATAAATCACTTTTGGATTCCAGATGATTTGGACTGCACGGCTCTAGCTTATTTTTTTCATTCACAAGAAGAGGGCATAGCGTTGCAATGCGAATTACAGAAGTACCATACGAATTCTGAAATCAACTACGGAGATAAACTGCTTTCATTCAGTGGTTACGGAACTTGGCTAGGAGAAAAAATGCCATTGGAAATAGACGTTTGTGTTATTTCTAACTACTTATGTTTTCATTTCTCAAAATCTTTAGAAAGAAACTCAAGTGAAGAAGGTCTAATTCGGTTTTTATGGAAAATTATAAAAGAAAACCTCTGGTTTACTCATCCTTTCAAAGTGAGCCCTAGCTATCAAAAGCCTCATGTAATAATTTGGCACATCAGTAGGTGCCTGAAACACGAGGGACTGGCAGATTCAGTGGAGTTTATTTCTTACTTGAATGATTATTCGTTTAAGGTAGAGTCTTTTGAAGAAAAACTGTTTGTCGATCTCACCTATAAAGAGTTGGGTTTAGAATCTCCTTTTTCTAAAAGGTATCCATTAATAGAGATAGAGAAATTTATAGATAGCTTCTCTTTTTTTAGTGCCTCATTACTCACTAATTCTCGATATAATTTTCTGAAAAGGATGGCTCCCATTTCCTTTTTTAATATTCCATTTACGTGCAGAGGCTTTAATGCAGCACTTTTATTGAAAAGATTAGGCTGAAAATGGTAACCATATGGGGTTATCTGAGGTAAAAAACAGAAAACACTATAGATGAAAATTATTCTTTCAGCGATTATGGTATCTATTTTCGGTTCTGTCTTTGGTCAGGATTTTACAGTAATAAAGGAGCTCTTAAATGAAGGTAAGTTAAAAGCTGCTAAGGAATCTAGTCAGCAATTACTAATTGCATTTCCGGAATCTGCAGAAGCGCATTATTGGTTAGGAACTTGTATGTATAGATTTTATTCGAGTAATGAGTTTAATCCTAATAAGGACTTGAAATCCATAATAGACGCAGGAATAGCTTTTGAAAAAGCTGAATATTTAGATAGTCAATGTGCTAAAAAGGCAGACAACTTCTCTGTCTTAAAAGCCTATTCAGGAAAAACATTTAATCTCGGTGTTCTCTCTTATCAGAAAAAAGAACTTGATATGGCATTCACCTATTTTAAAATGGCCACTAATGCCTCAGATTGGATGGGTGCATTAAATAAAGAATCTCTTTATTACACCGGGCATTGTGCTAATAAAATAGAAGACTATAGAACGGCTAAAAATTTCCTTGAAAAACTAGTATCGGTTGATCCGACAAATACAAAGGCTGTAAAAGAATTATTAAAGTCATATAGGAATCTAAATGAGCTAAATCAAGCTAAAATTCTTTTGAAAAGTTCTTTGGTTCAAACTCCGAATGAAGCTAGTCTTTGGTACGAATTAATAGATCTTTCCGCTGAGATGAATGAACCCGAAGAATCATTAAAAGCAGCTAGGACTTTGTCACATTTAGACGCCACTAATCCAGAAAATTTAGCCTATTTAGCCGGGTTTTACAATGAGACGGGAGATAAGGAAAAAGCGATTAGTACATATACAGATTGTTTAAGTCTTAATGCGAGTCATAAAGAAGCCAACCACAACTTAGGAGTTCTGTATTATAATGATGCTCTGAAATTACACGGAGTAGCTTCTAGTCTTGCAGAGATAAGCTCTCTAGAGGAAGTGTTGATAAATGCAGAGCTTTATTTGAATAAAGCAAAGGACTTAGATTTAGGAAATATAGAAATTGATATGTTAATCAATAACATTCAAAAGATGAAATAATAGTTTAACTACCCGTTATTAAATGAAAGGTCATACAGTCAATCTGTATGGCTTTTTTTATTAAAACGTGCCAGGAGAAAAATGATTAACTTCGAGCCTTAAAATCAATCGAAACAATCATGTTTAAACCATTTTTTTACCTCTCCTTAGTAGCTTTCGTAGTTACTGGCTGTTCAGAAGTATCAACTAAATCAGATGCTGACAGCACGCTGAAAACTGAGAAGTACATCTCTATTAAAGGTGTTGATATTCAAGACCCAACAGACTTCGAGTGGAAGGCTGAAACTGTAGCCGATTTAGGGTTATACAGATATCAAATTCCGGCCTCTAGTTGGAATAATCTAGATGTTCAGAAAAGAACTTATGTCTATTATTTAGGACAAGCTGGTTTAGCAGGGAGAGATATGATGTGGGATCAGAATTACAGATATAACCTAGAAATTAGAGAGGCCTTAGAAGCAGTATATACTAACTCTGAAGATAAGTCATCTGATGAGTTTAACGCATTTAAAGAATACACTAAAAGAGTATGGTTCTCTAACGGAATACACCATCATTATTCTATGATGAAATTCACGCCTGAGTTCAGTAAAACGTGGTTCGGAAATGCACTTCAAGAAGCTAAAGGAACTATCTCTGAAGAAGCTCTTCAAGCTATGTTTGATTCGGAAATGGATTCGAAAAAAGTAGAGTTAGACCCTAAAAAAGGACTTTTGGAAAGTTCTGCTGTTAACTTCTATGCTCCAGATATTAGTACTGCTGAAGCAGAAGCATTTTACGCAGACATGATTGATAGATCAGATAAGAGACCTATTGAGTATGGACTAAACTCTAGGCTCTATAAAGATGCTGATGGAACTATAAAAGAAGACGTTTATAAGGTCGGTGGGTTATATGGACCAGCCTTAGAAAGAGTAGTGTTCTGGTTGGAAAAAGCTGAAAAAATAGCAGAGACACCGAGAAAAGCGACAGCTCTTAGAAAGTTAATTCAATACTATAAAACAGGAGACCTTAAAATCTGGGACGACTATAATATTCAGTGGGCAGCTGCAGTAGAAGGAGATGTAGATTATATAAACGGATTTATAGAGGTATATAATGATCCTTTGGGGTACAGAGGTTCTTATGAGACTGTGGTAGAAATTAATGATGTAGATGCTTCTGGAAGAATGAAAGTTCTTATGGATAATGTGCAGTGGTTTGAAGATAACTCTCCATTCCTTCCAGAGCACAAAAAAGATAAAGTAGTAGGTGTTTCTTATAAAGTAGTAAATGTAGCTAGTGAAGCAGGAGATGCTTCTCCAAGCACACCTATCGGAGTAAACTTACCAAACTCTAATTGGATTAGAGCTCAGTACGGGTCTAAGTCTGTTAGTCTTGGAAACATTGTCTATGCCTATAGTAAAGCGGGAGGTAGCGGAATGCTTAAAGAGTTTAGTAATGATGAAGAAGAAATTGCTATGGCTGAAAAATATGGAGATGCAGCGGGTAAAATGCATACCGCACTTCATGAAGTAGTAGGTCACGCGAGTGGTAAACTGGAGGAAGGAGTAGGAACGCCTAAAGAAACATTAAAGAGTTACGCTAGCACTATAGAAGAAGGTAGAGCCGATTTAGTAGCGCTTTATTTTATGTTAGATAATAAATTAGTTGAATATGGGCTTATGGAATCTACAGATGTAGGAAGAGCAGAATATGACTCTTACATTAGAAATGGAATGTTAGCACAATTAAGAAGATTAGAGAAAGGAGCAGACATAGAAGAAGCTCACATGAGAAATAGAGCTTGGATAGCTCATTGGGTGGTTGAAAAAGGCGGAAGTGAAGTAATAGAGAAATTAGAAAGAGAAGGAAATATTTTTTACAATATTGTAAACTATGAAAAACTTCAAGGGTTATTTGGAGAACTTCTTCAAAAAGTTCAAACCATAAAATCTCAAGGTGATTATGCCGCTGCTGAAGCCTTAGTAGATGGGTATGGTGTAAAAGTAAATCAGGACGTACACCAGCAAGTTTTAGACAGATCATCTAAATTAAAATCGCCAGCTTATGGTGGGTTTGTTAATCCGGTCCTAGAAGCAGTAGTTGATAAAGAGGGTAACATTACCGATGTTGAAGTGAACTACGGAATGACGTTCGAAGAACAAATGCTTTTCTATAGCGATAAATATGGGCACCTAAGAACAGGTATACGTAAATAAATGATAATGTCGATTAACGATTTAAGAATTGAAATAATCTCATGGGTAACTTCTCAGTCAGACGAGAAGTTACTCACTAGGATTAAAGAAACCATAGATGATATTGATTTCGAAGAAAAAAGTAAATCTTTGGTAATAGGTAAACGACCTAATAATACTCCTGTGATTAAAAGCGAGTTTCTAAAATGCATTCAACAGGCAGAGCATCAAATTCAGAATAACGAGTTCTTAACTCTAGAGAATTTCGAGTCTGAAGTAGAAAGCTGGTAGGGTAAAACCCTACTTTCTTTTATTAAGAACATAGATCCTTTCATGAAAAAAATACATCTCTTATTAGCCGTCTTGTCATTGGCTGTATCTCCTCTCTTTTCTCAAACTCCATGTGAAAATGGAATGGCGGGAATCTACCCATGCGATAATGTAGATTTAATGTCTACTATATCACTTTCTGAATTAGGAGGAGTACAAAACATGAATGATATATGGGGATGGACAGACTCTGATTCAGGCAGAGAGTTTGCACTCATTGGGATGAGAAATGGAACAAGTTTCGTAGAAGTAACAGATCCGGTTAATCCTTTAGTCATTGGGTTTCTAGCTACTGCCACTACGAATAGTTTGTGGAGAGATGTAAAAGTGTTTAATGATTATGCGTTTGTAGTAAGTGAAGCTGGAGGACATGGTATGCAGGTGTTTGATTTGGCAGAATTGTTAATCGATTATGATGAGTATCCGGTAGTTTTTGAGCAAAGCGCTTACTATGACCTGTTCGGAAGAGCGCATAATATCGCCATTAATGAAGCATCTGGTTATGCTTATGGAATAGGGACTAGTACTTTTTCTGGTGGGCTACATTTCGTAGATATTAGTGACCCATTAAACCCACAAGTAGCGGGTGGATTTGGAGCTGACGGATACACACATGACGCGCAAATAGTTAATTACACTGGGCCAGATGGAGATTATTTTGAAAGAGAAATAGCTTTTTGTTGTAATGAAGATGCTGTTACCATTGTAGATGTGACAGATAAAACAGATCCCGTTCAAATTTCTACATTAGGATATGATTTTAGCGCCTATACGCATCAAGGTTGGCTTACTGAAGATGAGAATTTTTTCATTTTTAATGATGAAATAGACGAAACATCTGGTTTTACGCCTACTACTAAAACCTTAATAATGGATGTGAGAGATTTAGATAATCCAGTATTACATTATGAGTATTTGAGCTCAAGCACAGCCATTGACCATAATTTATATACCAAAGGAAGTCTGTGTTACCAGAGTAATTATAGATCTGGCTTAAGAATTTTAGATATTGGAAACGTCTTCGAACAAGAAATATCTACATTGGGATTCTTTGATTCTCAGCCTATGGATGATTTTCAAGATTATAGCGGAACATGGAGTAACTATGCTTACTTTCCGAGTGGGACGGTTATTATGTCTGATATGTACACAGACTTTTTCATATTAAGACCAACGTTAATAAATGCATACAGGTATGCCGAGGTTTGCGCCAATGCTGATGGGGTAGAGTTTTATGTAGATGTAACTTCATCGCAGTCTATAACTTCAGCTGTGAGTACTGACTTCCTTCCGATTAATATGTCTGTAACCGTAGGAGATTTAGAATCACCAGGAAGAATACCAGTGCTAGTTACTTTCGCAGATGTTATAGTGGAAGGAGAATACTCTATTCCAATCACGATTTATGACGATGGAGACGTCTTGTTTAGCGAGATCTTAAAAATAGTGGTCACCAATGGAACGCCTCCTACATTCGCTGGATTCTCTCCAGTAAATGGCTATGATTCCACAGACCCTTCTGTAACTATTGAATGGGACGCTATAGAAGGTGCAGATACATATAATTTAGTAATCTCAGATACTGAAGATTTCTCCACTATTCTAGTAGACGAGGATGTCGAAGGAACGTCATATGAACTTACTGATCAAGGCTCATTCTATTGGAAATTAATAGCACCTACTTCATGCAGAATAGACTTTGAATCAGAAGTAAGAATGTTTTCTAATAACTACTTAGGAGTTTCTGAATTTAATAGGAATGTGAAAATCTATCCTAATCCAGCTTTAGATGAACTAAGCATAGAAGGAGTAACAGGATTAATTCAAATCTTATCTTTAGATGGAAGATTAGCTAAGACCATATTCTTAGAAAAGAATTCTAGTATAGATATTCATGAGTTAGCATCAGGTACTTATGTTCTCCAAGTTGAAGCTAAAAATATTCAACTAAGATTCGTTAAAGAATAAAGTCGTATCATTTCTTTAGCCTCTTTTACATCGTGAACGCGTAATATTTGAACTCCTTTCTGCGTAGCAATAGTGTTCAACACCACCGAACCATTTAATGATTCTTCTGGAGTAATGTCAAGTGCTTTATAGACCATAGACTTTCTAGAGATACCCACAATCACAGGGCATTCTAAGGAATGAAAATAATCAAGGTTAGCAAGTAGTTCATAGTTGTGTTCCATTGTTTTCCCAAAACCAAAACCAACATCAGCTATAACATCAGTTACGCCTAGAAGTCTAAGTTCATTAAGTTTCAGACTTAACGCTCTATAAACATCTTGAACTACATTTTTATATGAAGGGCTTTTCTGCATAGTCTTGGGTGTGCCCTGCATGTGCATAATAATGTAAGGCACTTTTAGTTTTTTTACTGTCTGAAACATCTCTGGGTCTCCATCTCCACCCGAAATATCATTAATCAGACTTGCTCCAGCATTGATAGCAGCCATTGCTACGCTACTTCTAAATGTATCTATCGAAATCACTGCTTCAGGAAAAGCCTTTTTAACAGCAGAGATAGCAGGAATAACTCTATTTATCTCTTCATCCACCGAGACATCTTCTGCTCCTGGTTTAGAAGAGTAACCGCCTATATCTAAAAAGTTGGCACCGTTTAAAAGCATTTTCTCAGCACGGGATAAAACCTCACTTGCAGAGCTCACTCTACTACCCGAATAAAAAGAATCAGGTGTAATATTTAAGATCCCCATGATTTTAGGAGAATCTAAAATCATGAGCTCTCCATTAATGTTTATGGTAAATGAACGCTTCATAAAGACAAATATAGATTTTAGCTTCTTAAACCATCGTAAAATAAGAAAATCAGGTTTTTTCCTCTGAAACGAAGCACTACCTTTGCACTCATTTTAAAATTCAGTAATCATGTTGTCAGTTAATAATATTTCTCTACAATACGGGAAAAGGGTCTTATTCGATGAGGTAAATATTAAGTTTAATGGAGATAACTGCTATGGTGTAATAGGCGCTAATGGAGCAGGGAAGTCTACTTTACTTAAGATTATAGGTGGTGACATAGATGCTAACAGCGGTCATATTTCTTTAGAGTCGGGCATGAGAATGTCTGTATTAAAGCAGGATCACTATGAATTTGATGAAGTTCGTGTTTTAGACACTGTTATGATGGGTAATAAAGAACTCTGGAGCATAATGGATGAGAAAAACACATTATATGCTAAAGAGGATTTTTCTGATGAGGATGGAATGAAAGCATCTGAACTAGAAGAACAATTTGCAGAAATGGATGGATGGAATGCTGAGCCAGATGCAGCCAATCTTTTATCTGGATTAGGAATAGAGGAGTCAGACCATGAAAGACCATTAAAAGATCTGAATGGTAACCAAAAGGTAAGAGTTCTTTTAGCCCAAGCCTTATTCGGAAATCCAGATTACTTGATTCTGGATGAGCCTACGAATGATTTAGATCTTCAAACGGTAACATGGTTAGAAGATTTCTTATTAGAGTTTAAGAACACTGTAATCGTGGTTTCTCACGATAGACACTTTTTAGATACTGTATGCACGCACATCGTAGATATAGATTTCAAAAAAGTGAAAATGTTTTCAGGAAATTACACCTTTTGGTATGAGAGTAGTCAGTTAGCTTTAAGACAAAGAAACTCTGCCAATAAGAAAGCTTCAGAGAAGAAAAAAGAACTTCAGGAATTCGTAGCTAGATTCTCAGCTAACGCTTCCAAGTCTAAGCAAGCGACTAGTAGAAAGAAATTATTAGAGAAAATAAACCTAGAAGATATTGAGCCATCAAGCAGAAGATATCCAGCCATCATAATAGAGTCTGAAAGAGAAGCAGGTGACCAAATACTTCATATTAACGGCTTGTCTAAATCACTAGATGGAGAGGTTTTATTCAGAGACCTTAATCTTAATGTCACTAAGGGCGATAAAATCACCGTGCTTGCTAAGAATGGTTTAGCTACTACAGCGCTATTCGAAATATTGAATGGAAATGATGTGCCAGATTCAGGTGAATACACATTCGGTCAAACCATAACTACAGGATATCTTCCTAATGAAAATATGCACTTCTTTGAAGAACAGTTAAACCTTATCGATTGGTTAAGACTATATTCTGTAAATAAAGATGAAGTATACATTAGAGGATTCTTAGGGAAAATGCTTTTCTCTGGAGAAGAAACATTTAAGATGGCTAGCGTACTTTCTGGAGGTGAGAAGGTGAGGTGTATGATTTCTAGAATGATGTTAACTGGAGGAAACGTGTTAATGTTGGACGAGCCTACTAACCACTTGGATTTAGAATCTATCCAGGCGTTTAACAATGCGCTAAAAGACTTCCCAGGAACGGTAATGTTTACATGTCATGACCACCAGTTTACTCAAACTGTAGCCACTAGAATAGTAGAATTAACTCCTTATGGATGTTTAGATAAACTAATGACTTTCGATGAATACGTTTCTAGCGATAAAATAAAAGCTCAGAAGGAAGAAATGATGCAAACACATTAATGAAATGGTCAATGCAGAGAGTGCAGTTATTAGTATTCAGTAAATTATTTTAAAAGAGCCCTCTTTCCCATGAAAGAGGGCTCTTTTTATAAAGACTTTCTAGGATTTATGATTTTCTGGGCTAATAATTTAAAGATTCTAATAATTGGCTTATAATTTGAAGTAGAAAGAGAATATATTTCACAAATGAAAAATATCTTATCACTATTAGTATTTACTCTAACGGTTCAATTTGGCTTTGGTCAAATAAAATTCGAAGAGAGAATAGAATTCGAAATTAACGATGGATTTGTTTCTGAAAAATTTCATGAGATGGGAGAGGTCGGGGTGATAGTCAGTTCACGTTCATCAACGAGTTTGCAAGGAAATTATAGGTGGAGATTTCAGCTTTATGATACAGCGCTAGTCTCAGTGTGGACTGAGAATTTAGATATAGATAATTCCTTTATTTTCGATGAGACAGCCTCCACTGAAAACTCTCTTCATAATTTTTATAGAAATAGAAAAGGAGAATTTATAATCGTAAGTCTAGAGCCATTAGACGGAGAAGTCACTGAAGTTGTGGGAGCATTTCCTAAAAAGACTATCGTGCAGAGTATGCAGATTTTAGGTGAATATGCCTTTTTTAAGGGAGAAATAAAAGGTTCACCTTATTTATTTGCTGTTAATTGGAGAACAGGCAAACAAAAAATAGTTCCTATTCAAATAGATAACTTTAAGAGTAAAAAAATTGTAATCAAAGATTATCAAGTGCTAGAAGATGAGAGAGAGGTATTTGTTTTTCTTCAAGTATTCTACAAGAAAAATTTGGAGTTGTATATTATCCAATTAAACGAAAAAAGTGAAAAGACCAATCAGTATCATTTCACCGATGATATTGATAAAAACATCATGAGTATTTCAGTATCTAAAACTGATAACGGAAAATATATTTTTACAGGCACTTATAATTCACTATCTAAAAATAAAATTTCAGCTGGAGATATTTTTTCATCATTGCTAACAGGCAGAAGAGGCTCTAAATCGGCACGAATGATGTCCTCTTCAGAAGGACTTTTTTTCTGTGAAGCTCAGAATAATGAAATCTCATTTATCCAATATTATAACTGGTTAGAGTTAGATAATTTTTTGAGTTACCTATCCTTTAGGAAACAAGAAAGAATAGAGAAAAAGAACGAGCGTAAAAAGGCCAATGGAAAACAGCTTATCTATAATTACTTTATAGCCGATCATGATGTTCAGCTTGTAGAGGATGGTTATATTTTCTTAGGAGAGGCTTACTACCCTACATATAGGACAGAGTTTTATACTAGTTATCAGAACGGAGTTCCGGTAACTCAGACCAGAACCGTATTCGATGGTTATCAATACACGCATGCAGTAGTTGCTAAATTTGGGTTTGACGGAGAATTAATTTGGGATGAGACTTTTGAAATGTTTCCAGCCGAAAAACCATATCGAGTAAAACGGTTTATTTCTACCCCAGATAATTTAGAAGACGCTTTATATATGGTGTTTTCTAGCAGGGGCAGAATCATTACGAAGGCCATAAACTTCGATGGAATAGTTATAGAAAACAAAGCTTCAGAGGAAATACTAACAGATAACCAAAACGATAACATCAAGTACACGACTTCTAATCTAGATTATTGGTATGGAGACTATTTTCTTGCTTTTGGTTTCCAAAAAATAGTGAATAGGGCGGAGGCTAAAAGAAAAGATAGAAAGAGAAAAGTGTATTATATGACTAAAATATCGTACTGATATATATTTAGTTAAGCGTTGCAGCGCAAAAAAAAGAAATTTTCAATGAACCGATAACATGGGTGTGTGTACAGAGAATTATAATCTTAAAAAACACACTCATGAATATTTTAAAAATGACGATAGCCTTCTTAGCTATCATATCTTACACATCACTCTCAGCTCAGTATAACACCAATGCTGGAAAAAATAGAGCATACAATCAAGAAGTTCAACAAGTAGCTGTAAAGGATGACGAAGGTCAGCAAGTATTGGATGAAATCGGTAATGCTGTATTCGAAGAAAAAATAGTAGAAGTAGCTGTGGCGGCAGACACCTATGGAAATGCAGCTGGCACAGAGTATGATTTAGCGACTGATGGAGCTTTTGAGGGCAACACTATCGCAGTTCTGCATTTATATACTGGAGAAGGCTTTGATTTTTCTAAACCCAAAGCAGCCTTAGAAGAAAAAGGATTTTCTATATACAGGTGGATAAATCAACCTCCAAGCCCGGAGGTTTTAAGGCAGCAACTTAAGTCTGCCAGCCAGTTATGGGTAATAAGCGATCAGTCGCAGAAATTAACAGACGAACATGCCGAAGTGATTAAGGAGTTCTTCGATAGCGGAAAGGGGCTTTACATCTGGGGAGATAACCAGCCTTATTATGCAGATGCTAATTTTTTAACCCAAAAAATATTTGGTACCACTATGAATGGAAATACATCTGCGGGTAAAACTGTAGGAATTAGTGGAGAATCAGCGAATAAATCGGGCATAGTAGACGGGCATTTAATAGCTACCGGAGTATCTAATATGTATGAAGGAATAACCATAGCCACAGTAGAAGCTACTCAGGATTTGAGCCCACTAGTTTATGGGAGTGCAGATAATCTAGTAACAGCGGTGTACGAAAAAGATGGGAAAAGAGCCATCATAGATGGAGGGTTTACCAGACTTTATTATGCATGGGATACTGCAGGAACTGGACGTTATGTTAAAAATGCGGCATCATGGTTAGTAAATTACGAGCGTTTCGGAGAACTGGTTTATAATGAGGTGAAAGCTGAAAAGAAGAAAGATGAGAGTTTAAATTTTGATAAGGATATGATTGAACATGAAGATTTAGGAGATATTATTCATATAGAGCTAGATGATATGATAGAGCCTGAATTAGATTTCAATGTTAGAAATTAAACTGAAATGGGTAAACAATAGATGACTAATCGATATAAGTTCGAGTATTTCTAAATCGCTTATTTGAGGTCAAAAAAACCAGCAGAAATTTCTGCTGGTTTTTTAATTTCTAGTCTACTTGAGCTACAACTTTTAAGAATTAGGAGATCCTATTTTCTAATTCCCAAGAAACCAAATACTGCACCACAGATGCCACCGAATATATGTCCAAATTGAGAAACTCCATCTGCTTTAAAACTATGAATGAATTCACCACCTAAATAAACGAGCACAACTAGTAAGAAGGTAAAAGGAATTTCTTTATTTCTGAGATTGACTATGGAAGATAGTATGATGAACATAAAGACTATTCCGCTAGCTCCTATAATTCCTGTACTAAAGAGTAAGCCGTTTACTAGTCCTGTAGCCACAGCCGTGATTATAGTCATCCATAAAAGCTGCTTAGCTCCATATTTCTCCTCTAAAATAGGGCCTAGGATAATTAAGAAAAGTAAATTAGAAAATAGGTGCTCATAGCTGGCATGGCAGACTATGTAGGTAACCAGCCTGTAGAATTCGAAAAATCGTATAGAAGGAGATAGGCCTAGATGGTGATTTACAAATCCACCAGTAAACACGTTTAGATTCAGTAGAATAACTGCAATTAAACAAAAAGTAAGTGTAAACTTTGCGTTATACGTTATCCTCCATCCTTTAGGAGATTTATTCGCTGTCTGTTTTGCCATGAGTAGTATCGTAGTTTACTCTTCTATCGACCATCTGTAAGATGATTAAAAATAGCCCCGCCTTTATACCGAAGCTGGGAAGAATCGATTTAAGAACAACCAAAACCTCGAATTCATAAGCTGGGATTTGAGTCATGTGCCATATTCCTAGACCTACTATGATTATGTGTGCTAGTATAAATAATCCTAAAGATTTGACTATTTGAATAGACTCCAGCTTTTCGGCTAAATAACCCACTAATAATGAAGCCATAACAAACCCATAGAGATAGCCCGTGCTAAAGGAGTATCCATGAGCTTCGTCTGGTATGAAGTAATGTATCCCCCCTTGGTGTCCAGCAAATACAGGCAGACCTATTCCTCCTAGGATAACGTATATCAATGTAGCCAAACCACCTATTCTCCAGCCAAATATGGCCGGAACTAAGCAAACGATTAACGAACCGAATTTGACATCTACAGTCTGACTAATTTGCCAAATTAAAGGGGAGATAACTGCTGAAACTATTATGCCTAAACACAGTTTAGCTATGAAATCTAATCGCGCGTCTTTAGAGAAAACAATGGATTTGTTGAACATTGGATTAATCTTCTATTCGTTCATATTTATACATAAACTGACTTCCTTCCTCCAAGTTAACCGTGTTATTAGAAGGATTCACATCTGCTAATCTAGATGAAGTATCGATATCTATTTTAGCGATTTCAGAAACGGGAATGTCTACTATAAATTCATAAGTAGGATTAGTCCAAGCCCAGTCTTTCTGCACAGTCCAAGAGTCATATCCCTCTTCTTTCATTTTTTCTCCTCTCATGATTACCATAGGAATATTATGCATGTGGACAGTTCCATCTTTTTTAGTGATTACGACATCTAATGGCATAGGCATTAGCTCGTATCTCTCTAAGGTAAGAGTTGTAGAGTTAGTGTCTCCATTAATAGCGCTAATTCCGTAGTCTATTTTTCTAGTAGAATTTACGAAGTGCTGTAAATACCAGTCTAATTCCAGTTGAGAATTCTTCTCGAAAATTCTTATGAAGTCATTTGGGTTAGGGTGGTGAAACGCCCAAGTGTTAAAATACTCCATCATACCAGCTCTAAAGTTTTCTTCTCCTACTATATATCTAAGTTGGTTAAGAAATACAGAACCTTTACTATAGGCAGCAGAACCATAAGCATAATTGGTAGAATAATGATCGGCATGCGTGCTCATTGGCTCTTCAGCTCCAGAATTAGCTAATCTTATATATCCCTGTAATGAACGGTAATTATTAGGTGTCCCATCATCTCCATAAAGATGAGTCATACATTCTCCAGAAGCGAATGTGGTGAACCCTTCATCCATCCATTCATATAAACTTTCGTTAGTAGCTAGTAAACCTTGAAACCAGCTATGGGCCATTTCGTGAGCTGTTACACCTACTAAGCTACCAAGACTTCTTTTTCCTGTGATAAGTGTAATCATAGGATATTCCATTCCTCCATCTCCACCTTGAATAATGGTGTATTGAGAATAAGGATATTTTCCGTAGTTATCAGAGAAAAACTCCATGGTCTTTACGCTGTATTCCTTAAGTTCCTCCCAGTTTTCATTTATTTCATCATCATCCTGGTGAAAGAAGTGTAGCAATGGCCCGTTCTTTACTTGAGCAGTCTCATGAATATAATCTGCATCTGCAGCCCAAGCGAAATCGATAACATTCTCTGCCTTGAATTTCCAAGTATTAGTAGTTCCTGGTTCATGCCGAATGTCTTTTGAGGAATAACCATGACCTATTTCATCTGGGTTTTGTAAAACACCAGTAGCTCCTATTAAGTAGCTAGCATCGATAGTGATGTTAACCATGAAATCCCCCCAAACACCATGAAACTCTCTTCCTACATAAGGTACAGCGTGCCATCCCATGCAGTCGTACTCACACATTTTAGGAAACCATTGGGTCATACTATATCTAATGCCTTCAGTATTTTGTCTTCCTGATCTTCTTATCTGAATAGGAACTTGCGCATCGAAAACCATTTCGAATGTAGCTTTCTTTCCCGACTTTAAAGTCTTAGGTAAGTTTACTTCCAGTATAGTTCCTTCTACATTAAAATCTACGTTTACACCATCCATCTTTAAGGAAGTAATGTTTTGAAATCCCTGCTGAGATTCGTCAAGCTGCGAAATTCTATCACCAACCCTAGAGTCGGGATCTTCTATAGTTCGAGATCTTACATCCATCATACTTCCTGGCTGGAAAGCATTAAAAAACAGATAATAAAAAACTTGGTCTAAATCATCTGGAGAATTGTTAGTGTAAACTAATTTCTGCGTTCCAGTAAATCTATGAGTCTCCACATCCATATCTATATCCATTTCACATGACATAGCCTGCTGCCATCGTGTAGTCTGTGCGGTGGATAAAATGGAGGAAAGCAGAATAAATGAGAGTGCTATAAGTTTAAGTTTCATTTTAAATAAAAATTGGATTCCAAATGTAATGAACTACTAAGTTCTAGAAGCTCATGAGCTGCTGATATTAGCTAAATCGAAACGGGATTAGAAAGGTGATGTGGAAAAGAGCTCCTGTTAAATAGAAAGATTACTGAAGGTACACGGCCTCGGGTTTAGTGAAATCAACAGACACATGCTCCTTCATATTAGTACTCAATGTCAAGCCTACTATATCCGCACGTACAGGAAATTTTCTATGGAATCTATCTACGAGAACTACTGTTTTCATACTTTTTAGCGGGTAGTCTAGTAAAAATTTAACCACATGAATAAGCGTTCTTCCTGAGTTAAGTACATCATCTACTACTATAACAGCCTTGTTCTTTAGGCCTGCTAAATCTCCCGAAAACACGATAGGATTAGTCGTAGGTTTATCTTTATGAAGTTCTATGCTGTAGAGTGTGGTGTTGATTTCAGAAATAGAGTCAATAAGTTCTTTCAACCTTTCAGCCATAATTAGTCCACGGTCTTTAATGCCAACTATTACAAGT
>Ga0114995_10001147_pt1 | contig 18745 bp, 19 predicted proteins | sample ArcticOcean_MG_C_11_FD_87038 | JGI IMG/M metagenome (GOLD analysis project Ga0114995, IMG submission 87038) | Marine microbial communities from western Arctic Ocean - ArcticOcean_MG_CB2_154 | ecosystem: Environmental > Aquatic > Marine > Oceanic | place: Arctic Ocean: Canada Basin | collected... | reverse complement strand
GTTTGTTCTTCTATTTGAACTGTTTCAGTAGTTGAAGCTTCTGTTGTAGTTTCAATTGTGTCTGATGAAATAGTTCCTTCTTTATGAGCAGTTACTAGAGCAGATACATCTGTACCTTCTGGTCCTATGATAGTTAATAAACTATCTACTTTTGCACTTTCTCCTTCTCCAACGCCAATATATAATAAAACACCTTCATAGAAAGATTCAAATTCCATGGTAGCTTTATCTGTTTCAATTTCGGCTAAAATATCTCCTTCTTCAATTTTGTCACCAATATTTTTTAACCAAGAAGCTACTGTTCCTTCTTCCATGGTATCACTTAATCTAGGCATCGAAATTACCTGAACTCCCTCAGGAATAGCGGTAGCGCTTTGCTCTTTAGAGATCTCTTTTGTGGTATCTTCAGATGTTACTTCTTGAGAAGTTGCAGCTGCTCCATTCAAAATTTCTGAAATATCTTCTCCTTCTTCACCAATAATGGCTAAAAGCACATCTACTGGAGATGTTTCTCCTTCTTGAACACCAATATGCAATAAAGTTCCTTCATTAAAAGATTCAAATTCCATAGTTGCTTTGTCAGTTTCAATTTCAGCAAGAATATCTCCTTCTTCAATTTTATCGCCAACTTGCTTTAACCATTTTGCCACAACACCTTCTTCCATGGTGTCACTTAAGCGAGGCATATTTACTAGTATTGCCATATATCTATTCCTAAATTAATTTTTTTACTCTTGCCTTTTAATTAGTAATAACTAAATTAGTAAGAGTTATTCTATACTTTAAACCCACATTGGGCTATTTGATAAAAGGATAATCTTTTTGTTCGTATACCACATCATGTAACTGACTAATTTCTGGATATGGAGATTCTTCTGCGAATTTCTCACATTCTTTAACCTTGTCTTTTACTTGTTGGTTTATTTCTTCAATTTCTTCAAGTGAAGCGTAATTTTTATCTTTAATGATATCAAGTACTTGCGTTATTGGATCAATTTTCTTGTACTCTGCCACTTCGTCTTTAGTTCTGTAATGTTGAGCATCAGACATAGAATGACCTCTGTAACGATAGGTTTTCATTTCTAAAAATGTTGGCCCATCACCGCGTCTTGCTCTCTGTATGGCTTCATCTACTGCTTCAGCAACTTTAATAGGATTCATACCATCTACTGGTCCACAGGGCATTTCATAGCCTAAACCTAATTTCCAGATATCTGTATGGTTTGCCGTTCTTTCTACAGAAGTTCCCATAGCATATCCATTATTTTCAACAATAAATACTACAGGTAATTTCCACAACATAGCCATATTAAAAGTTTCATGAAGAGAACCCTGTCTAGCAGCACCATCACCAAAACAGGTTAGGGTAACGCCATCACTTCCTTTGTATTTATCTCCAAAAGCAATACCAGCTCCTAAAGGAATTTGACCACCAACAATTCCATGACCACCATAAAACCCGTGTTTTTTTGAAAAAATGTGCATAGAGCCTCCCATTCCTTTAGAAGTACCCGTTACTTTTCCATACAATTCTGCCATCACTCTTTTTGGATCTTCTCCCATACCAATGGGCTGAACATGGTTTCTGTATGCAGTAATCATTTTATCTTTAGACAAGTCCATAGCATGTAAAGCACCTGCTAAAACAGCTTCTTGACCATTGTATAAATGTAGGAAACCTCTTACTTTTTGTTGGATATAGACAGAAGCTAATTTATCTTCAAATTTTCTCCAAAATAACATGTCTTTATACCAATTAATATAGGTTTGCTTGGTAACTTTTTTCATTCTTTTTTGTTGTTTGTTTTCAAATTAGGGATCCTACTAAATTAGAGGATTCTTACTACAAAAATAAATGAATTAAGTAGAATAAAAAAAGTAGTAGTAATTAAATTAATTACAACGTTTTCGTTTGGTTTATTTATTTGTCTTTTGCTATGATAACAGTGGCTTTAGCGCCAGTAGCAAGATTCCATTCATTAGATGAAATAACGTTCCCAGAGTCATCAAAAACTTTAAAACCAGCTGTGTTTGGACCAGAAGTTCCTTGGTTTAATGCAATAAAGGCAATTTTATTAATTCCTACCTGTAATGGAAGTTCAAAACTTTGATAAGAACCTTGTAGGGTGATGTTTCTTATAACAGGAATGTCATTAATGGTAATAGTTACTCTATCTCCATCTGGATATTGAAAATCTCTACAAATAATTCGAACAGATTCAGATTGAGTTCTAAAGCTTCCCAGATCTTGATCTATCTTAGGAAAGGGAGCATTTATTCTTTTCCAAGACTTTAAAAAACGTTCTTCAGACATTTTTGCTGCTGAAAGAATTCCTTTGTTATTTAAATCGTCTTCTTTTTTCTTTTTTGCGTCTTGTTTATTTTTGTTGTCAAATGCTTTTTTAAATCCATCATTATTTCCAATTTCTAAAGAAATTGGTTTTTTTATTTTTTTAGATGGAACCGCTAGAATACCCTTTTTCCCACTATTTTTTTTATTAGAATCTGCAATGGTATCTACCTGACTAAATACAGTGAAGGAAACAAGCAAAAAGACGTAAAAAAGGATATTTTTAAATGACTTCAAAACAGCTGATAATTTTATTTTTATTCAGGACAAATATAGTGCCGATATGATAATAAGTCGTTTAGATTTTGTTAAAAGTTACTTATTCAATTAGAAAATTAAAGTAAGTAGTTGGATAAGGTTCATCTTTTAGTGTAAAGTGCCACCATTCATTATCATAGGGTATAAAACCATTTTTAATCATAATAATTCTAAGTAACATCCTATTTTTCATTTGAGCTTCAGTAATTTTTTTATAAAATGGATGAGATTTTTCACCAAAAAAATCATAAGAACTACCCATGTCTAATTCTTTGTTTGTTTTTACATCAACAATACTAAGATCTACCGTACTGCCTCTTGTATGGCCAGATTTAGATGCAATAAAACCTAGTGTAAACAACTCCGATTTTTGAACATCCGGATAATAAAACTGCTTCATTAAGGTGTCATTCATTACTTTGGCCCATCTAACAAAATGATCTACAGCTTGTTGAGGCCTGTAGGCATCAAAAATTTTAAGACTCAGGCCAGAAAGCATCAATTTAGTTTGAATTTCTTTTAGAGCCTTGGCTGCAGGTGTTGAAACAATAAGGCTATCTTTTAAATAGCCATCTATAGGTTTTCCTATAAAATTATTTGAAGTACCATATCTTAACTCTTTCTTAATTGTTGCATCAATTTCAGATACATAAGAAAAGCCTTTTGGGAGTGTTTGACTGCTAATTTGAGAACTAATTAATACTGTAAAAAAAATAATAAATGATTTCATGCCTTAAAAGTATTGAAAATATTTAATTTTGTGCTCTTATGGAAACATTAACATTAACCACACCAGCCTTATTATTTTCAGCAATTTCTTTAATTATGTTGGCATATACTAATAGATTTTTAGCCTATGCAGCAGTGATTAGAAATTTACACGATGTGTATTTAGATAAAAAAGACGAATCTTTATTAAGACAGATCAAAAATTTAAAACTTAGGCTCACGTTAACTCGTTGGATGCAAATTTTTGGAATAGGAAGCTTATTGTTATGTGTGCTAACCATGTTTTTAATTTATATAGAATATAAAATTATAGCCGTTTGGTTGTTTGGTATTGCACTGATGTTGTTGCTTATTTCTTTAGCTTTATTAATTAGAGAAATACAAATTTCATCAGAGGCATTAGAGCATCATCTAGCTGATATAGAAGAACATTTGAAAAAAAAATAAGAGCTGATGTATTTCAAACAGCTCTTATTGAAGTAATTTAATTTACTAACAAAACCAACTACTATTTTCCCTTTTCATAGAATTCTTTATCTTGGAGAAACTCTTCCACCTGATGAGGTATTTTTAGTTACTTTTTTAGGGCTGCCTTCAAAGGAAATACCTCCTCCGCTACTGGCTTTTCCATCTATAGATGAAGATGCATATACGCTTATACTAGCACCGCTACTTACTTTTGCAATAACATCTTTAGAAATTAATTTATAGGCAGTTATAGAACTACCACTTGATGCACTTGTTTCATGCGAAGTTGTTTCTCCAGAGAGGTTTAAGCTAGATCCGCTACTTGATGTTGAAATTACACTGGTGGTATTTGCTTCTATTTGCGAACTAGATCCGCTACTAGTACTAGAAATAAGATTGGTAGCTGCAACTTCTATAGTTAAATTAGCACCACTACTAGAGCTAACATCTAAATTGGTAGCTTTTAAAACACTTTCAGAAACAACAATACTTCCACTAGAAGCGGTGAGTTCTTCTATGGTATTTACGGTTAGATACACTTTTTTAGCGGCTGATTTCCAAATATTTTTCTCTGTGTAAATTTTTAATTTTCCATCAACAACCTCTGTAATAATAATGTCATGTAAATTTTCATCTGCTTCTACAGTTAGCGAAATTTCACTTCCTTGTTGTATGAATAATTCTAGACCAGTACTCACTCTTACTTTGGTAAAATCTGCATTGATATCTCTTTTAACAGCTATTATATTGTTGTTTCCTTCTACTCTATTTAGCATATCTATGCCACAAGAAGTAAGCGTGGTTAAGAATAGTACAGCTGTTACTTTAATGATTGTTTTTTTCATGATGTTTATTTTTTACAAATGTCTAATTTTAAGTATGTTTTTTAGAATATAAAGCACTCAATTGTTATTTTTCTTGGATGAGTTGTTTTTTAGATTAGTATCCTTCTTAGATTGTTGGGTCTCTTATACAATCTGTACAGTCTAATCCTTTGTCTGTCATTTTAAAATAATGACCAACCATATCTGCATCGTACATACTGTCTGTATTAGCTATATTGTATAAGAAGCTTCGAGTAGTTTTGTCTAAAAACACAGTGCTATTCTCAGGAATATATATAGTAGCATATACTACTTCATCACTAAATCTATAGGTTAAATGAGATAAGAAAAACCCATTTAATTGAATGGTGTTTTGCACTTCTTCATATTTGTAGGCTATTCCTGTTGCATTTTCTGTTGCTTTGGTTTTATTTCTTCCTTCAGAAACTTTTCTAATTTTTATAGAACTAGTCTCAGAATTACTTTTTTCTACAGATACTTTTATATTAGTTGAATAGATTTTTTCTAATTTATTATCAGACACAAACACTCGTTCAGAACTTCTTGTTAAGGTTTCTTGAAAAAATAGCATATCATCATTTATCATTTTTAAATGCAAGGTGTCTGATGGTTTAAAAGCAAGTTCTGAAGAACTTATTTTAGTGCCATTATATGCACTAGATGTTCCTAATTCTATTCCTGTAAACAGCAATGTTAGCAGCGCAATAATCCAAATTCCTAACAATGATAAAGAGACAGTCTTACCAAGCTTTTTTATGTTGCTAGAAATAATTCTAAGCCCTAACACAAATAGAATTAAGAATGGAAACCCTATTAATACAAACAAGGCAATAGCCAATACCCAGTAGGGTATGAGTGAATCAAACATAAAGTTTGGAAGGTTTATAAAATCTTCACCATATCCTAGTAATTCAAAACTTCCCAAAGAGAATATTGCTAAGAATAGTAAAACCAGTATGATCGCAGAGAAAATAATGATAATAACCCCAATAAATTTTCCTATCATATTAAACAATACACCAACAATAGTCCCTATAACATCTAACAGCTCTTGTAAGCCAGAAGTTGCTTTCTTACCATTTTTTTGAAAACCATCTGCTACTTTTTTTTTTACATTATTGGCACCGTCTTCAAGGGTTTCTTTGATAGCACTAAATTCTTCACGAATTTTTTTTTCAATATTATCAATAGTTACATGTTCACCTTCCATTTCTAGTTTTTCTGCTGTTGTGGTTGCCTCAGGTAATAAGACCCATAAAATAATATAGATTAAAAACCCAAATCCAGCACTAAAAAACAAGGCAATTAGAAGCAATCGCAACCAAATAGCATCAATTCCTAAATAATGGCCAACACCTGCAGCTACACCTCCTAAGAATTTATCATCTCCATCTCTGTATAATTTTCTATTGCTGGTTTTTTTTCTTTGGTAGCTAGATGAGTTGTCTGCATACCCAGTTTCATTCTCTTCATAATCTTCTGGCTCTCCCATTACTTTAATGATATTGCTAATGTCTTGTTCATTAACTACTTGGCGAGCATCTGTAATTTTTTCGGATAATAATTCACTAATGCGAGCTTCTATATCTGCAATAATTTCGTTTTTTCCTTGAGGATCATCGCTAAGTGATTTAGAAATTGCATCTAGATATCTTCTTAATTTTTGATAAGCAGTCTCATCTATATGAAAAAAATAGCCTCCTAAATTTATATTGATAGTCTTATTCATCGGTTTTTTTTATTTTTTACTTATTATTTGGTTTACAGCTGTCTTTAAATTATTCCATGTTGTATCTAATTCTTTTAAAAAGAGTTTACCACTTTCTGTTAGAACATAATATTTTCTTGGCGGGCCAGAGGTAGACTCTTCCCAACGATAAGACAATAGTCCTGAATTTTTTAACCTTGTTAATAAGGGGTATATGGTGCCTTCAACTACAATCATTTCTGCACTTTTTAAGGTAGAGATAATTTCAGAAGTATACGCATCCCCATGTTGTAAAATAGATAAGATGCAGTACTCTAAAACCCCTTTACGCATCTGTGCTTTTGTATTTTCTATTTTCATGTATACTATAATTTAAATCATTTTCGGGTCAAATATAAGGTAAAAGATAGTAGTATGCAAAACATAGTACTATAGTTTGTCTAAGGTTCTTGATTTTATTTATACAGATCTAGGTACAATTACTTTATAATGCTATTTAATCCCTATAATTTGGGGTATAAAAACCCCTGCTTACGGGTATTGACAATACTACACCATTAGCCTACATTTATAAAAATATTTTTTGTTTTGTTGAATTTAACACACCAATTATTTTAAAAAAATTGTTTGTAGACTATTCTTAATAATAATAAATATTCTCTATGAATCAAAAAAATTACAACCAATTGCTTGCTTTTAATTCTTAGCTTTGAGTTTTTATTTTCCTAACAAAAACTCATGACACAACTTCAGTATATTTCTTCAATTTTATTAGCACTTTATTTTGTTGGTATTATGGTGGTTGTACTCAGAGCAAAAAAAAGTACTTCTGCAGAAGACTATTTTTTAGCAGGCCGGCAACTGCCTTTTTGGGCCTTGTCTATTACCTTTATTGCTTCATGGTGGGGAGGTGGTTCTGCCATAGATTTGGTAGATCATGGTTTTAACCAAGGAATCAGCTCTTTTTGGATTTATGGCATGCCTGTACTTTTTTCTACCTTTTTAATGTACCTTTTTTCTAAAGCCATTAGAAAAATTGGTACTATTACCCAGCCACAACTTATGGAAGCTCGCTACAATAAAAAAGTAGCTTTTTTACTTTCGTTACTCATCTTAATTTTTATGATTTTAGGAGTAGCTACCCAAGCGGTTGTAATTGGTAATTTCTTTCAATCTTTTTTTGATATTGATTATAAAATAGCAGCTCTTTTAGGCACTAGTATTGTGTTATTATATTCCTTCTTTGGAGGTTTTAAAGGAGTGGTTATTACAGATATTATTCAGTTTGTATTTTTACTTATAGCTGTTGTAGTTCTTTTTGTAGTTGCTTACCAACATTCTGGCGGTTTTGAAAGAGTACAAGAAATTGCTTTAGAACAAAACAAACCAGCATTCTTTTCCTTTTTTCATAACATTTCAAACAACCTAGTTTTTATTATAACCTTTGGCTGTTCTTGGATGATACAAGCCAATATTTGGCAAAGAATTTCTGCAACTAAGAAACCCAATGATGCAAAAAAAATGATGTCTTTAGCTTTCTTTGTATTTATTCCATTGTACCTTATTGTTACTTTAACAGGGGTATTAAGTTTGGGTATTTTTGAATCTGTACCACAAGGAGGTATTGTGCCAGCCATGATTGTTAAATTTATGCCTGTTGGTTTGGCTGCCTTTATTTTTGTTGGCCTGTGTTCTGCAATTATGTCTACCATGGATTCTATGATAAACACAGGGGCTTTGGTGCTTAGTGTAGATATTTATAAAAGCAAAATAAACCCATCTGCCACCAATAAGCAAATGGTGCGTATGGGCAAACTAGCCACCGTATTTATTGCTCTTTTGGGCTTATTAATTAGTTTAGAAATACGCTCTATATTGCGCATTGCTTGGATAGGGTCAGACTTTTTAGCCACCGGAGCCTTTGTGCCTTTGGTTTTGGCTTTTATTTGGAAAGCAGGAAATTCTAAAGGAGCATTTGCCTCCATTATATTTGGTCTTATATTCTCTAGCTACAACATGCTTGTAGCCCTGGGTGTAAAACTACCTACAGCCTGGGAAATTGCTTCAGTAGAACAGGCGCTTATTGGTATGGTAACTTCTGCTGTTATCTTTGTTGGTGTTAGTTTACTTACCAAACCAGAAACAGAAAAAGCAGTACAATTTATAGAGAAAGCAGGCATGTTGAAGTCATAAAATTAACAGCGTTTTTTAGCCTTATAAAAAACAACAACAAATACGTTAAATTTCATCAAATAGAAAAAAATTGAGATTATAGTACTACTTTAACAACGTGTATGTTAACTAATAGACTACAATCATGAAAAAATCTTTTTTACTAGTATCTCTACTATTTTCTTTGTTTGCTCTTGCGCAAGAACAAATTGAAACTATAGATGACATTCAATTAGAACAAATAAAACCCAATCAAATAAAAAAATATTGGTTAAAAATGATAGATAATGGGCTAGCTCAGCCTGTTTATATTCCTATTATTGTTGCTAGAGGTACTGTAGAAAAACCAGTATTAGGTCTTACCGCTGCAATTCATGGAAATGAAGTAAATGGGGTAGCAGTTATTCAAAGAGTATTGGCAGACATTACTATAGATTCTCTGCAAGGAACCATTATAGCCATTCCAGGATTAAATGGTATTAGCTTGCCTTTACATCAAAGAAGATATATAGACAATGAAGACTTAAACAGAAATTTTCCAGGAAAAGAAAACGGAAATAGAACCCAGCAGTATGTCTGGAATATAAAAACTAAAATACTCTCAAAAATAGACTACCTCATAGACATGCACACCGCTAGTTTTGGTAGAGAAAATAGTTTGTATGTAAGAGCAGCTCTAGAAGATCCAGAAATTAAAAAAATGGCAACACTGCAAGATGCAGATATTATACTAAAAAATAAAGGAGTTCCTAGTGCTACCAAGCAAGCTACTACAACTCGTACAATGAGGGCAGAAGCAATGCTAATGGGAATACCAACCATTACCGTAGAATATGGAAACCCTCAAGTATTTCAGCCAGAAATGATAGAAAGAGGAAAGTTAGGAGTTACAAATATTATGAGTTGGCTACGCATGATTCCTCAAAAACAATCTATAGTTTCAGCCCCTATTTATTGTAAAAAATCATATTGGATTTATTTAGACCAAGGCGGTTATTTAGAACTTACAGTAGCACTCAATCAAATTGTTGAAGCACAAGAATTAATTGCCATTTTAAGAAACCCTTTTGGAGACATCATTAAAAAATATTACGCACCAGAAAAAGGCATTGTTATAGGAAAAACGAGCAATCCAATTAACATGTCTGGAGGAAGAATTATTCACTTAGGAATTATTGAAAACAACAACTAATGATTCCGGTACTTATTATATCTTTTACAGTTATTAGTGTTTTCTTTCTAGATAGATGGGAAAACAAACATATTAAAGCAATATTTAATTGGGTTCCGGCTATCTTATTAGCTTATTTAATACCTGCAGCAATTTCTATGCTTATAGGAGAAGATTTTGCAGCTGCAGACATACATCGGTTTAGCAAAACCTATTTTATACCCTTTGCTATTATTGCTGTTATGAGTAGTTTGTCTATAAATCAATTAAAATCAATTGGTTGGAAACCCATAGCTGTTTTTGTGATAGGCTCTTTTTGGATAGCTGTGTTTCCTATTATGCTAGCATTTGTATTGTTAGACACTTCTTTTGTAGCCAATTTATTAATACACCAAGAGTATTGGAAAGGGCTTCCACCAATTGTTGGAAGTTGGATAGGAGGAAGCACAAGCCAACTAGTGCTAAAAGAGTTGGTAGAATGTCCTGAAAATATTTTTTTAACAGTACTTGTCATAGACAATGTGCTTGTAAATATTTGGACTATTTTAATGTTTCAGGGAATTAAAAAGACAGACAGTTTAAACCGCTTTTTTAAGATTTCTAATATAGCTATGCCTGAAAATATAGAAGAACAAAAAGGAGAAAAAATACATCCTGTATTTATATTTTTAGTACTACTTTCTACTATTTTACTTGTAAATAACTTTATTGAGAGTTTTATTGTAAAGGTAATTGCAGTATCTATTATAGGGTTGTTATTTAGCAATCTTATTAAAAAATGGAATATTAATTTTGCCCTTCGCATAGGAAGTATTTTAATCTTGTTAGTAATGGCAATTTTAGGCTTAAAATTAAAATTTAGTGCAATGGAATTTGACATTGCCTTTCTTGGGTTTTTAGTAGTTTGGTTAATTAGTCATGTGGTAATTATGCTCATAGCGGCTAAACTTTTAAATGTAAGTATTGCATGGGTTCCTATAGCTAGTATGGCAAATGTTGGTGGTATTGCAACCGCACCAGCAGTAACAGCTGCCTACGAAAAAAAATGGATGCCACATGCCATACTTTTAGCCATTCTTAGCATGGCCACCGGAACTTTATGGGGCTTATTAACCATATTTTTATTTAAAACATTCTTGCTTTAGCCAGAGGCATTGTATTGGTAAAAGAACGTACCGTAAATTCTTTAAATAGGGTATTCTCCCTAAAAACAGGGAGTAAAAAATTTCACCATTTCTGGGGATTGACTCAAATACCTATTTATCTTATTTTTACAAAAAAAAATTGCTATAACCTTCAAAGTTTTACAGATAAAGACAACTAAAAAGTTGTGTTATCAGGCAATATACGTCTGTTAGCATTAGCTTTATTAGTGTTATAATGAGTTAGAAATAATTATAAAAAATGAAAGAAAAACTTAAACTAAAAATAATTCTAATAATTGAAAAATTCGGATTTGAAAGAAAGGTTCTTGAAAAAAAACTTGTACTTGAAAAAGAATATTTAGTAAGAAAAGGAACGATTAGAAACAAAGTTGATAAAGATGATGCTTGGCTATTTGAGCTTAGTAAAAACTCTCAAAATATTTTTGATGTAGGTGCAAATATTGGTCAATCAACAATGTTGATGATTCCTAATAATCCTAAAAAGATTGTTTTAATTGACCCTAATCCTAAAGCTCTTTCAATTGCTTCAGAAAATTTAATATATAATAACCTTTCTCATAAAGCAATAATCTATAATGGATTTGTTGGGCAAAATTCAGGAGGAATAGTTGATTTTTATACTGTGGGAACTGGTGCTGCAGGAAGTAAGTTCAAGTCATTTGCAAAAACAGCTAGTTCTCTAGACTCTCATTTTAAGGTTAGAACATTATGTCTTGACGAAATTTCAGAAGAAACAAGAATAATTCCTGATTTAATAAAAATTGATGTTGAAGGAGCAGAATCTGGTGTTCTTCTTGGAAGTACGAAGATTGCGAAAGAACAAAAAACATTGTTTTTTGTTGAAATGCATTCTGGAGATGAATTGACTATAATAGAGAATACAAAATTAATACTTGGTTGGTGTAAACAAAACAATTACAAAGCTTTTTATTTAAAAGAAATGTGCGAATTAACAACTTTAAAAATTGAATCTAGAGGCAGATACCACGCTTTGTTAATTCCAAAAGATAAAGACATCCCTGAAAAATTAAAAAATATCAAAGAAGGTGATAAAATTAACTATTCCTAACACCGTATATAATTTATTGCTAGTTCTAGCCTACTTACGAAAATCCTCGCGGATATTCTATTCGGTTTCTATTTGCTAAATTAGGTGATTAAACACGCAACAAACCATATACAAAACCGTTATCTATAATTAAAGAAAATGCTGAATAATTATGAAGAATTGCAAAAAATGTAAAAACCCTTTCTCATCTAAATTAGTATATAAATCTTTTTGGAAAGGGTACAAAGATTTTAAATGCTCTAATTGCCAAACTAATTATCAATTTAGTTCTAAAGATAGACTTATAGCAGGCATGATTGTTGGAACATCAACATTTTTATCTGGTTTACTAATGTTTACTCTTAATTTAGAATTGATTACTAAATTAGGATTGGGAATATTAACTTCGGCAGTTCTTTGCATTTGTTTAAGTTTATTTAGTATTAAATTTCTTGAATTTAAATCAATCAAAAAATAAACATGAAAATAACCACAAGAGATATTGCATTTTTTATGCTAGGAATTTTTACAATCTTTATAATTGAAACTTTGGTAGACTGGGAGGGGTCTAAAAAATCTTTTAAAGATGGCTACTATAAAGCAAGTGGTATTGAAGCTGTAAACTAAGCCCTATGCCACTATTTTAGTAACGAGAAAAACAAATGCTACTTACTTAGAATTAACCATGTAAGAAGAACACTAAATGTTACTATGCATGTAATACCGTTGCTTCTGTTAAGGCAGGAGTTTTAGCTACAAAATCTTCTAAAATTTTAAAGAAATTTAAGATGTGTTCTTTCTCGTTGTTTGCATTAATGGTTACAAACCTCACAAAAGTATCTTCTTTAAAAGAACCAAAACCAACTACAGTTTCTTGGTGTTCATATAGGGCTGTGCAAAGTGCTATTGGATCCACATTTTTATAATTAAAACAAACCCCAATAGAATTGTCAAAACTATACAAGGTATAATCAGGGTTACTTCTAATGTAGGCCAATGCAACGTCTGCTAAATCAAATTGTTGATCTACAATTTGCTCTAAACCTTTTGTACCAACAGATTTCCAAAGTGTCCAAAACTTTAAAGCATCATTTCTTCTACCGCACTGAAAAGAGGTTTTCCCTAAGTTAAAATCGTCTCCGTCTGTTTGATACAAATAACTTGCATCGTTGCTAAAAGAATTGTGTAAATGTTTTTTGTCATTTACTAAAATGATAGAACAGGTTAAAGGAGTTCCTAGCATTTTATGAGCATTATAGCTAAAAGAATCAGATCTTTCTATTCCATTTAATAAGTGTTTGTATTTTTTACTAAACAGAACACTACCGCAATATGCGCCATCTACATGCAGCCAAATATTATATTTCTGGGTAATGTCAGCAATTGTATCTATAGGATCAAAAGCGCCTAAAACAGTGGTTCCCGCAGTTGCATTTACATAGGTAGGGATTCCGCCGTTTTTAATATCTTCTTTAATTTGTTCTTCTAGTTTTTCAGGAATCATTTTTCCTTCTGCATCTGCTGCTATATAACGAATGTTATTTCTACCAATACCTGCAAAACTTGCATTTTTATCATTAGAATAATGAGACTCTTTAGAAGTATAAATAATTAATGGTTTTCTCATTCCGTTTACACCACATGCTGGGTCTTTAGCATCACGCCCCATAATTAAAGCCATATAATTACTCATAGAGCCTCCTGTTGGAAACGTTCCGTTGCTTTTTTCACCGTAACCAATTAATTGGCAAGATTTTCTAATAATTTCTTGCTCTATGCCCACCTGTGGGCCTGCAACCTTATAGGTATACATGCTATTGTTTAACAAAACAGCTAATAAATCTCCTAAAACAGCTTTAGATTGTCTTCCTCCAAAAAGTTGATTAAAAAATAAATTTGTTGCTGTTTTTGGAGTAGCAACCAAAATATCACTTAATACAGATGTAAAGGCATCATCTATCATTGCATCATTGCTTAAAGACAAATCTAAAGTATCATACAATTGATTTGCTTCTATTCTTTCTGCCACTGGGTGTTGTTGTTCTTCATTTATAAGAACTTCTGCAAGTTTGTTAAATAAAGCTAAATCGTTTTTTAGTGTAGACATATATTAATTTAATTTTTTATGCGTGTTGAAGCTGTTGTATGGTAGCTCATTTCTTTGTTTATAAACCCTTTAGAATCTTCATCAAAAACTGTGCAATTTCTAATAGGTTTGGCATATAAGTGAAGAGACATGCTTTTTTTGTTTGAGATATTTTCTAAACTATGAAATCCCATAAAGTCTTTCATATAAGTCACTTCGTTTGTTTTTGAAATAGATGATTTTACAGCAATTAATTCATCATTTTCATTCTTTTTATAGAGCACTTCTTTAAATTCACCGTCAATAACTTTTACCCAACATTCTTCGCCTCCATGATCGTGAATGGGTGTTTTATGACCTTCACACCAACAAATTAATATCAATTCAAAACTTTCTGTATCTATAATACAATTTCTTGTATAGCAGTTTGTTAACCAGAATGAGTAGGCGTCAAAGTCGGTTGGCTTAAATTTTGCAGAATGTATTATGTGATTGTAAGTCGTCCTCTCTCCTTCAGACAGAGCTGTAATTAAATCAGTTAATGTTTGAAGGGTTTCTGTAGATTTTTCGGTAGAATTCAAAATTTTCGCTTTTTTTTGTTCATTTGATGTACAAATCCAAGGTGAATCCCTAAATCTAAATTAAATGGGTGAGTTCTATAAATCATTAATATCACAAATATAGTCATTTTTATATTTTTTATGGTGTTTTTAGAACGTTTTTATATCAAAATGGTCATATTTTGGCTTTTTTTTGACGATTTCGCAAAATATTGAAATCTTCAAAATCTTCAAAATCTTCAAAATCTTGAATTTCTAAGCTCACAAATTATAGGTATCTTTCGCAACAAATTATAGTATATGAACATTACGCCTAAAAAAATTAATAGATTTATGTTATTTAAATTGCCACTTGCCTATTTAGGTGGGGTACGAGTAGCCTCTATAGAAAAGGAGACTGCCATTGTAAATATTAGGCATAAATGGCTAAATCAAAATCCTTTTAAATCTATGTTTTGGGCAGCACAAGGCATGGCGGCAGAAATGGCTACAGGGGTATTGGTAATGAGAGGCATAGAGAATATAGGAAAAAAAGTATCTATGTTGGTCATTAACCAGCGAGGTAATTTTACCAAAAAAGCTACAGGTAAGATTAGATTTGAGTGCCACCACGGTGGTTTGGTAGCCAATGCTTTAGAAGAATCTAACAAAACCGGAGAGGGTAGAGTAATTACCATGAAGGCAGAAGGCTTTAATACCGAAGGGGTGTCTGTATGTAATTTTCACTTTGAGTGGAGTTTAAAAGTGAAGCAATAAATAGCTTTTTGTTATTTTTCTGTTTCCTTAATGGTACTAACAAAATCTGCTAGTTTCTTACCATAGTAAGACTGCTGTACTTTTTCAGATAATGAATTATTAATACTATCTAAGTACTTTATATTGGCGTTTACCAACTCTGTAAGGGTTATATAAGCAGCAGCTTCTGTATCTGCATGGTTTAATGCAAAATTAATGGTGTAGATGTATTTTTTTAAGCGCTGTTTTTCTGCTTGTTTTCTTAAAGATTGAGAGGTCTCTAAATCATTGTCTTTTTGTGCTTGCAAGTTGGCCGCTAATAAGTCTAATTGTTTTCCTTGAAACTTTTTAGCCACTTCTTTATAGTCTTCTAATACTTTTTGGTTGCTAGACCCTTCAATTAGGGGAGCTACTCCAAATTTTTCTATTTGGTCGTTTATGGTAATGGTTCCTTCTTCACCAAAGAAAGAAAGTGTACTTTGGTTTTGGTCTAAATTTAAAAAATACATTTCTGAAGAAGTTATGTTGTCTGAAAGTGTAAAAGTATCTTCACCAAACAAATAAATAGAATCTACAGAGACTACCAGCGTATCTCTCATTTTTTGTAGGTATAACGTTCCTTTCTTTAGCCCTTTAATTTTTCCTTGCACCACCATATTGCCAAGTTCTTTTTCTTGAGAACAAGCTACAATTAAGAGCAACAAACAAACCACCAATACTTTCTTCATAATGTCATAAACTTTAGGCTGCAAATATGCAGATTTCTATTTAAACTGGTGCAGCTAATTCTAATAAAATAGTACAGCCAATGGCAGCTATGGTTCCAATAGCATAGCCAAAAACAGCCAACAATACACCCACAGTTGCCAACGATGGATGAAAAGCAGAAGCTACAATAGGAGCAGAGGCGGCACCACCCACATTAGCCTGGCTACCAACTGCTAAAAAGAAAAAGGGTGCTTTAATAAGTTTTGCCACTAGTATTAATAACCCTGCATGTATTGTCATCCAGATAATACCAATAACAATTAAGCCCCAGTTATCAAAAATCATGGTTAGATCCATTTTCATTCCAATAGTGGCAACAAGCATATATATAAAAATGCTTCCAATTTTACTAGCTCCGGCACCCTCATAATTTTTTGCTTTGGTATGCGATAATAAGATGGCAATAATGGTAGAAATACTTACCAGCCAGAAAAATTGAGATCCTAAGAAAGTAAAGATATTTTTTGCTATTTCAGAATTAATACCAGCAACTACTTCATTAAAAAAAGCAGCTAGATAACCTGCAGCAAAGTGGCCAAAACCAACGGTTCCAAAGGCAATGGCTAGAATAATCATATAATCTGTGAGTGTTGGGTTCTTTTTTATTTTTTGAGTAAAAGAAATTACTTTTTCTTTTAATTCTTCTATGGCAGAGGTGTCTGCTTTAAGCCATTTGTTAATAGCATCTTTTTTTCCAATACTTATAAGTAAAATAGCCATCCAAACGTTGGCAACAACAATGTCTACAAAGATCATTCCTCCGTATTTTGCCGGATTGTATTTGTAAATTTCTAACATAGCAGTTTGGTTGGCACCACCACCAATCCAACTTCCGGCCAGGGTAGAAAGACCTCGCCAAACGGCATCAAAATCTGCACCACCAACTGTTTCTGGAGATACTAGAGAAATTAATAAGATGGCAATAGGCCCACCTATAATAATACCCACAGTACCAGTAAAAAACATAATTAATGCTTTAGAACCCAGATTAAAAATGGCTTTTAAATCTATGCTTAATGTCATTAATACTAATGCAGCAGGAAGTAAGAACCTACTGGCAACATAGTATAATTGAGAACTTCCTTTTACAACTTCTCCACTAGCATTGGTGGTTTCCCAAGCTGGCGCGATAGCACCAATAGTGGTAAATATAGCTGGTATAAAATAGGCCATAAATAAGCCAGGTACTACTTTATAAAACTGATGCCAAAAGCCACTTGTTTTAGATTCTGTGTAAAATACAAACCCCAATGAAATCATTAGAATTCCAAATACTATTGCATCGTTGGTAAAGAGTGGTTGTCCCATAATTTTGATTTTAGCTAAAGTACTAAAATAGCAGCATAAAAAAAGCGAAGTTTTTCAACTTCGCTTTAAGTATTAAAACTTCTGCACTTCTTTAAAAGGAGAAATACGAATAATTTCTAATGTTGTTTTATACGCCTTCCAATCTGTCTCAAAAAACGCATTAGTTTGGCTTATAGCTGTCTCTAATGCCTTTTTGTATTGGCTAATTAATTGCTTTTCAGTAGTTGTTAAATGACCAAACCTACTCCCTACATATCTTCTTGCAGAAGAGTAACGTCTGCTTACGGTTACTTCTGGGTTTCTAGTAATTCCTTGGCGTTTGTCTACACTTCCTATATATACAGCAATAAGCTTGTCTATTTTTGTGATGATGTCTTTAGACGCTTTTATTTGATCTTTGTAGTTCTTTTTGTCTTCTTTCGTAAGATCTTTCTTAAATGCAGTAGCCGTATTTTTACTTTCTACCAATTGTTTTACAACATCTGCCATTAATTGCTGATCTTTTTCCATGTCTTTGCTGGCATTGTAGATTTCTGTAATGGCTTCTGTAGACATCTCCAATCTTGGATCAAACTCAACTTTTATGCTGCTTTCTGAAGTTTGATCTCCAAAAGACATTTTTAAATTATAGGTACCAGGTTTTACAGAAACACCTCTAGGCTCATTGGTTCTTTTTCTTATTTTTCTAGAAGGTCTGTCTGCACCTTTTTCGTTCATAGACCAATAAATTCTATGAATTCCGTTCTCTTTTGGTGCTTTTTGGTGTAAGGTTCTAATTAAACGCGCACCCTCAAAAATTTCTAATTTTATAGAATCAAATTTCACCTCAGAAGCTAGCTCCTTTTTAACAACAGGTGCTTCCATTTTTTTAGTTCCTTTTCGTTTCTTTTTTCTTGCAGTCTCCTTTTCTTTCTTCTCTTCTTTAGCGGCTGCTGGTCTGTTTATGTAATATGAAATCATGGCTCCAGAACGTTTGTTTTCGCCATTAAATAAAGCATCTCCACCAAACCTACTTCCAGTAGGTTGTTGATAAGCCGCCTGATAGGCTGTTGGAGGCGTAAATAACTGTAGGTTTTTAGTAAGTACATTGCCGTTAGCCATAGCACGAAGTGGTCTAATATCATCTAAAACCCATGCTGCTCTCCCAAAAGTACCAATTACTAAATCATGTTCTCTAGGTTGTATTACCAAATCTTTTGTAGAAACTGTTGGAAAACCAGCAGTCCATTTCATCCATTGGTTTCCGGCATTTAAAGAGATAGACAAGCCATCATCTGTTACTAATAACAGTACATTAGCGTTCATAGGATCTTCAACAATACTTAAGGTGTAGCTTTTTACGTCATTTTCATCAACAATACGAGACCAGGTAG
>Ga0114995_10001138_pt1 | contig 18790 bp, 20 predicted proteins | sample ArcticOcean_MG_C_11_FD_87038 | JGI IMG/M metagenome (GOLD analysis project Ga0114995, IMG submission 87038) | Marine microbial communities from western Arctic Ocean - ArcticOcean_MG_CB2_154 | ecosystem: Environmental > Aquatic > Marine > Oceanic | place: Arctic Ocean: Canada Basin | collected... | reverse complement strand
CCCTTTCACGGAAGTAACGGGGATTCGAATTCCCCTGGGGGTAATAAGTTTAATTTTAAATTAGCCTATAAGCTAATTAAGTGATACGTAGAGTTTTATTCTATTGTGGAATTTCGTTACATACTTAGGTTATATAAACTAAAGCGCGTTCTTGAGTCTCACAAGTCGGGTAAATGTAACCTCAGAAAGAATACAGTTTAGTCATTTGCATTTCTAAATCGTCCGTAAAGTCTTTTCAAACGGCAACTCCCTCGCGCTCTTACACAATACGTAATAAAGTATTACTTTAGACATTTTCTAAAAAGGCATTAATTTAATACCTTATTCTAAGGTTTCCGAAATTAAAAAATCGGAAACCTAAAATTCTTTTAGTTCTAACCTTCTTTTACAGAGATGAACCTAGGCCCGAGTATGAACCGAAGAAAAAAAGTGTTAGTAAACCTAAAGCGGCAAGACCGCCAATGGTAGCTACCATCCAAAGAGGGATTCTGCCTATATCACTCATATTGTTTAATTTAAAAAAATATATGTAAAGGGAACGTAATATTTAACAGGTTATTCTAGTTAAAGAAGTAACTCGAGAAAAGTACGGCTAAAACAAAGATTAAAAGTAAACCCCAGTACAGTGATGTACGGTTTAACTCTACCGGTTGTTTATTAGGGTTTGGTGCACTCATTAAAAATCTCCTATCGCTGAATAAATTGCATTGATGTTATTGCACCAAGGAAAAATACCGTTGGTACTGCTAAAGCATGTATCGTAAGCCAACGAAAAGTAAAAATAGGGTATGCTACTGGCTGATTTGTTTTCATCATTGAAATAAAACTTGTATTTTATAATCCTTTTGTTAAATCTTCCAGTTCCTGCTTAGCACTGAAACGGTCGTTAACTAAAGGAATCTGCTGACGATCTTGAGTAAAATACTCGTTAGGGCGTGGAGTACCAAAAGCATCATACGCTAGTCCCGTACTAACGAAAAGAAAACCTGCAACGAAAAGCGCTGGGATAGTAATGCTGTGAATAATCCAATAACGAACACTAGTTAAAATATCCGTAAAAGGTCTTTCTCCTGTTGAACCACCTGACACAACTTTTTCTCCTATTAATTATTTAAGTTAATCTATTTAATTTTTACTACAATTAAATTAGTAAAAATTCTTGAAAGATAGTATTTGTTAAATCAAAGTATTGATCTTCAAATTAAACAACTATATTTAATACTTTTTTTAAAAGTTACTTGATTAAATTATATAACGTATTTAGTATTTTTTACATGCTTTCATACCAGAATTAGTTTGATTTCCAGATATTTATTGTTTTATGAATCATGAAGTATAAATTTCACAATATAAATCTAATAATGTGTCAATAAAAGCGGGTAGGGGGAATCGAACCCCCATCATTAGCTTGGAAGGCTAAGGTTCTACCACTAAACTATACCCGCGTGAAAGAATAAACTGTAACTCCACTAATTATAACCTAATAGATCTATTATTTATAGGTAAATTTTCTAAAAATTCTAAAATTTCGCATTTAAATTTTTAAGAAAATTTTTTGTAAGTTAGGACATTGCAAAATCACCTTTTTTCGATTAGTCTTAATCTAAGATATAGAAATTAAGTACCAAGGCGATATGGCCAAGTGGTAAGGCAGTGGATTGCAAATCCTCTATCCCCAGTTCGAATCTGGGTGTCGCCTTAAAGTTCAAATAATGGGGGTATGGTGGAATGGTAGACACAACAGACTTAAAATCTGTTGACTAATTAGTCGTAAGGGTTCAAGTCCCTTTACCCCCACAGTTAAAATTTTGTCCTTGTAGGAACAAAATTAATTGTTTAAAATTTAGTTATATTATTAAGTTTTAGTTATAATCTAAAATAAGAGTGTAATACAAGAAATAATATTATCTTTAGATAACTAGCATTTATGTCACACAGTGTAAGAGTTTACGATACTTGTATTGGATGTACTCAATGTGTCCGTGCCTGTCCTTGTGATGTACTAGAAATGGTACCTTGGGAGGGTTGTAAAGCCGGTCAAATCGCATCTGCACCTCGTGCAGAGGATTGTATTGGGTGTAAACGTTGCGAAACAGCTTGTCCAACAGATTTCTTAAGCGTACGTGTCTACTTAGGTAGTGAAACAACACGTAGTTTAGGATTAACTTATTAAAACCTAATTTTTAATTACAAGGTCTTCATTAATATGATTAACTGGAATGTTATTGCCCAACTGCTATCACTAGGCTTAGTTCTTCTATCAGGTCCTGCGGTCATTTTCCTTCTTTATTTTAAACGTGGTAACTTATAAAATTTTTGAAGAAAAATTTTAACGTTATAAACGCTTTCTAGCTACCCATACATATATATATTTATGGGTAGCTTTAAATTTTCATAGTGGAATCAAAGCTACTCACTCAGTACATAGACTTTGACAAACATATTCTAAAATTTTTTAGGAGAGGTAATAAATTGACGAAAAGAAGCGTCTGAATCCTTTGTTTTACTAATTTATATATGGAGAATTCTGTTTTACTTTTAGTATTATTTTTATTTTTGGTACCTATGTACGGAGGAGATTAGAGCAACTTTCAAACGTTGTGGCGGCTACTAAAACCTCTTAAAAATGTCATGCAGAACAAAAAGTAATGAAGTTTTAGGGAGTCTTTCGATATAGTAAAAAATCTTAGACTAACATGAATTGCGAAGATTAATTAGACACTAGTAAAAACATTAGTTTTGAATAAATTAAACAAGCATTGATGTGATCTAAATACACCAAAATGATATAAAATTTATTTTTGTTTAATATAAATCTTAGTAGATTTACAAAAAAAATAACTAGTTTAGTTGGAGAATATAACCTCACACTAATTAGACCCAGCATGATCGACTTAGATTTTGAGCACTAGAGTCTAAGTAAAGCTAATTTAGCTGCTGTAATCGTAAAAAGGTATTGCCTTGTTGGTTACTTCAATGAATTGGACGGGGAACTTTATGCTATTAATTTTAAGTGTATTCATGATTTTGTTCTTTATATAACGCAACTTATTTATCTAACGAAAATAATCGATACAAGTAAATATTAGGCCAACTTAATATGCTAGTAAGACACTAGATGTTCTCGTAAATGTTATGAAAAAAACTACCATTGTTAAATTTATTTTCATTTAATGCGGACGGAGAGACTCGAACTCTCATGAGGGGTACTCGCTAGAACCTAAATCTAGTGCGTCTACCAATTTCGCCACGTCCGCTTTTTATATAATATTATTATACTAAAGTTTGTAGCAAAGTACAAATTTATAATTTTTCCAAAAAAACTATCGTAATAGTTTTTACAAAAAAGTGTAAAAACTATTACATATAGTCGATGTTTATTAAAAAATAGTTGCTGAGCAAAAAGCTCATACAACAATTAAAATAGGATCCATTCAATTTAACTAACAGTTACCCAATCTACATCAACGTTTTCTAAGATAATTGACGAGTTATAAATCTGTAGAATAATAACTAAAAATACTAGAAATAATCCCATAGTAACTCCCATTACAGGTGTAGTTCCCCAACCGGGTGCTACTTTACCATATTCTGAGTTAAGTGGTCGTAAAATCTCACCTAATCTTGTTCTTAATGCCATAAACTTAAAAAGAAATTAATAGTAGAAACGAATAATCTGACTCATAATATATATTATAGGCAGATTTTTGCTTTTTTCTTACATTTTATAGAACAGCTAACTTATATATGGAAACTGCAACTATTCTAAGTATTTTTATTTCTGGTCTTCTTTTAGGTATAACAGGTTATTCTGTATATACAGCATTTGGGCCGGTTTCAAAAGAACTTCGAGATCCTTTTGAAGAACATGAAGACTAAGAAACGGTATATGAGAAAAATCATTCGTTAAAATTAACGAATGATTTTTCTCTTTTTACATAAAGCCAGTGGCTGTACTATTTTTTAACGATTCTCGGTGGATCTCTAAAGAAAATCGCAAAGAAGATAACGACTAGCGTTCCTATTAAGAGGAAAGTATAAACTAATGCTTCCATTTTAACTTAATTAACTAATAATAAATTACTTTTAAACTTTGTATTAAACAATACCTGTTTTTTTAGTACTCTTGTCACCAAGTTTTTGGAAAGCACCGAATTCTACTTGCTCCAGTACTTCTGTACCAATACCTGCAAAAACGTCTCTGAATAGAGTACGTCCACCATGCCATAAGTGACCAAGGAAGAATAATAAAGCAAAATTTGCGTGGCCAAAAGTATACCAACCTCTTGGGCTACTTCTGAATACACCATCAGACTCTAATGTAGTTCTATCAAACTCAAACACTTCGCCTAGCTGAGCTTTTCTAGCGTACTTCTTAACAGTCGGAGCATCTGTAAATACTTGACCGTTTAATTTTCCACCATAGAAGTTACAACTTACACCAACTTGTTCAATACTATACTTTGACTCTGCACGTCTAAATGGAATATCTGCTCGAACGATACCATCTTTATCAACTAAGATAACTGGGAATGTTTCAAAGAATGCAGGCATTCGACGTACTGTTAGCTCTCGGCCTTCTTTATCCTGGAATACAGGGTGACCTAACCAAGCTTCAGCAATACCATCACCTTTATTCATTGGACCTGCACGGAAAAGACCACCCTTTGCAGGGTTGTTACCGATGTAATCGTAGAAAGCAAGTTTATCAGGAATTCGAGACCAAGCCTGACTTAATGAAAGTCCTTCACTAAGAGAAGTTTCTACACGTCGCTCAATTTCTTGTTGGAAATAACCACTATCCCATTGATAACGCGTAGGGCCAAATAGTTCAATTGGTGTTGCTGCTGCACCATACCACATCGTACCTGATGTAATAAAGGCAGCAAAGAATACTGCAGAAATACTACTTGATAACACTGTTTCAATGTTACCCATTCTAAGAGCTCGGTATAACCGCTGAGGTGGACGAATTGTTAAGTGGAAAGTTCCAGCTAAAATACCCAGAATACCTGCAGCAATATGGTGTGAAGCTATTCCACCAGGGTTAAACGGGTTAAACCCTTCAGCACCCCATGCTGGTGATACGGCTTGAACGCGACCAGTGATACCGTACGCATCTGAAACCCAAATACCTGGGCCAAATGCACCAGTAACGTGGAATGCACCGAAACCAAAACACAGTAAACTTGATAAGAATAAGTGAATTCCGAAAATTTTCGGTAAATCTAGAGCAGGCTCCCCAGTACGAGGATCTCTGAAAAGCTCTAAATCCCAATAAACCCAGTGCCAAATAGCTGCTAGGAAACATAATCCAGAAAGGACGATGTGAGTTAAAGCAACACCTTCAAAACTCCAGATACCTGGGTTAGAAACAGATTCTCCGGTGATACTCCAACCACCCCAAGAATCTGTTACACCAAGACGAGCCATGAACGGCATTACAAACATTCCCTGACGCCACATTGGGTTTAATACGGGATCTGATGGGTCGAAAACTGCTAATTCATATAGTGCCATTGAACCAGCCCATCCTGCTACTAATGCTGTATGCATTAAGTGAACAGCAATTAATCGGCCTGGGTCATTAAGTACTACAGTATGTACACGATACCAAGGTAGTGCCATTTAATTTATTCCTCCTTTAGAAAAATCTTTGACTTTCTTACTTTTTATTACTTTGTATTTTTAAATGGTCAATATTCAACCATCAATTTTACAAGTTATCTTAAAATAAATTATAGTCTAGAAACTGTTAAAGTTACATTTATTTCAAAAATTATCAAGTAATTTCCTTATTTGAATTACTTTTATCTTGCTGTTAAATGATCGTTAAAGGTTAATTTTTTTGCTGCTAAAAACAAAAGTTAGGCAATTTAAACTAATTTTTACTGTTGTTAAAATTATCAATGTTCTGTTAATATAGTATTATATATTATAGCGGGTGTAGCTCAGGGGTAGAGCGCAACCTTGCCAAGGTTGATGTCGCGCGTTCGAATCGCGTCACCCGCTTATTTAAGAATTACTAAACGTAAGGAGGAAAAGGTACTTTAGGTGACCCTCAAGTACAGGCCCTTGTACCTAGTAATACCCCGTTGAAATCAAATTTAGCCCAATAAAATTATGTTTTACCTTATTTAGCTTAAAATATGTGTGAAAAAATCTATAAAATGAAAAACGCTTATTAGTCTTAATAATAGTTACGTTTAATTGCAAATTATTGAGAATAGACTAGACAAAGTTAATTTTTTGGAGTTATACTGTATTTCATACATATTAATTATTCCTCAGTAGCTCAGGGGTAGAGCGATCGGCTGTTAACCGGTTTGTCGTAGGTTCAAATCCTACCTGGGGAGATAAAAAAGTAGTCAATTTTTTCGTTAATTAATATTGTTTATATCCCTATATATATATGGTGTTTATTCGCAAAATGTGGTTCCATCCCCTAGTAAGATAACAAATTAATTTACTTCTCAACGTCCCAATTAAACATGTGACCCGTTCTCTGTACAATTTTCAGTACTCTAGCAGCCGTTAATATTGGGTCGTGAGGTGCGGCACGACGTGCGCCGATGACATAACCTGTACATGTGGTGCTACCCGAAAAAAACTTCCATCCTTTCGTGTGCCATCCAACACTGTGACACTATGCCGCACCACCAGCGCATGTATAAGCACCAATAGCAGCTATGGGAACAGCTATTCGAGAGTTGAACCATTGGCTGCCAGGAACCATACAAGAGGTACGGTAAGTAGTTTCCTGCACAAACTCAGCGAGAAGCATAGAAACCGTTACATTACCAGTCCAACCAGGTAGATCAGGCACATCAGGTATTGGATTAGGCATTTGAATTGGAATTGCTAAAGCCGTTGAAGGTAAAAGTGACATAATAAGAAATTCAAATAGTGCATTACGAGGATTTACGATTGGTTTTACCTTTTTTAATACTGGTTGTATTTTTTGAAAACCTTTGTAAGTTCTTTTTGCACCGGCTTTAACTACATTCAAAGCACGGTCACGTTTACGTAATTTTTTGTTATCCATTTATGATTTGCATGAGTTATTTTTTTTATTTCATTTTGAGCGTTGATTTTATGAATACTGATAAACATCGTAACATTATTTTTTCAATGTAAAATGTAAACCCATTCTAAAGTACTGAAAATTGTACAGAGAACGGGTCACATGCCTAATTTATACTTGAATTTTACGCTGGTACAACGTTAAAAATTCCTGTAAGAATAACTAGTGCAGACCATAAACCAGCCCCACTCCAAACGATACCTTGAGATTTTTCCCACTCCCCTGGTGTTGCTAGTATAACAGGAACTGCTACAACCATCGCAAAGGATACTAATATAAGAAGAAGAACAAATACTGGAAGAAGTCCAACCATACGAAATTTTAAATCCTTAAAGGTTTAATATTAAATAATAAAACTATGCTTTACAAACAATATTTGTAAAAATAATTTCCTTAACGTTAGTTTATAACACTTTTTAATAAAATTTTAGCAAGTTCTTTAAACTAAATTGTTATATAATCTACGTAGAGTTTTTTTAATAAGAGGTTAACTTACAATGGATATGGGTTTTTTATTAGCCGCTTTACCTGAGCCATATACAGCATTCCGTCCTATCGTTGACGTTATGCCAGCAATCCCAGTCTTCTTTCTTTTACTAGCGTTTGTTTGGCAAGCTTCTGTAGGATTTAGATAATTTCTAGGAATGTGAAAATATATTTAGAGCTTTTTTAAAGAATACTAAATTATCAATAACAAAAAAACCGAAAGTTTTATCTTTCGGTTTTTTGAAATTTTGTTTATTTACTAATTTGAACGATTCTTAAATTTTTATCATGGTAAATACTGCTTCAAAAACAGGTTTCATCTCACAAATCATTGGACCCGTACTAGATATTGAGTTTCCAAATGGTGAACTTCCAAAAATCTATAACGCTTTAACTATTACATCAGATACCGGTGCTGAAATTACATGTGAAGTACAGCAACTTCTTGGTAACAACAAAGTTCGTGCTGTTTCAATGACATCAACGGATGGTTTAAAGCGAGGAGCATCTGTTTCTGACGTTGGAGCTCCAATTACGGTTCCTGTTGGTCCAAAGACTTTAGGTCGTATCTTTAACGTGTTAGGTGTACCTGTAGATGAAATGGGTCCTTGTGATGCACCATCAGGACTACCAATTCACCGTACATCACCTGCATTTACGGATCTTGAAACAAAGCCATCTATCTTTGAGACAGGTATTAAGGTTGTAGACATCCTAGCCCCTTACCGACGTGGTGGTAAAATTGGTCTATTTGGTGGTGCAGGTGTTGGTAAAACAGTACTTATTATGGAGCTAATTAACAATATTGCAAGAGCACATGGTGGTGTTTCTGTATTTGGTGGTGTTGGTGAGCGTACTAGAGAAGGTAATGACCTTTACTGCGAAATGAAAGAATCTGGAGTTATTAATGAAAAGAAACTTGATGATTCAAAAGTAGCATTAGTTTATGGTCAGATGAATGAACCACCAGGTGCACGAATGCGTGTAGGTCTTACAGCACTAACAATGGCAGAATATTTCCGTGATGTTAGTAAGCAAGACGTACTATTATTCATCGATAACATTTTCCGTTTTGTACAAGCAGGTGCAGAAGTATCAGCACTTCTTGGACGTATGCCATCAGCTGTAGGATACCAACCTACTCTAGCCACAGAGATGGGTGTTCTACAAGAGCGAATTACATCGACAAACGAAGGTTCAATTACATCAATTCAAGCGGTTTATGTACCTGCAGATGATTTAACAGATCCTGCACCAGCTACAACGTTTGCTCACTTAGATGCAACAACTGTACTTTCGCGTGGTCTAGCGTCAAAAGGTATTTACCCAGCTGTAGATCCTCTAGATTCAACGTCATCAATGCTTCAGCCTGGAATCGTTGGAGATGTACACTACAATACAGCTCAACGTATCAAGCAAACACTGCAACGTTACAAAGAACTTCAAGATATTATTGCAATCTTAGGTCTAGATGAGCTTTCAGAAGAAGATCGTCTAGTTGTATCACGAGCACGTAAAGTGGAGCGTTTCTTATCGCAACCATTTTTCGTAGCAGAAGTATTTACAGGTTCACCTGGTAAATATGTAGCACTTGCAGATGCAATTACAGGATTTAATGATCTTCTAGATGGTAAGTATGATGATTTACCTGAGCAAGCATTCTATCTTGTAGGTGACATTAATGAAGCTATTGAAAAAGCTGCAAAGCTAAAAGGATAATCAAACAATGAGTTTAAATGTTCGTGTAATTACACCAGACAAAGTAGTTTGGGACGCAATGGCAGAAGAATTAATTCTTCCCAGTAGTACAGGTCAACTTGGTATTTTAACAGATCATGCCCCTTTATTAACAGCACTTGATATTGGAGTAATGCGCCTAAAGTCAGATGCTGGTTGGACTTCGATTGTTTTAATGGAAGGTTTTGCTGAGGTTGAGGATAATAAAGTAACAATTCTTTGCAATGGTGCGCAGGAAGCGAGTTCAATTGACGCGCAAGCTGCTCAAGAAGAACTAGAAAAAGTTACTTTATTAGTTGACGAAGCAACAACTAAAAAAGAAAAAATTGAAGCTACAATAGAATTAAGAAAAGCAAAAGCACGCCTTCAGGCAGTTGCAAAGTAAATCTTAACTAAAAAATCTATCCTTAACATTGTTAAGGATAGATTTTTTATTTAAAAAACAAGGTGTTAAAAAAGATATTTAGTAGATTTTCCAGCTAAATCCCCTCTTTTATTGCAAAACTTCAAACTTTTCACCGAGTAGAACCTTAACTTTATTATCTTCACCCACATCCACAACAGCAGTATCGCCAGCTTTAATTTTTTCAGATAAAACCTCTTCGGCTAGACTATCTTCTAATAATCTCATTACTGCACGACGAAGTGGTCGAGCTCCATAACTTGGGTTATATCCCTCATCAATTAAACGTGTTTTGAAACGATCCGTCACTTCCAATTGAATACCTTTAAGTGAAATACGTTCAAAAACTTCTTTTAGCATAATTTCCGCAATCTGGGCAACTTCATCTTTTGTAAGTTGACGGAATACGATAATTTCATCTAAACGGTTTAAAAATTCAGGTCTGAAATATTGTTTTAATTCTTCATTAACTAACGATTTGATACGGTTATAATTTGAGCTTGATTGATCTTCCGAAAGCTCAAAACCTAAACCACCGCCACCTTTTTCGATCACTTTCGAACCGACGTTCGAAGTCATAATCAATAAAGTATTTTTAAAATCAATCGTACGACCTTTTGAATCTGTTAAACGACCATCTTCAAAAATTTGAAGCATTAGATTAAATACGTCTGGATGAGCTTTCTCAATTTCATCAAAGAGAACCACTGTATATGGACGACGACGTACCGCTTCCGTAAGTTGTCCGCCTTCATTGTATCCTACATAACCTGGAGGAGATCCAATAAGTTTGGAAACAGTATGTCTTTCCATATATTCAGACATATCTAAACGAACCATCGCATCTTCAGAACCGAAGAAATAAGTTGCAAGAGCTTTAGTAAGTTCAGTTTTTCCCACACCTGTTGGTCCGGAAAAAATAAAACTTGCAATAGGTCTGTTTGGGCTTTTTAACCCAACACGTGCTCTTCGAATTGCTCGTGATACAGCCACAACTGCTTCATCCTGGCCAATAATACGACCATGTAAAGTTTCTTCCATTTGAAGAAGCTTTTCTGACTCACTTTTTGTTAACTTATTAACAGGAATACTTGTCCATGCTGCAACAATTTCAGCAATATCTTCTTCCGTTACTTGGGGAGTTTTATTTACGTCCTCTGAAGCTCCCTGTTTACTTTGGGCGATAGCATTGATTTGAGCTTTGATTTCCATTTCACGCTCACGTAGTTGACCGGCCTTTTCAAAGTCTTGGCCACGAACCGCTTCATCTTTCGATTTTAAAATTTCTTTTAACTCTTGATCTAATTCTTTAGCCGCTGGTGGTAATTGAGAATTCATTAAACGAACACGAGATCCAGCTTCATCAATTAAATCAATAGCTTTATCTGGAAGGAAACGATCGGCAATATATTGATCAGCAAATTTTGCTGCAGCTGCTAAAGCTTCATCTAAGATTTCAAGCTTGTGATGCTTTTCATAACGTTCACGTAAACCATATAGAATTTCAATTGTTTCCTCAACTGAAGGCTCACCAACCATTACTGGTTGGAAACGTCGTTCAAGCGCGGCATCTTTTTCAATATGCTTTCTGTACTCCTCTAGTGTCGTTGCACCGATACATTGTAACTCTCCGCGAGAAAGTGCAGGCTTCAAGATATTGGCTGCATCAATCGCCCCTTCGGCAGCACCAGCACCAATTAAGGTATGAACTTCATCGATAACAAGAATAATATTGTTAGCTGTACGAACCTCATCCATAATTTTCTTCAGTCGCTCTTCGAACTCGCCTCGATACTTAGTACCTGCAATCAATAAACCAATATCAAGAGCAACAACACGTTTATCTTCTAATGTATCTGGAATATCTCGATTTGCTATACGTTGGGCTAAACCTTCAGCAATAGCAGTTTTACCTACACCAGGTTCTCCGATAAGAACGGGATTATTCTTCGTTCTTCGACCTAAAATTTGAATTACTCGTTCAATTTCTTTAGCACGACCAACAACCGGATCTAATCTTCCCTCTGTTGCTTTTAGCGTTAGATTAGTTCCAAATTCTTCTAATGTAGGTGTTTTGCTTCGTGTTGCCGTATTTGCAGTAGAAATTTCACTATTTTCACCCAGGAAGCGAATAATTTGACTACGTAACTTTGACGAATCTACACCTAAATTTTCAAGAACTCGCGAAGCAACACCTTCCCCTTCTCGGATTAAACCAAGTAATAAATGCTCAGTACCAATATAATTATGTCCTAATTGGCGCGCTTCCTCTAGTGAAAGTTCAAGAACTCGTTTTGCGCGAGGAGTAAATGGAATTTCAACTGCAACAAAACCCGAACCACGTCCGATTATTTTTTCAACTTCGACACGAGCATCTTTTAATGTAACACCTAAGGCTTTAAGTGCTTTAGGTCCAACACCTGTCCCTTCACCGATAAGTCCTAAAAGAATTTGCTCTGTACCCACAAAATTGTGGCCCAATCTTCTAGACTCTTCTTGGGCCAACATAATAACCTTAATTGCCTTTTCCGTAAAACGTTCAAACATCCTTCGAATGAAGAAATGATTATTTTTATCTAAATTATCTTTGATATTTCTATCATATCACAGAATATATAAACTATTTGTTCAATAATGTAACTAATTTAAATTAATTGATCACTAAAATTAAATTTACATCATATCAAGATTTCTATAGTTATACATTAGATTTTCAGTAAATCTTCCATTAGGGTTAGGCATCTCAGGCATCATTCTATTTAGTATATTACTAATCATACTAGGAGTGGTTGTTGGTTTATCTACTGTTGGCATTGGTAGAATAATAGCCCCTCGAGCTATATATTGTTTTAAATATTCTTCAGATAAAGTACAAAAGGAGTTTCCAGTGACCTTATAACATTCTTCGGTATGTGGGTATAACTGTGAAATTGCTTTGCTAAGACAGCTATTATCAGACGATATTTGCACAGCCAAAGCATTTAATGTCTCTGGAGAACAAGTCCTGACATCTAGAATTCTATCTCCATAAAGATCAACAACAACCTTTGGTTTAATTTCCAATAATGAAAAATCCTCATAAGTTTTACCAAACAAACCAAGAATTTGGTCGTGACCTTTCGAACGCAAAAGTGGCCCGTCAAATAATTGAAAAGCCTCATTAGTATACTGATAAATAGCAATAGCTCGTGCTTGACTGTGTGGTTCGATCCCAAGTGGGGTTTTTCCAGCTATCGTCGCTATTTTTGTTATTGCATATTCAATACCATTTTCAACAGCTGTCGTTTCTTCGCCACCACTTAATTCTAAATACTGGTGTGGGAAAATTTCCAAATCAGTACGTTCCATTTTTGGACTTGGGAAAATAGTTTTGTATGCTTCCTCAAAGCTCGCTCCTTCATTAAAGTAAGATCTAAACCCCCTCCCTAATCCGTGGTGCAATACTATAGCCTTGACAGCCTATGTTAATAGTAACGCCTAAAAAATAAATACATGCAACAGTCCTATAAATACGAAATCCAACCCGGAAAACTACAGTCACGCCGAACTGGGTATAATCGATAGCTGCCGGTACTAAAGGTATAACTCTTTCCTTGACGAACGGTACAATACCGGTCGTAACTACTTCTTGTGTTGACTCGATGGCTGGTAACAATATTGGTCACCACAGACATCTTCTCGGTCTATAGTCTGAAAGGACGACAATTTTTCCTTAAGATACTCGAGTGTACTTTGTTGTTTTGTTCATTCAAAACTTAATTCTTCAAATTCACCCTTTATTAGACCCATTTCACTTTCGTACTCGGGTCCAATTTTATACCTCGGAACCCCTAAACCTGTTAACCTAAGAAAGGATTTACCTATTTCTGTGACATCTTTATTTATACCAAGTAGGTTGTTAATAGATAAAACGACCGTAGGCATACGTTTTGTATCTTGAAAAAAGATATTAAAATAAACCTCGACCGTATAAAAATACTTGACATACTTTTCTTACCCCCGCCCAAGAAAATATCTTTCGTTACGGGAGAATTTCTAATATTAGATAGGACAGAACTCTGTGTAGTGGCGTTTGGCTTAGAGACATATTTCGCGATCGATCGCGAAATAGCCTCCGTTATAGTATTTCCAGTAGTTATGATAATTTTAATACTACTCTTATGTAAGTATTCACGCAGATAATGATACTCTTCTAAGTATTTTAACAACTCGTCAATAACTTTCCGAGAAGAAAATAAATCCAATAATCTCCTATTTAAAACCCTTTAACCGTAAACACTAGATGACGTAGGGTTAACCTACGAACCGAAAAAGAATATAAGAAGTTGGGGCTGGAAGATATTCACTTTCTAAACATGACAAGGAGTAGTTACTGAGAAAGAACGTTCCGCTGAGCTAATAATAAGTTGACGTATTAAAGTTTACGAAACTATACTAGTGATAGCAGATAGCAGTGCGCTCTTAGTTCAGTTGGTAGAACGTAGGTTTCCAAAACCTAATGTCGGGGGTTCAAGTCCCTCAGGGCGTGTTTAGATTTTTACTTTATTAATAGTTCGAATAGTGATATGATTAGTCTAGAATTTGTTTAATTTTGGAGAGGTGGCTGAGTGGTTGAAAGCTTCAGATTGCTAATCTGATGTACGTGTTAAATGTACCGTGGGTTCGAATCCCATCCTCTCCTTTTAAATTTTTAAAGATATCCTAGGTTGATAATAATCAATTGTTATTAAAATGCCGGACGAATCTAAATTACGACAGTTTATTAAAAACTAACATGCAAGAAGAGAATAAGTACCTTTAAACTAAATCTATGAAATAAATGTTATAATTTTAACAGTTATCAATAAAATATATTTTCTAGTAAAAAAAATGGATATTTTAAGCCTTGGATGGTCGTCTTTGATGGTAATGTTTAGTTTTTCATTAGCACTTGTAGTTTGGGGTCGAAACGGCTTTTAAAAAACTTCTAAATAAATATTAATAATAATTTTAAAAAATGGCTAAAGAAATCTTTACTGTTGCAGGTGTTATGTGGGCATTAACTTTAACAGGTTTAAGTGTAGGTTTTGGATTACTAAAAATTCAAGGAGAGTAAGTTAGAAGTTTTGTGATAAAAACTTTTAAAAAGTTATAACATGGTTTTAGAAAGTATTTGGTTTATTATCGCACTGCTGATTATTGCAATCGTGTTACTTGTAGATCCGAAAAGTTCGTCAATGGGGTCAGGAAATAGCTCTGTTTTGCGCGCATTTTCAAGTCCTCGTTCTGGGCAAAGTTTTATTTATCGTTTCAGTGCGGTGCTTATCTCCTCTTTCTTTATTTTAACAATCTTACTAAGCTACATTAATTAGTTTGCCGAATGAATTGCATAAAAGACGAGAAGAAGTTTTAACTCTTCTCGTCTTTTCATTAAGCAAAAAATGAACCATTTGCTAGTAAACAATAAGCAACAACGTCGCCACCTAAAGCACCAATAAAAAACCCACTAGTAAAGTCACGCCATCCTTTAGAACTTTCTAATCCTTCAACCTTACCATCGTCTTGAAACGATGCTAGGCCGTAAATTGTTAAGCCAAGTGTTAGGATTAAAATTAAACCCATAGCAGAAAAAAGACCTACTAGTAAGGCATTTTCAGAGTTACGAAGTGGTCCTAGTATATAGAATGGTCCAATTAAAAAATAACCATGGGCCATACCAACTTCAAGACCTCGTAAAAGCGGTGTTAATCCTTTTCTATAAATTGGTAAATTTCCAAGATAAAGCTTCGTTGCAGTTGAAGTCGTTACCGGTGTAGATAAGTTTCCTACAAACGGATCATTATTATACGGTTTAACAAATTCGCTCATGTATTAAATTTTTAATAAAAATTTATTTGTTGTCCAATTATTCTATCAGTTGTCTTTATTATATTCTTTTTTTTGAAAAAATTGATGAAGTCCTTCAATAATGTCTTTTGGTTTTTAATAGACGAAACTTATCAAAAGTATTAAAAGGCTAAGAGGGACTCGAACCCTCGACATCCAGAACCGGAATCTGGCGCTCTATCCTCTGAGCTATAAGCCTAATTAATTAAACTTACCAAAATTCACTTCCGTAAAACGTTTTTTAACAATTTCAATAGATTCTGTATTACGATATTCTTGCATACAAAAATTCATTAATTTAGCCGCCGAATTTAAAACTTTAATTTTTTCTTCGTTTTGAATCCATGGTTTTAATTCCAGCTCCAATCTTAATTGTTCCCAAGCTTCTGTTCGTGGCCAAAAATAATACGTTGTTATTGGTAAGTGGTATATACCAATAACTTGATCAATGCCTAAACCAAGAAAATTTTTACCCCAAATAGCCCTTAATTTTAAATGTACCGAATCGGCCATATTTTAACTATATTTTTAAAAACTCTCTTACTTAAGCTTTTTTATAAAAACTTCAAGGCGTGAAGTTTCTTTAATTTTAATTTTATTGTAGAATGACTGTTAAGAAATACAGCTTAACCTTATTATATTTGTTCAAAAATTTTCGCCCTTGTCAAAATATTTAACACAGTTTCTGTTGGTTGCGCCCCTTGTTTTAAACGAGTTAAAACTTTAGTAAAATTTAAATTTGTTTCGTCCGTCATTGGATTGTAAAATCCTAATTCTTCTATTACGCGGCCATCTCTTTTTGTCCGGCTATCCATTGCTACAATTCTGTAACATGGTTGGCCTTTTCGCCCGTATTTTTTAAGTCGAAGCTTGATCATTTTAAATAAAATTAAACAGTTAATTTTTTTCTTCCTCTTTTTCGTCGGGCACTAATAATCCGACGTCCAGTTTTAGATTCCATCCTCGTACGAAAGCCGGACGTTTTAATCCTTTTTAAATTAGTACCACGCAACGTTCGTTTTGTCATAATAGATAAATATTAAATGTTTTTGGTTATTACCAACTTGCTTTTGTTAATCCTGGAATAAGGCCATCATGCGCCATTTCTCGTAATACGTGTCGCGATAAACCAAAATCTTTATAAAATCCACGGCTACGTCCTGTAACCCAGCAACGATTTCTATGACGTGATGGTGATGAATTTCGTGGTACTTTTTCAAATTTTTTATAAATGGCTACTCGGTCCGTAAAGGAAGTTACAGTTTTTAACTCAGATTTAAAAAATTCACGCTTGATCGAGTATTTACTAATTAGCCTTTCACGCTTTTTTTCACGCTGTATCATATTTTGCTTTGCCATAGACTACTACATAACGTTAAAAGTTTTAATTACTGCTTAATAATAAAAGATTCCTCTATCTTTGTCAATTATGCAAGTTATTTTTTACCTAACTTCTGAATAAGAAAAATGTACAATAATTTAGAGTAGTTAACGCATCTTATCCTTTTACTTAAGCTTAAATCAATTAAACATCTGTAATGAGTCAAAAAAACGATAATTTTATAGACAAAACGTTTACCGTTCTGGCCGACATTTTATTAAAGGTACTACCAGCAACCAAGGATGAAAAGCAGGCGTTTTCGTACTACCGATATGGTATGTCAGCTCAATCTAGTGGTAATTATGCGGAAGCATTAGAAAATTATTATGAAGCATTAAAATTAGAGGAAGATCCGTTCGATCGTAGTTATATTTTATATAATATTGGCCTCATCTATGGTAATAACGGGGATTACTCAAAAGCTATAGAATATTATCAGCAAGCTCTTGATTTAAACAAACGACTACCACAAGCCTTAAATAATATTGCCGTTATTTATCATTATCAAGGCACGAAAGCATCTGAAAAAAAAGAATTTGAACTTGCGCAAAATTTATTTGAAAAAGCAGGAGGCTTTTGGAAAAAAGCCATACGCTTAGCGCCAAATAACTATATCGAAGCACAAAACTGGCTAAAAATAACTGGAAAGCTTGACGAAAACGATATATTTTAGGTAATTCACTATTATCTATTTTAATAAGTTTGATACTATAATATAGTTATGGATTGTTAAGATAAGTATTATTGTCTATCTGTTTTGCATAAATTATCTATAGAACAGATAAAGAATATATTTAAAATAAATAAATTAAATAGTTAATATGACTATCGCAATCGGGCAAAAGCAAGATCGAGGTGTTTTCGATCTTATTGATGACTGGCTAAAACGTGATCGTTTCGTTTTTGTTGGTTGGTCTGGTCTTCTTCTATTCCCTTGTGCTTTTCTAGCAGTCGGTGGATGGTTAACAGGTATCACATTTGTAACTTCATGGTACACTCACGGTTTAGCAAGTTCATTTTTAGAAGGATGTAATTTCCTTACAGCAGCTGTATCAACTCCAGCTAACAGTATGGGTCACTCATTACTACTTATCTGGGGACCTGAAGCACAAGGTGACATCGTACGTTGGTTCCAAATTGGTGGCCTTTGGGCATTTATTGCTCTACACGGTTCATTTGGTGTTATCGGGTTCTGTCTAAGACAGTTTGAAATTGCTCGTTTAGTAGGTATTCGTCCTTACAACGCAATTGCATTCTCAGGACCAATCGCTGTATTCGTTACAGTATTCCTAGTTTACCCATTAGGTCAAGCTAGTTGGTTCTTTGCACCAAGTTTTGGTGTTGCAGCAATTTTCCGTTTCCTTTTATTCCTACAAGGTTTCCACAACTGGACGCTTAACCCGTTCCACATGATGGGTGTTGCAGGTATTCTTGGTGGCGCTCTATTATGTGCTATTCACGGTGCAACTGTAGAAAACACTCTATTTGAAGATGGTGATGCTGCGAACACATTCCGTGCTTTCACACCAACGCAATCGGAAGAGACTTATTCAATGGTAACTGCAAACCGTTTCTGGTCTCAGATTTTCGGTGTAGCATTCTCAAACAAACGTTGGTTACACTTCTTCATGTTATTCGTACCAGTAGCTGGTATGTGGACAAGTGCAATTGGTATCGTTGGTCTAGCTTTAAATTTACGTGCTTACGATTTCGTATCACAAGAGATCCGTGCTGCTGAAGATCCTGAGTTTGAAACATTCTACACAAAGAATATTCTTCTTAACGCAGGTATTCGTGCATGGATGGCAGCTCAAGATCAGCCACATGAAAACCT
>Ga0114995_10001135_pt1 | contig 18818 bp, 12 predicted proteins | sample ArcticOcean_MG_C_11_FD_87038 | JGI IMG/M metagenome (GOLD analysis project Ga0114995, IMG submission 87038) | Marine microbial communities from western Arctic Ocean - ArcticOcean_MG_CB2_154 | ecosystem: Environmental > Aquatic > Marine > Oceanic | place: Arctic Ocean: Canada Basin | collected... | reverse complement strand
TGTTTGCAAATTGGAATTTACTTGATGAAAACAATGCCGTTCTACTTAATGGAACGCACTCCTTTCAAGCCGCTGGGACGGTGACTTCGTTTGATATTATGCTGGAACGATTTTACAACAGTGCCCACTTTTACACATTCGAAGTCGAGATCGTTGACGTATCGAATAATCTCCTCAGTAGTGAACAGCAACCGTTCATGGTGTTCGAAAATGCCAAGTTCCCAACAATCACCAATCTTCTCGCTTTTGGTGATTCACTCAGCGACATGGGGAATGGTAAAAATTCAATACTCAATGTTCCTGATGTACCACCTTACTGGCAAGGTCGTTTTTCGAACGGTCAAGTGTGGCTTGAATACATGTCGGAGGCCTATGGAGTTACCACAACCATTGGTTCAGGCACTGCAGCAGGTGATAACCGTGCATTTGGTGGTTCACAAACCGGTCAAGGCTATTCCTATGTTTTGCTGCCCAATGTCGGGACGCAAATCAGTAATTATTTGTCAAATGTCCAGACAACGATCCCCTCAAATGCAGTTGTATCTTTGTGGTCTGGCGGTAATGATTTTCTTTACGGTACTGCCAATGCAAATACAATTGTAACGAATATGGAATCACACATTCGTCAACTTGAAGGGGCGGGGGCAAACGAATTCATTATCCCAAATCTTCCACCTTTGGAAAAAACACCCGAAGTGAAGAGTTGGAGCCAAAATCGACAAAACACCATCGCTTCTGAAGTGGTGCTCTACAACCAAAAACTAACCACATTGGCTGGAGACCTGAGGGTAGAGTTGGGAATCACGATTCATTTCATCGATGCATGGTCTGTGTTCAACGATATCTTACAAAATAAGGAAGCACTCGGACTCACCAATGTCAACGATGCTGCATGCTCTGGTGGAATTTCTCTCCTCCCCTTGCCGATTTGCAGCAGTGGAGACACCGTTGTTTCAAACGTGGATGAATATCTTTTCTTCGACAAAGCACATCCAACCCGTGTCATGCATCGATTCATTGGAAGATATGCGGTCGAAGCTATTGGCGAGGCAGACACTGATGGTGATGGAGTCATCAACATCTATGATACCTGTTCCTGGACAGCTGCTGAAGCAGTTACAAATCTCACGGGCTGTTCTTGGGAACAACAAGACGATGACCAAGATGGAGTCGTCAATCTCATCGACACATGTCCGGGAACAACATTTGGTTCCTCTGTCGATGCTGTTGGGTGCTCGGCTGAACAACGAGATTCTGACGGAGATGGCATCAATGATTCAACCGACCCTTGTCCTTATTCCCAATCAACATTCGACCATGATGCTGATGGATGCAGTGATGAAGTCGACCTCGATGATGATAATGATGGAGTTGAAGATGAAGATGATAATTGTCCAAAAGGCATAATTGGCATTCATGCTTATGATTTAGACAATGATGGTTGCCATGATATCGAAGATGATGATATGGATGGAGATGGCTTATCCAACGTTGAAGAAGAAGCAATTGGAACCAACAAAAGATTCGCCGATAGCGATGGAGATTTTGTTCACGATGGCGATGATGCGTTTCCATTAGACATCAATGAATGGGCCGACAGTGATGGAGATGGTTGCGGTGACAATTCTGACCTTTTCCCAAATGATGCATTGGATTGTGCCGATGTTGATGAAGATGGGGTAGGAGATAATGCTGATGCGTTTCCAATCGACAGTACTGAATGGGCAGATTCAGATGGTGATGGATACGGCGATAACAAAGATGATTGCCCACTGATTGAAGGTTATTCTTTGGTACCACTGGGATGTATTGACAGTGATTCCGACGGCTTTGGAGACCTCATTGATGCCTTCCCTCTTGATGAAAATGAGTGGAGTGACAGAGACAACGATTCAGTTGGAGATTTTTCAGATCTCTTCCCAGATGATGGAAGTGACTGGGCAGACAGAGATAACGATACGTATGGCGATAACCGAGATTTCTTCCCGTTCGACACAACAGAATGGAATGATACCGATGGTGATGGCGTAGGAGATAATTCAGACGTTTTTCCGAATGATGCCTCTGAATGGTACGATACTGACCAAGATGGATGTGGCGATAACATCGATGTTTGGCCGAACAATTCACTCGAATGCTACGATCAAGATTATGATGGAGTTGGTGATAATGAAGATGCGTTTCCTCAAAGTGCCTTTGAATGGCTCGATTCAGATGGAGATGGCATGGGCGATAATACCGACTTGTTCCCATTTGATTCCGAAGCTCAATACGATTCAGATGGTGATGGAATAGCAAATGCTCATGACCCTTTCCCGGGTAATGCTAACATGGACTCTTGGTTTGATTTAATACTTCGATTGATGATTTTCGTTGGAGTTCTGGTTGGAGGGGTGAGTCTGTTCCAAAGACGCCAAACAGCGATGGGTGAAGAGAAATGGGATGCGTTTGAAGGAGATACTCAACGCTTTATGGAAGACGAAAAAATGGAGTCGCAGCGTCCGAGTGCACCGCCTTCAGTTGATGCATTCCAATTCAAAGAGTGAGTCTTATTCTTCTTCATACTTTGATGCTAATCGAGAGTTCACTAATGCCAATTGACAGTAAGGACAGTTATCTTTTGGATTGAGAAGGTCCGGACGGATCGCAAGTACTGCCATACAATGTGGACAGGCTGCCAACATTTCACCAGGTTCTAACTCGAGGCCTGGAATTTCTTCATCCCGACCAGCGTATGCATTTTTGTAACCGGGGTGGAAATGCGAAAGTGAGCGACGGAATGAGCCAAACATGGCCCAAGAAAACAAGAAGACAAAAAGCAGAGACATTGCATCTCCTGTAAAAAAACTGTACAATGAAAAAAGCGCATTGATGGCAAAGAAGAGACCTGCCATTGCAATAACAGCAGCGCCTAACCAATAGACCAGTGGGTGTTTATTTCGGTAAGCGAGCCAATTGATCATCAATAAAGCAGCCAAGCCCCCCAAGACGGTTGTTTGGATGCTGCTTGAAAATCCATTCACTATTTGTGAAACAATAAGCAAAACAATCAGGCTATCGACAAACAAAATGAAGGAAATTCCTCTGTGTAATCGAAGAAAGGGATTGGCATTGTTCGCGATGGAATGAGGCTTCATGCCGGCAATGACCATCTCGTCTGCTCGGCCTGCCATGGTGATTCCTACTGCTCATGGTGTTTGAGCATTGCTCGCCATAGATGAGAAGAACACAATGGAAGAAGTCATGATGGAGACCATTCTCCCAGTACACATGGGGATTCGTGATACCGATGTCAACATGCGAGGCGACAGCCTTGCTGGGCAAACGGTCTTACTCGGTGTATCCGGTGGAATTGCTGCTGTAGATACCGTCCGCTTAGCACGGGAATTGCGCCGCCATGGGGCGAACGTTCGAGTGGCTTTGACGCATTCTGCTCAACGTATTATTACTCCACTCGCTGTTGAATGGGCGACACAAGGCGAAGTAATTACAGATTGGGATGGCAACATGGAAGTTCTCGATGAAGTCGATGGAATACTTGTTGCTCCAGCCACCCGTGATACAATGGCGAGTTATGTTCACGGATTACAACATGGACCTTTGATGATGGCACTCAGTGTCGCACGTAGTCGAGATTGTCCAGTCATGATGATTCCAAGCATGCACTTAGATTTGGCAAAGGATCCGGTAACTGACGATATTGTCGATGAAGTTCGAAAGCATGGAATCCATGTGTATTGGGGTGAAGAAGATGAAGGAAAAAGGAAAACGCCTCACCATGAAGAGATTGTGGCCCGGTTTGCTCATCATATGAATCGTGGTAAACCAAATCGCAAAGATGTCGTGGTGACTTTAGGAGCAACTCGCTCAGCCATTGATGATATTCGCTATATCCAGAATACCAGTTCTGGAGCCACTGGCTTTTCCATCGCCGATGATTTGTATCGTCACGGTCACGATGTGACATGTGTGGCTGGTGTGACTTCTGTTCCACCTCTGAAATGGCTACCATTGATACTCAAAGTACCAGAACCGAATGCCATGCTCAAAGAATTGCAAGTATTGGCCAGAGATTCCATCGATGCTTGGATTCACACAGCTGCTGTGCTAGACTATCTTGTTGCGAAACCTGCAGAAGGAAAAATCGCCAGTCAACAAGGTTCACTGAACGTCGAACTAATCGAAGGTACCAAGCATATTGAAGCACTCAAAGAATCCTGTAAGGACGCAGTTAGAATCGGATTCAAACTCGAATCTGGAATCAAACAAAAGGATTTGATTTACCGTGCAACCGCTCAAATTGAAAAAGCGGGAATGACTGCCGTGGTCGCCAACCGTCTCGAAGACCTTGGTGATCAGAGCAAACCAAGAGGATACTTAGTTGACTCACTTGGAAGCCATTTTGTCTTAGAAGATACGCATGCAATGTGTGAAGCGATCCGAACCTTTGTTGAACGAGGCATTTGAGGGAATACCATGCGTCGTTTTGCAATTATAGGACATCGTGCGATGTCTGAGGGAAAGTTACCACTCAATGACATGGCAGGCGGTGCTGGAAGAATGGATGTGCTTGTACGTGCATTGATGGCTGGCTTATTGACAAGTCATGGAATACGACATGATACTGAAGTTATTCTTCATCTGATGGGAGGTCCAGGCCCGTCACGACGAATCAAGTTCGTAGGTTCCTTGCTCAAAGGAGTCCATGCTGAGGAACGTGCAGTTGGAGGACAAATCGGTAAAGTTCTCAACTTACCAACACCAGCACGTGGACATTGGACTGAACGCTCACATGGGATTTTTGACAGTGGAGGCGACATCACCCATACGTTATCTGAATGGAGCGATGTCCAAATCGTGTGTCTCGATGCTGATGCGCCCCGACTCTGGCAAGCTGATGAACCACTGCCACTGAAAGCCAAACCCCATTCAAACTATGAAGGCGAACATGGTGATTTTACTATCTCTGGCTTGGATATTGGTTTCATTCTCAGTGACGACAAACCATTATCGGATGAACTGTTCAAAGAAAATATGTCCTTACGATCACTTGGAGATTCATGGCTACAAGGTCACATGGCGATTGCCGTGTGTCACTTTTTACTCGACCAAGGAGCCAGCCTCAATCTGACTCAGTCGTAAAGCCAAGCAGGATAACCGCCTTCACATGCTTGTAAGGCCCATGTTAAAAGTCGATCATCAAGAGCAAGCGGATGAGTCTGTGGCCAGACTGGTAAGCATGAAACGCTGGCCTTACCCATTGCCACAACATCACAGTCACTTTGTGGCACTTCGGAATGGTCAATCGATGCTGCACCAATGGTAAAAGTCGCCGCTTCTTCTGACTCTATAGAACTAAAAGACACAGCGTCTCGATACCATCGCATACCGAGGCGAGTCGTTGTAACTTCACCATTCCAGCCCGGTGGGACGTTGAGATTCAACATTAATTCACCTTGTTGAAATGCAGTGCGTAGTGCAAACTTCGGGTCGCTTTCCCATGCAGGGTGGTCAGGTATGTCTGGCCATCGACTCAAATGTGTAGCAGTCAAATCGACTTCTGGACGTCGGAGGTTTTTGGGTTCATTGGGAAGAACGCGAAGGGCTACTTCGATCAATTCTACAGTTCCTTGAATAGCAGCTTCCATTCCTTCCTCTTCGAAAGAAGTGAAGGATGAAGCGATGGCTGGCATCCCATACAAACCCGCTTCACGTGCTGCACCCATTGTGCCACTGTGGTACGAGTCTTGAGACATGTTTGGGCCAAGATTGACGCCAGATACGACAAGACGTGGGCGGATGCCAGGAACTGCATGTTCTAAACCGCCATCAAGGGCGACAATCATGGTATCACAAGGTGTACCTTGCAGTTCAAACAACTTTGCTTCTGCTTTCTCAGTATCGAGGCCCCAAGTATCTACCAAGTCATCTCTCGGGCGAAGTTCCATCGGTGTACCCAAATTAATACGCATACCTGCTGCGGAATTATTCTCATGAGGGGCAAAAACGACGACGTTGTGACCAGCACTGTTCAAAGCCTGAACCAGTAACCGGAAGCCTGGTGCTTCGATACCATCATCGTTTGTAAGTAAAAGCCAACCTTGTTGATTCGATGATGACATGATGACGCCTCATTCTTCTCCGGTTGCCGGGTGTGTTTGATTGTTCGTATTGTCGCTATCGATTCCACCGTAGATGACCAAGAGGACCCCGACGACAAGAATTGGCCCTCCGACCCATGTCCATTGCCCTGGAACACCACTGCCAAAGAAAGCCCATCCAATCAGTGAACCAAGCAAGGGTTCGAGTGTGACGCTGGTTGAAATCACCAACGGCGAGATATATCTCAAACAGGTATTGAGCCCTGTATGGCCGAGTAAACCTGCAATTAAAGCCAAGGCCAAAAACCATGGGAAGTACTGTGCGTCAGTCCAGCCAAGAACGCCTAAAGATGAAAAATCAGGTTCTAAAGCCCATGATGCCGGTAGTAAAAGAAGCGATGCTAGAAGGGTCACTGGGAATGCATAAAGAAAAATCGGCATCCATTCACGCAGTACTCTACCACTGATGATGTAACCAACAACAAAGATTGCTCCAAAGAAAGCAAGTGCATCACCCCAAATTGTAACGGTGTGTCCACCTTGTTGGTGGCCTTGATCGAGTAACGTGATCGCTGCACCTGAAAAACCAACGAGGGCTCCAAGAATTTCCAGACGGTTTGGTTGACGATGGCCGACGAAAAACGCTGCGAGAACTCCCATACCTACGATAATGATCAGTGGATGTGCAGTTACAAAGAGCAGTGAATGGGTCAAAGAAGTTGCATCTAAACTGGCAACCCAAGCACCAAAATGCAAGGCTAATGCACTTCCACTGGCAGTAATGATCAGTATCGTTTTGCGCTCAAACATTCGTGACTTGATTGCTGTCTCCTGTTGACGCCATTGATACACGAAAAATGGTGCGAGTACAATCGAAGTAAGTTGTAAGCGCCAAGATGCACGCAAGAGGGGTGGGACCGTGTCTACATGCTGGAACAGGGCTCCAGCACTGGATACGCCACACACAGCTGCTACGAGTAATCCCCATACCCAAAACGGGGTCTTGGGTGAACTCATACAATTCACGCTCACTTTTCGAGTACGGCGTCAACACTGTCTCCACCGATGACACCAGCACGCTTGAACAAGAGGTAGATTCCGCCACCAATCAATACATTGAGTCCGATAAATCCGCCCATTCTTGCGAAGTACCATGTTCGACTGTCAGGGTTACTCACCAATGTGTCGACGAAGGAGAGAATGCTTGATTCGGTTCCGAAGAATGCTTCACCTGTGAGTAGGCCTGCTGCGACCATAAAAGTACTCAGTAACAGAAGTGCACGTTGCTTTTCAGCGACGGTGGCCCCTTCTTTCTCTTTAATGGCCTCAATCTTAGGGCGAAGGCGCTTATCTTCCCACTTGTCGCGAGAATAGCCACCAATCAGCATTGGCAAGGTGTGAGGGATATCCAGATACATTCCAAGACCGAACGAAGTACCCATTCCAGTTCCCCATTCGACAAACATTCCGAGAAGGAATCCGAGCGCTAAGAGTTTCAAGTCTCCTTCACCTTCAGCGAAAATCACTGAGAATGTAGCAAAAGCATTTGCTTGTGGAGCCATTAAATCAATGGTACCGTCTGCGAGTTGCTTTGAGAGGAAGATGGCTACTCCAGCACCGATAATGGCACCAGGAATCACGCCCATGATGTTTCCTTTTGAAATGTGATACGGTCGGTTACCGATGTAGAGACTGTTTTTGTAATCGCCAATGACCGTACCGGACATCGAAATAGCCGAACCAAAGACCGTTGTTCCAACAAGTCCCAAAAGCACAGCATCTTGGGTGTCGAGTTGCAGAAGGTCTTGAGCATTCAAGAATACACCTAAAAGCATCAGAAGAACAATGAATGAAGTTCCAGATACGGGTTCGATTCCAGTTTCACCCATAACCCGAACGGCAATTGCCCCGAGCAAAAAGGTCGTCATGATCAAAACTGTTGCAAACACAAGTGAAGCGAGAACTGAGAAACCACCGACGGTGAAAATGATGATCATGGCAATGAAAGTGATACCCATAAAGATTGGAATGTGTTTGAGAGGCCATTCATACCAGCCTTTCCCTTCCATGTATTCTTGACTTCCTTCACCTTTGAAGGCAGCACCGATATCACCGAAGATATTGACGAAGGTTTTCCACATTTTTGCCAAACCAAACATTCCACCACCAACGATTGAACCAATGGCGATTGTACGAACAGTTTTACTAAATGCAATCATTTGTAATGATGCGGAGCCACCTGCTGCATACTCTTGGATTGGTATGTTCGCTTGTAGGGTTGCATCATAGATTGGGAAATTAAAGTAGACGACCAAGGGGACTAAGAAGAACCAACCGACGAGTGTTCCAAGATTAACGAGGAAAGCAACTCGTGTTTTCATAAACCACCCAATGGCAAACATCGAGGGAGTGAGTGCAACACCAATGTAGGTGTAGGCAAAGGGATTCCAAGCAGTTTCTGCGGACCAATGTGTGTAATTGAGTGAAACACCATCTTCGATACCGCTTGGTTGGTGGATTTTCCCATTTGAATAAAAGGTGGCAAGGCCGTAATCGCCAATGTGACCAGACTCCGCTAAGAAGTCAAGGAGCGCCATTTTCTTTCCATTGACCCATACCAGCGGATATTCGACGAGGAACAAAACACCCATGGTGATGGTTGTCCACCATCCAATGGTTTTCAGAGATGCGCGAGCATGTTCTACGGCACCCGTATTGACATCTGAAGCGATATCCAGCATCTTGAGCGTTGCTTCAAAACCAGGCAATGGCAAAGGGTCTTCTACCAACCATACACGTCTAAAGATGATGAAATACATGATTCCGAGGAATCCTGCAAACATACTTGCGACAATCCCAACAAACGCCAGATTGAATGTATCAGCATTGGTAATCAGCGGACCATCTGCTAAGAAATAACGAGGGTCAGATGCCAAAAGGAAAATTGCAGGGAACGTGAAAATAAAACCAGTCGAAGCATGCGTTGCACCGGTTGTAGCTGAGGTTGCAATATTGACTTCAGACGGAGACCATTTGAGCGCCATACCCAAAAGGTAGGCAATGTACCAAGCAGCCGATATAGCCAATCCTAATTTGAGGCCAATATAGGCAGTCACACCAGAAAATACTGCTCCAATCGCAATACCGTAGAGTACTTTAGGTGTATTCCAATGTGATACTTCAAACGACTCTTCAACGTTTTTCTCTTCTAAATATTGTTCGAGTACACCTGTATTCAGGTTGTTGTACATGTCATCATCAAGCCAAGTGAGCGTACCTTCTTCGATCGCTTTCAAACCCTGAGGAGTAACAGGTTGACGGTATGCAGATTTTTCGACACCCATTGATTTCACACTCGGTACACGCTACGCGTACATCCCATGGTTGAGCAATCCGTTTGAATAGGTTGCTGTTGTTTGTGGATGTATTTGTTCTGGTTCAAGGTCAAGATTCGTCACGGAATGAAGAACCTCGAATTCGAACTGCAGGTAAACCGCCCCATACTTCGCCAGCAGGAATCGTTCGATATTTAGGGATCAGTGCATTGGTTGCGATAACTGCATTCTCTCCAATTGTGACACCGGGTTGAACTGTTGAACCTGCTCCAACCAATGAACCTGCTTTCAGATGGATCGGAGCGAATATCATTTGACCTTTCTCAACCAAATGGCCATTAAAGGTTGCACTGCCTCCAATCACACAATCATCATCAATTCGTATGAGACCAGGGTCGTTTATTCGAAAAGTATTGATTTGGGTATTTTTACCAATTTTGGCACCGCATACTCGGAAATAGGCATTTGCAAAGAACGATGGGACAAAGTGCTGGAGACAAGGTTGCGTCGAACGCAAAACCTGTCCGCAGAATGCCCAACGTAGTGTCTGAATTGAAGCCAATGGGACCACTGTTTTCTCTTTTATTCGGAGACGCAGAATGAATTGCAGCAATGCTGAAAAAGTCAAAAGTGAGAATGTGTAAACAATAAATGAACTCGAAACAACAAGACCAGTTACAAGGGCTTGTACCCATTCGTGTTCAGAAGAGAACAAACCACTCGCCCAATCATAGTACACAATTGCCGGAGCAAGAGGAACGCCCCATACTAGAATCATGGCAAAAACCACGACAAATGAACCAACGGTTTGTAAAAACTTGAAGGCCTTCATACCGATTGCTCCGAAGTTTGTTTCATAATGTTACGCCCTTCGACGTTACGTTCACATAACCGATTTACGCCTCATTTGACGTCTGCATAATTCACAGGAATGCCTTCTCGAGCAATTCGGTCTTCTTCTGCAGCAACACGCATTCCTTCTTCGAGGTCGACTTTACTCGTGAGGTAGGTTCCCATGAGAATGACGATCGTGATGGTTAAAATCGCGACACGGCTGTCAAAGGTTGTGCTTGCAATACCATAGAGGAAGGTACCAATCATAGCTGCCGACTTACCAAGGAATCCAAAGAAACCAAAGAATTCTGAAGTTCGAGTTTCTGGAATAAGCATTGAGAACATGGAACGTGCCTGTGCTCCTGCAGCACCCATTGCAACACCGACAAACAGACCAAGGATGATCCATTGAAGTGAAACTGTAATTCCGAATGGAGCCCAGACCTTTTCACGCATAAATTCCGCATAACCATCGACTGGACCACCTTGGTCCACCATGGTCGGATGCTGTGCACCAACTTCTGCTTGACCATCTTGTGGACCGTCAACAAATATAATCGCGAATCGGTGGTCTTCAGCGCCTTCGAAATTAGCCACCATTGCCGCAGCATCATCTGCGTTAATGGTCTTGGCTACATCTTCGTCATCTGTTGCTTTGTCAGCCAACATTGAACCGCCAATTAATCCAATCATTACAACAATCATAATGAGAACAAAGCCTTTGAAGCCCATTTCCATACCTTGTATGTAAACCATAGCGCCACCAAGCAAACCAAGCATCACAAGGATGAACAAGCACACGAGCAGGCCGGTACCGATAGTGCTCGCACCAGCATCCTCTGCGCTGTAGTCGGGTGTAGGGAAATGGTCCTGGAAGGAATCGCGGAATTCTTTATCTCCTGCGGATGTCTCTCCAATCCATCCCTCATAGCCACGATCATAAAGCGTGGTCATGGTGTAATTTTCAGTAGCATTGTCCCATTCAAAGGTAAAGTCATAGTCCGAGTCAGCTGCAGTAACATCATTGTCAAGTTCAAGTGGAGCGAAGCCGGCTGCCACAACTGCAACACCACAGTAAATCAACAGCGAAAGCATGAGGGCGAATTTGGTGCCCTTCACATTCGCTAGTTTACCAAAGAGAAGTGTCATTGGGATAGCAACTACATTGACTGTGAGCAAGAGCAAGATGTTCATGCTTGGGTCGAGACGCAAAACAGATTCACCAAAGGCACTGGCCATACTTGCGATGGTATTGACACCATCGTAAAACAAGAGGTAAGCAGCAAGGAAAAGCGCTAAGACCTTGAATTTCTTGATTTCCTTAAAGGTCTGGAGCACTTGTCCATATGACATCTTTGTAGCGTGAATAAGTCCTTGCCATTCCATGTTGGACGGAATCTCTGGCTCAGGCGTCCATTTGAACATGATCATACCAAAGCCCCACCACCAGAGTGCGGAGGTGACAAATATTGCAGCGAGTCGGAAGTTCGTATCCCAACCAAAGGGACCCATCAAGATGATGAGGTGGAAAATGAGCAACAGTGAGCCACCCATGAAACCGTAGGCATATCCTCGGCTCGACACGTGATCCATACATCGCTTTTCAGCCAAATATGGCATGAAAGAGTAGTAAATGACGTTACCACCGGTGAATCCAACCGTTCCAATGGCGAACATGACGGCGAGAATGATGTACCCCTGTGAACCAAAATATGGAGCAGCACCCATTAGCGCAGTAAAAATAACACCGACGACTGTGTACCATTTCAAAAGTTTCTTTTTGATTGGCATGCGATCTGCTATGACACCCAAAGCAGGTGCTGTAAATACAACAAGCAACATCGAACCAGTGAGAATAAACGCATAGAACGCGTCACCAGATTGTGTACCCGTTGCTTTATTGTAAAGACTCGCCATTAGAGCTGGTGCAATGACGGTCATGACCGTCAGTGCGTACGCTTGGTTAGCCCAATCGTACCAATACCAACCACGAAGGGCTTTTTTATCTGCTTCTGGCATGGCCTTGATGGCTGCATCAACAGAGAATGTTGTGTCTTCTGATACTGTTTCAGTGGCGGTCATAGACCGTCAAGAAACCACATGGCTTATGAATACAATACCGGACAAAAGTTCAAATTGTGAAATTCACAATACTTTTGAAAGAAGTCAATAAGTTCAACGTTCAATCTTGTATCGGTCGAGTGCTTCCATCCAAAGAATTTCTTGCCCTGAAGCAACTTCAATCTCGGAATCAAGTGGGAGGATCATCATACTATGGTCTTTCATGTTCATTGCGTGAACTTCTTCACCTTCAATGTGAGTTACAATTGCCTTGCCCTTCTCAATCATTGGAACATTGATACTATCGGTGACTGAGCCAACGTGCGAGATTTTCTTTGAAGAGAACAACGAAACCAGTTCAATACGTGCTTTAGCAGAACCGTGCTTTCCGGGTTTTGAAGTAGAAATACTCAAAATTTTGTAGGCTTGGCCGTCAACAACGCAAAAGCGTCCAACTTTCAAAGTTCGAATTTCAACACGGTCTGTACCTGGCATAGAATCCCTCTATTCTTGCTGTCAAGGTGCTGGCTTATCACCCTTCGCTCTTTTTTGGTTCAGAATTAGAGTTCCCTAACATCAAAGCGTTGACCTGATTGCTCCATGGAATGGTTGAGTATAAGTGGACACAGTTGTAATGCTACATCGCTCGCTTGCGTGAGTTGACCAGATGCCTGTAATGATACAAAATCAGCATGGCGTGGGAAATGTTCTGGCTGGACTGAACGAATAGTGTGTTGCATGTTGGTATCGACAATTCCTGGGGCAATAGAAATCGCACTGATTTTCAGTTCAGCCCCCTCCTGTGCAATACATCGCGCCCACATATCTAATCCTGCTTTAGCGACGCAATACGATGACCAAGATTCTACCGGGTTCAATGATGCACCACTCGAAATGGTGGTGATTCTTGTTTGGTGTTCACCACCCATATTTCCCATGAGACGTTGTGTTAAATCTTGAACTCCAATTAAATTTACTTGAAGTGATGTGGCCCAGAGTGCAATTGGAACTTGGTTGAGAGGTAGAATCGGTTCGACTGTTCCAGCATTATGGACTATACCTGCGATCCATGGGGATTGGGCGGTGATTTGACTTGCTACAGCGGCAATATCTTGATCACTTGATAAATCGCAAGCGAGAGCCCTTGATTCTGGATGAAGGAGTGTAAGTTCAATCCCAATTTGTTCCAGTTCTGGAGAGGCTCGTGCAAGCGCGAGAACTGGATGCCCTTGTTTGGCAATTTCGAGAGCTATCGCTTTACCAATCCCTTTCGAGGCGCCGGTCACGATGTAAGGTCCCTGAGGCATAACATGAACGAGGTGGGCGGGCTCTTCATTGTACGCTTCGCCGACAAGGTTCTCGATGAATCGAATACAACGATATTCAAAATTCTTCTTTTGGCTGCCGGATGAGAACCGCAGCTCCAAGTAATGAAAGAACACTAATGACCATCGAAAACCCTGGAGTGGAGTTGTTTGAACTCGGTATGTTTTGCATGTTGACGGTGACAACTGTGGTTGCTGTATTTGTACCATCGTTCCATGTAATAATAGCATCAACAGTTTCGTTCACATCTGGGGAGAGCGTCACCATTGCCCCTGCAATAACTTGACCGAAGACTGGACCGATTGTGATCTCGTTAATCGTTAACGTAATGGGGTCATTATCAATATCTTCACACACTGCAATGACATAGTAATTTCCTGAAGGGATGGTCAGAATCGGAATGATACCAGTGCCGGCACCTGGGACCGAAGATGTCCCAATAGGCAATACAGGAAGAATTGCTTCACCAGTGAGAACGATTGGAATCCCGTCTGCTTCGAGTGTGTAATAAACAGAACACACAGGTAATTGATTCGTTGGAGTATCGTTCACATCGTATGGATTCGTGCCACGTAGAATCTCTGCCTCATCGGTGAATCCGTCGTTATCATCATCGTCGTCAAGAGGGTCACAGAGACCATCTGCGTCATAGTCAACAGGGACAGATGTTGGGTTCTGATAATCGGAATTACAAGAAATCTCTACACTATCATCCCATCCATCAAGATCTGCATCAGAGCAACCATCGGTTTGGACTATGCTCCCAAAGGGTGTTGCTGCACAAAGATCATTCTTGTCAAAGACACCATCAGCATCAAGATCGGAGGTTGAGTTTTGAGCCCAGCACAATTGTGAGTGCCCGCCGGTATCGTTCAAACTGTCAACTAAATCTCCAGCGGCATACAAGTCGACGGTGAAACAAGCCTTGGTTGAATCATCTAAAGCATTGAAATCAAGAATGAATTGTTCGACTGAATCTGAGCCTTCCACCCATGTGAAATCACCGAAGTCCATTACATGATTCGGAGGTGTTGATGTCGTATCAAGAACTTGCCAAGCAATCGAATAACTCTGACCAGCATCTAATTTATTCATCGAAATAAGGACCATTGCCCATCCCGCAGGTTTGACAAGAATACTGGAAGCGACCGTTGCATCATCTTGATTTGCCATATCGGGTAAAACTGTAATCATTTCACCAGTATGTGTTGCCATCAATGCTGAATCGACTACTCGTGTCAATGTACATTCCACAAAATACTCACCTTCAACAGGTGGTGAGAAGACCGAGTTGAGTGTGTTGATTTGCTCTGGCCTATGATTCCAAAGAGCAGAATTCGTATCCAATACGGTGAGTGTAGCCCCATCAATAAACTTGCATTCTTCTTCATACGAGAGGATAAACTCATTGCGGTGGTCCAATTCCCAAATCATATCGACGATCAAGTTCATGTTTGTGAGCAGTTTCAGAGATGGATGCATCATCGCCGAGGATGCGATGTTCCCACCGAGCGTGAAATACGTACTGACATCTTCAGTAACATCGAGTTCGACACCGTGAATACTCAATGTTGATTTGAAAGCCATTGAGCCATTTTCAATGGACCAGAAGATGTTGTTTGCCATTTCACCACAGCATTCAGGAACTGTGATTGTGATGAGTTCGGTATGGGAAGCGCTTGTAGGAATGAAATCAACTGAACCTGATACAAGCGTCATATTTTCAGAGGAAATATTGATTGAAGAAAAAGAAGGTGTATCGTCACAAGATGTCGTGAAAGCTCCATCCTCGTAATCGGTCTCTAATTTGCAAAGTTCATACTCAAACGTATACGTTGTCCCGGGGTACATGTCCGTTGTTGAAACGCTGAGTGCAATCGTTGAATCATGGGGGTAATACAGCGCATCTGTAGAAACGTCATGCTGCTCATCACCTGTATAATTCGCATCGACTACGGTCAATATTTCACCTGTGTGTGTTCCCATGAGTTGACCATCGATATCTCTTGTGAGTGTACACTCGGAATGATACTCACCAGGCGCAGGCGCCATGAGATGAATATTAGCACCGGGTGGACCGTTGTGATTCCAAACATCAGAGTCGAATGCGACAATATCTCCGGTTGAGTTCACGAAGTCACAAGCAGTTGTATAGTCAAGCGTGAAATGGTTTGGAGTATCAAGCCACCAACGGCTTTCAGTCGTACTCCACATCCCAATAAGTATTGTATCCCGATCGTAGGTGATACTTTCAGCGACCACCTTGCCACCAAGAATGAATGTATTCGAAAAATCATCTGCGAGAGTTATGTCGAAGAGTTGGACATCCACATCGAAAAGGAACGATGTATTACGCAATGAATTAATGCTCAAGAGTTGATTATCAGGATAAGAAGCTTCTACATCTCCACAACATGCCGGTAATGTGAAGATAATCGATTCTGAATGTGAGGAAGAGGTTGGGGTAAAAGTGACTTGCTCGGTAAAATTAACCACTTCGGATTCATTCACCGTGGTCGTTGAAGGGTCGTCTGGCAAACCGTAACGAACATCGCCTTGTGTCACTGACGGTCCACAGTCGATGATGTAGCCGATGGGAGGGCCTTCGTATTCGGTATAACTGTAACACATTCGGACATTGAGTTCGTATTCGGTTCCCACATAGAGGTCGGTCATGTTGACTTCGAGTGTGACGGTTTCGTTGTGATTATAATAGTCTGAATTAGTCTGGGCATCAAAAGATTCCATCCCAGTATAGTTGGCCTCAATGACTGTGAATTGAGAACCAGTCATGCTACTGAGGACTTCACCATTCGCTTCTCGAGTGACAACACAGTGGGGTGCAAAATTACCAGCAACAATTGGTGTGAATTGGAAAAAGGGATCTATTGTGCCGCCATCCCCGTTCCAAGTACCCGTTTGTGTACCAACTTCATTACCAAGTGTATCCAAAAGAGAGCATGTCGTAATGTATGGCAATATCTTAAGATTGTTGAATTCTAAGTTGGCGAATGCATGTACATTGTATCGCATTCCCACAAGTATGTTTTCGTTTGAAACTGCAAGGTTCTGCGAAACAATTCCTCCACCAAGGACGAATACGTCACTCCATCCAGAGGAAACGGTGACGTTTTGTGATGTAAGGTTCACTTGAAACATCATTGTTCCATTCGAGAAACTTTCCGATGCAGATGAGCCGTTTTGACAGCACCCAGGGTCTGCGACGGAGAGTACGGTCGAAGCAAACATATTACCCGAACCAATATCGATTGAACTTGAGACTTGCTCAATCATCTCAGTACAATCAATATCCATTGAGGTTGTGTCTTCATTCCAAGTGCCAGTAGCACGACAAAGCGTGTATTCCAGTGAATATTCGGTCCCGGTATCCAAATTTAATGAAGTGACTGCTAAAGTCATGTTTGTTCCACGGCTGTAGTAATCACTCAATACATTGACACTTACCGTTTCATTACCCGTTGCACGTGCAGATGCGGCTTCAACATTTGGAGATTGAGAAAAACCAATCATCACAGAGGTAAATAATAAGAATACCAGCAATAGGCTTTGAAAACGAAGGGTCGGTTTACCGGATGTACTCATACCCTTCCTAATCGATACAAGTAATAAATATAGTACCGTTCAAAACCAAGGCCTTTCAAGCGGTTTTAAGTCATAAATCGCATCATCAATCTCTTGACGAACGAGATTGACCTCAATTCTTCCGAGATGAAGTTCTAAGTGGCGAATTAACTTCTTACATCTGCGTGAATTTTTGCCAGACATTGAAAAGACTGCCAAAAGGAATCGGTTCGCTCTACGTTGTTGTACATCATTTGCTTGCGTATCATTTTCATTGTTGTCTCCGAGTAAATCGAGTACTCGTATTTGATTCGGGTGGATAAAACGAGCCGTGGTAATTTGTTCGACCATCCCAATATGTAAGGCATTTCGTAATCCTGGTTTCATTTCACCAAAACCTTCAGGGAAAGCATGTTCTACTACTTTTGGCATGAGGTCATGTCCGACCAAACGTGAACGCATGTCTTTCATCATTGTATTCATTCCAATCATATTGAGAACAATGAAGGCGGGAAGCGATATGAGTTCCACATAAGCGCGAATCGCAACTCGACCAAGTAATCGAACCCACATCCGTCGTAAGATCATTTTGAACACGGTAGCGCTCGCAACGATTCTCATTTTCTTGAGAACTTTACGAATCAGTAATCCTACTTTACCAATTTTGGCCAATGGATCGATTCCAAACATTGTACCGTGGAACCCTGGGGCGCCTAAGGCTGCATGAATAAGCCAATGTGGGATGGAATTCTCAAGTTCCACTTCTTCAAGTTCTTTTTGAGGTATGTCAAGTATTTTGGCCATTCGTGCAGCAGTGCTTAACGAATCACGATAGAGAAAGAGCAATTCGAAGGCCGTACTTAAACTGCTGGTAACCGTAAGAATCACGATAAAACCCCATCCGCTTAGACCCTCAGCCCCTTCCCAATCCTTGAGAAAAAGTGCCATTCCGACTACAAAAAGTCCGGAAATTAAGCCGGAAAGTCCTGCACGAAAAACAGCAAGTCGTCCCAAAAGGTCGAGGCGTTTATCCGCCTCTTTCCTGTCAGTAATTGCTTCTTCCGAGGAAGTGACTACTGTAGAAAGAAACCGCCCAATTGCCCAGAATTGCAACGTATCTTTGAGACCCAAAAGCCCACCTTCAGTACGAATAGAAACCTTGGCCGGTTTTACGACCGAGTTTGCCATCTGTAACCATCTGAATGAGAAGAGGCGCAGGTGCGTATTTATCGTCACCCATTCCTTCATGCAAGACATTCATAATGTGAAGGACTGTATCCAATCCAATGAGGTCACAAAGGGCTAATGGCCCAATTGGATGGTTCATTCCAAGTTTCATGATGCCGTCAATCGCTTCTGGTTGTGCAACACCTTCTTGAAGCGTTAAGATTGCTTCATTGAGCATTGGGCAAAGGATACGGTTTGAAACAAATCCTGGAGAATCGTTGCACGAAAGTGCGGTTTTTCCCATTTGTTCAGATGCTTGAATTACTGCTGCGTTTGTCTGTTCACTGGTTTTTTTGCCATTGATGATTTCAACTAACTTCATGATTGGAACGGGGTTCATGAAATGCATTCC
>Ga0114995_10001121_pt1 | contig 18931 bp, 14 predicted proteins | sample ArcticOcean_MG_C_11_FD_87038 | JGI IMG/M metagenome (GOLD analysis project Ga0114995, IMG submission 87038) | Marine microbial communities from western Arctic Ocean - ArcticOcean_MG_CB2_154 | ecosystem: Environmental > Aquatic > Marine > Oceanic | place: Arctic Ocean: Canada Basin | collected... | reverse complement strand
TAGGCCGCTTTGTTATGGCTGCAGCAGCGAAAAAATTAACACCAGTCACACTAGAGTTAGGCGGTAAATCTCCTGCCATAGTTTCAGATGATATAGCTATGAAAGATGCCGCTGAACGTATTTGTTTCGGCAAATCGATGAACGCTGGTCAGACCTGTATTGCGCCTGATTACATTTTTGTACCCAAAGCGAAAGAAGCAGAGTTCATAAAGGCCTACATTGATGCCTTTACAATGATGTATCCAACGCTAAAAGATAATAACGATTACACCGCCATTATTAATGATCGTCAACATGAGCGTCTCACAAGGTGGCTTAAAGATGCGAAGGATAAAGGGGCGAAACTGACCGTAATCAATCCTGCAAAAGAAGACTTATCTGCAGGGCGTAAATTCGCTCCCGTGTTAGTGCAAAATATTAAACAGGACATGACCATTGCCGAAGATGAGATATTCGGCCCTATTGTCCCAATCATCCCCTATGACTCGCCAGAAGAAGCCATCGCGTATGTGAATGACCGCCCGCGTCCGCTCGCTTTATATTATTTTGGTTATAATAAAGCTGAACAAAATTACGTTCTTAACAATACTCACTCAGGTGGTGCGTGTGTGAACGATACCCTAATGCACCTTGCTCAAGAAGACATGCCTTTTGGTGGTGTCGGCGATTCTGGTATGGGGCATTATCACGGCAAAGAAGGTTTTATGACTTTCTCGAAAGCCAAAGCCGTTCACCGCAAAGGACGATTCTCAACCGGTAACCTTGCATACCCCCCTTACGACAACACTATTCGTAAGCTGATTTATGCCTTCTTTATCCGTTAAGTGACTGCATCCCAATTTCCCTACCCAACAATATTCCGTGGGCTTATTTGTATTAAAAAAATAAAAATACTGAGGACTATGATGAACACACCAATCGATCAGGCACTGCCCACAACTCGCCGAGGTTTTTTACAACTTGGGCTTATGGGTACAGCAACGCTTGCCTTAGGCAGCGCAGTTGCCACTCTTACAGGCTGTTCCTCTCCTTTAGAACAAAATTCAGAATATAAATTTTTACAGACCGAAGATCGTGAGTTTTTTGCGGCACTCATTCCTTTGGTCCTATATAAAAGTTTTCCTGGGGAATTAAGCGTTGATGCCGCTATGAAGCGTACATTATTAGCGCTGGATGATTTGATTTATAATTTGCAGCTCCATAACCACATTCAAATGCGTCAATTATTTGATGCTCTTTCTATGCCCTCGATACGCGTTATAGCAGGGGCTTCATGGGCAAGATGGAAAGATATGAGCCCACAACAGGTGAATAATTTCTTAATTAACTGGCGCGATAGCATTATACAGCCCAAACGAAATGGTTATGTCGCGTTAAGTAAATTGATCGGTATTAGTTGGTACTCCCAACCAGAATCTTTTCTCAGAACAGGATATCCGGGGCCACCATTACACATCCCAACCCCTATCGCGAACAAAACGATCACTCCCCGTACCACCACAACTAGTATAACGTCAGCGGACAATCCCTAATGGCTAGTAAAATTTTGCAAGAGATCCGCGGTATTTCAGATCCTATTTTAGAAGGTATCAACAGAGGGTGGATAACTTTAGACGCGGGTGATTATACAGACCACACCACACTAGAAGCCGACGTAGCCATTATTGGCACAGGTGCAGGCGGCGGTACCACCGCTGAAATTTTAGCCAAAGCCGGATTAAAAGTTATCTTAATTGAAGAAGGCCCATTAAAAAGCTCCAATGATTTCAAAATGGACGAACGCCAAGCTTACAAAGACCTGTATCAAGAAAATGCAGGTCGTATGAATAAAGATGGCAGTATGTCTATTTTGCAAGGTCGCTGCGTCGGCGGCACAACTGTGATTAATTGGACGTCCAGCTTTCGTACACCAGCGCAAACACTGCAATATTGGGCCGATAATTTTGCAATTAAAGGGGCATCTAAAGAAGAGATGAATCCTTGGTTTGAAAAGATGGAAAAACGTTTAAATATTGCACCTTGGACATTTCCTGCCAACGAAAATAACGCAGTATTAAGCCGAGGTGCAGATGCCTTAAATATTCCGTGGAAAACTATTCCTCGTAATGTAGCCGGTTGCTGGAACTTAGGTTATTGCGGTACGGGTTGCCCAACCAACGCTAAGCAATCGATGCTAGTGACGACTATTCCCAGTGCGATGGATGAAGGTAGCCAGCTTTTATACAGCGCCCGCGCCGAACGTCTGATCATGGACAATAATAAAGTTACCGGTATTGAAATTACGGCCTTGGATAAAAGCTATCGTCCAACTGGTGTGGCATTAACCGTAAAAGCAAATACTGTGGTATTAGCCGCTGGGGGAATTAATGGCCCCGCAATGATGTTACGCTCAGCCGCGCCTGATCCAAAAGGTCTTGTAGGTAAACGAACCTTCTTGCACCCGACTCTATTCTCGTTTGCACAATTTAAAGATGAAATTAATCCTTATTACGGTGCCCCACAATCAATTTATTCAGATCATTTCCAATGGGAAGGTGTAAGTGGCCCCGTAGGATACAAACTGGAAGTTCCACCACTGCACCCTGGATTAACTTCTGTGCTCTTGATGGGGCATGGTGAATCACACTTTAACGATATTCAAAACCTACCTAACCTAAGCGCTATGATTGCCTTACTGCGTGACGGTTTTAACGATGACAGCGAAGGAGGCGCAATCGAATTAGCCAATGATGGTTCGGCCATCGTGAATTACCCGATTAACGATTACCTGTGGGAAGGTACAAAGCGTGCGCATTTAACCATGTCTGAACTGCAATTCGCAGCGGGTGCAAAGGCGGTTAAACCAGCCCACGTAGAGGCTAAATTTGAGACATCTTGGGAAGCATCGAAAGAGGCGATCAACAAACTGTCTTATACAGCAAGTAGAGCGTTAGTAGGCAGTGCACATGTAATGGGTGGTATGGCCATGGGTGAGGATCTGGAGCGCTGCGTCGTGGATAGCAACGGTAAATATCATTACCTCGACAACCTTTACGTCATTGATGGCTCCGTGTTCCCAACCAGTGTGGGAGCAAACCCGCAGCTATCTATTTATGGTATGGCGTGTAAGCAGGCAACAAAATTGGCTGAAAACCTAACAGGTAAAAACCAGCTTAACTAAATACCAAGCACAGGCGCTGAATTCACAGAATCTAGACCTATCTGAGTTGAATTTTTATGTCTAAATTTTTCATCACTAATCATCTTGACACCTTCTTGGGAAAAGGTTTGAATACATTAATCAAACAATCGTTTAAATTGCTGTTTGATTAATAAAAAAAGAGAGCATGCATTATGAAAAAATCCTTACACTGCGGCCAAACTAAAGCCGCTACACTTCCCATTTTTAACCCAGCCCTTCGTATCATAAAAGCAGCACTACTTACCGCATTAGTGGCTTTATTTTGGGCTTTAAGCTCCAGCTATGTATGGGCTAATGGTGATCAAATTGTTGGCTCATGGCTCACTCCAGACGACAAAGCAGTGGTAGAAATTTACCAGCAAGATGGCCAATATTTCGGTAAGTTTTCGTCTTTAAAAGAGCCTACCTATGCCGTAGGACATGCCGATGGCTTAGATGGGCAAGTGAAAGTGGATCTTAATAATCCAGACGTCACACAACACACTCAGCCAATTATTGGTTTAGTGATGCTTAATGGCATGACCTACGCTGGTGAAAAGAAAGGCAAGCATAACTGGAAGGGTGGCACCATTTACGATCCAGGTAACGGTAAAGCTTATAAGTGCACTATTAAACTTAATGCTGATGGCACCTTAGATTTGCGTGGCTATATTGGTATTTCTTTATTTGGCCGTACCCAAACTTGGCGTTTACAGCAATAAATCAACATATACATCAGGCAATAAAGCATCTTGGAAGCAAGAAGTAATTGTCATACCAATGCGCTACCACAGGTTATTAAAAACAAAAAAGCCGCTAGGTGTTAACCGTAGCAGCTTTTTTGTTACATGATTTGGTAGGACTAGGCGAATTCGAATCGCCGACCTCACCCATGTCAAGGGTGCGCTCTAACCAACTGAGCTATAGTCCTAGAAAGTCTAGAGCGCGAATTGTACGGAGTTTAATCCTTGATTTCAAGCACTTTTTCGGGTTGCGAGCCCTCTCTCTTAGCTAGCGGCTATCGGCTCATCAACTGGCCCTTGAGTTGATGCAGTTGATCTCGATAACGACCTGCTTGCTCAAAATCCAAGTTCTTAGACGCTTCATACATAGAGTCTTCCGTTTTACTAATAAGCTTAGACAACTGCTTACTATTTAAAGCTTCACTACCAACAGTGTAATCAAGTTTGTTTTCGGCGACTTTCTTGCCCGATTTACCATCTCTATTTTTGCCAGAACCCGGGGTATAAGCACCTTCCATAATGTCTTGAACAGACTTAACCACACCCGCTGGGGTAATGTTATTCACTCGGTTATGTTCTATTTGTATGTCACGGCGGCGGTCGGTTTCGTCCATAGCACGCTGCATAGAACCGGTAATTTTCTCTGCATAAAAAATGGCCCTACCATTCAAGTTTCGTGCAGCGCGGCCTATGGTCTGGATGAGGGATCGCTCAGAGCGTAAGAAGCCCTCTTTGTCGGCATCTAAAATGGCCACCAAAGACACTTCTGGCATGTCTAAACCTTCTCGTAATAGGTTAATACCTACCAATACATCGAATACACCAAGGCGAAGGTCGCGGACAATTTCCACCCGTTCTACGGTATCAATGTCTGAGTGTAAATAACGCACACGAATGCCATGTTCATGCAGGTAGTCTGTTAAATCTTCGGCCATACGTTTAGTTAATACAATAGCCAGTACGCGCTCGTTTTTAGCTGCACGAATACTAATTTCAGACATCAAGTCATCCACCTGAGAGGTGGCTGGGCGTATCTCTATTGGTGGGTCAATCAAGCCTGTAGGCCTAACCACTTGTTCTACGACGCAGTCGGCGTGTTCACTTTCATAAACACTTGGGGTAGCTGAAACGAATATCTTTTGCGGCGCTATGTCTTCCCATTCTTCAAACTTCATGGGCCGGTTATCTAGCGCTGTAGGTAATCTAAAGCCGTATTGCACTAATGTTTCTTTGCGGGATCGGTCACCTTTGTACATAGCGCCCAATTGAGGCACGCTTACGTGTGATTCATCCATTACCAACAGAGCGTCTGCTGGCAAATAGTCGAAAAGCGTCGGTGGGGGTTCGCCAGGCTTACGGCCAGACAGATAATGGGAGTAGTTTTCTATGCCTGAACAAAAGCCTAATTCACGAATCATCTCTATGTCGTAACGGGTGCGCTGTTCTAAACGTTGAGCTTCCACCAACTTGTCATTATCACGGAAATACTCCAAACGATCTTTAAGTTCAACTTCAATTTCGTCAATGGCTGCCAACAAGGTTTCCCTTGGCGTAACATAGTGGGTTTTAGGATATACCGTTAGCCTAGGCACTCTACGTAATACTTGACCATTAAGTGGGTCAAAGTAACTTAGCTGCTCAATTTCATCATCAAACAGTTCGATACGCACGGCTTCTTCGTCTGATTCTGCTGGGAATATATCAATCACGTCACCACGTACACGGTAAGTAGCACGGTGAAAATCCACATCATTACGCTTGTACTGCAATTCAGCTAAACGCCTAACAAGATCACGCTGGTCCCACTTATCACCTCGGTTTAAGTGCAATACCATCTTATGGTAAGACTCTGGATCACCTAAGCCATAAATAGCAGAAACAGTGGCCACAATAATAGTGTCAGAACGTTCTAACAGAGACTTAGTGGCCGACAGGCGCATTTGTTCAATATGTTCGTTAACCGATGAATCTTTATCAATAAAGGTATCTGAAGCTGGCACGTAGGCTTCTGGCTGATAGTAATCGTAATAAGATACAAAGTATTCAACGCAGTTATTAGGAAAAAATTCCTTAAACTCGCCATACAGTTGAGCAGCCAAGGTTTTGTTATGAACCATAACCAGAGTTGGTCGCTGCACCTTACTAATCACTTGAGCAATAGTATAGGTTTTACCCGACCCCGTTACACCGAGCAAGGTTTGCGCTGCTAAGCCCGCATCTATACCCTCTATCAGCTGCTTAATAGCTGTGGGCTGATCCCCTGCAGGTTCAAATTTCGATTTTAATTCAAATTGACGATTCATTATTTGCTTCATTTGCATTCATTATCTAGGGTCCATCGTGATACCCTATCCGGACAACCCAATAGTATAACGGAGTTATGCCAGTGACGTGGCCTCTTTCGCAACGAATACAATCTTTTAAGCCTTCTGCTACTGTGAGCATTGGTAACCTTGCATCGCAAATGAGAGCAGACGGTGAAGACGTAGTTAACCTAGCTGTAGGTGAACCCGATTTTGATACCCCTAGCCACGTTATGGAAGCTGCTATTACGGCCATACAATCTGGCCAAACTCGGTATACCCATGTAGCGGGCACTTTAGCGTTGCGCCAAGCAGTATGTGACAAGTACCAGCGAGAGAACCAATTAAGGTACCAAGCCAACCAAGTACTGGTGAGCAATGGCGCTAAGCAGTGCATTTACAACCTTACCGTTGCCTTATTAGAAGCCGGTGACCAAGTGATAATTCCTGCGCCTTATTGGGTATCGTATAGCACTATGGTGGCCATGGCAGGTGCCGAAGCTATCATTATTCCTTGCCCTGCATCTCAAGCCTTCAAAGTGACCGCTGCACAGCTGTCAGAAGCCATCACCCCTGCAACCAAGTTGTTAATGCTTAACAGCCCAAGCAACCCTAGTGGCCAAGCCTATAGTCATGACGAATGGATGGCCATAGGGCAAGTACTTCGATTACACCCACAAGTCATCATTTTAAGTGACGACATATACCAACACATCTATTGGGGCCAAGAACCTTTAACAAACTTGCTGAATGTGTGTCCAGACTTAGCTAACCGCTGCGTGTTAGTCAATGGCGTATCTAAAGCCTATGCCATGACAGGCTGGCGTATTGGTTATGCTGCCGGACCAGTATCCATCATTAGCGCTATGACCAAAGTTCAGGTTGAATCTAGCTCATGTGCATGCAGTATCAGCCAAGCTGCAGCAGAAGCTGCACTGAATGGGCCACAAGATTCAGTGCACACTATGGTCAGTGCTTATCAACAAAGGCACGATTATGTGGTTGGTCAGCTCAACACCATGCCGGGGCTAACACCTTGCTCAGCCAAGGCACCTTTTACAGCTTTGTAGACTGCGCTGAAGCAATTGCCACCCTGGGCTACAAAGATGATTTAAGCCTTGTAGAAGGCATATTAGCCAGTACAGGAGTGGCGCTAGTACCCGGCAGTGCCTTTGGCCTGCCCAAGCACTTCCGCCTTTCTTATGCCACAGACATGCCCGTGTTAGAGCAGGCCTGCGGGCGGCTAAGGCTATTTTTTAGCCCTTAGCTGTTTGCTGCATCTGCCACAGTTGGGCGTAGTGACCTTCTTTAATGAGCAATTCTTGATGACTACCCTGCTCTACTAGTTCGCCATCGTCCACCACCAAAATCCGGTCTGCGTCAACAATAGTAGACAACCTATGCGCGATGACCAGAGTGGTTTTGTTAGCAGATATCTCGGCCATAGCTTTGAGAATACTTCGCTCAGATTCAGAATCTAAGGCCGAAGTGGCTTCATCAAAAACTAATATAGCTGGGTTTTTAAGTAGCACTCTTGCAATGGCAATGCGCTGTTTTTCTCCACCAGATACCTTCAAGCCACGTTCACCAACGATAGTTTCCACTCCCTCTGGAATCGATTCAACAAAGCTCCTCAAGGAAGCCATATCAATGGCTTTCCAAATGGCTTCATCACTGGCATCAGTGCACCCATAAGCCACATTATTCCAGATGGTATCGTTAAACAGAACAGTATCTTGAGGCACCACACCAATGGCCTGCCTTAAGCTGAGCTGTTGCACATCTCGCAAGTCTTGGCCATCTATGCGAATACTTCCAGCATTGATGTCATAGGAACGAAATAGCAAACGCGCTATGGTAGATTTACCAGATCCACTGGGGCCTACAATGGCTACTTTTTCACCTGGGGAGATACTAAAGCTTAGCTTTTTTAGAATTTGACGTTGGGTTTGGTAACTAAAATCAACTTGTTCAAACTCGATAGCTGCCTGCTGAACTTTTAATATGGGCGCCTCAGTTTTATCTTGTACGGTGGACTTACGTCTTAATAAACCAAACATATTTTCTATGTCAGATAATGAGCGGCGTATTTCACGGTAAATAAAACCCAAAGCATTCAATGGCACAAACAACTGCAATAAATACAGATTGACCATGACTAAATCACCAATAGTCATGGTTTCTTCGGCAACACCCTTAGCAGCTAAGTACATTAGGGCTGTTACCCCTAAACCAATTATTAACGCTTGCCCAGAGTTAAGCAACGCTAAGGATAAACGATTGTCTACTCTAGCCTGTTCCCAAGCACTTAAATTGACATTATATTGCTTAGTTTCAAAGGCCTCATTATTAAAATATTTCACCGTTTCAAAGTTTAACAAGCTATCTACAGCACGGGTGCTGGACTTACTGTCTAAACGATTAGCTTCCTTCACAAAACGAGTACGCCATTCTGTGGTCTTAATACTAAACACCACATAAACCAATACACACACTAAAGTGACGGCAGAAAACCATACATCAAAAGCAAACAACAAAATGAGCATCACTACAATGAGTTCAATAATGGTGGGTAAAATATTAAACACCATAAAGCGCATCATAAAGTTGATGCCATTTGTGCCCCGGTCAATGTCGCGGGAGATACCACCCGTTTGGCGCCCTAAGTGGAAATCAAGCTCAAGCTGGTGTAAGTGAGAAAACACTTCTAAGCCCACTTTGCGCATAGCACTTTCAGTCACCCGGCTAAACACTGCATCACGCAGTTCGCCTAAGAATACTGCACCAAAACGAAGGCCTCCGTAAAGGAGTACAAATGCCAGAGGAATCACTAGCAACTTTTCTGGGCTAGTGCCATCCAAAGCATCAACAATATGTTTGAATATCCAAGGAATGACTAAAGACACCCCTTTTGCACTCACTAGCAAGGCCATTGCTATAACAACCCTGACCTTGTGGATCATGAGATAGGGCCACAAGGCCTTTAAAAGAACAATTAACTCAAGTTCTTTTAATTCCTTAATTTGATGCTGACCGTACTCTTGTTTTGCACTACTCTTCATGAATCTAAGTATAAAATAGCTTCAATTTCTACCTGTACCGCTTTTGGCAAAGCAGCAACACCAACAGCCGCACGGGCTGGGTATGGTTCGTCAATATAGGTCGCCATGATCTCATTAATGGTAGGGAAGTTAGCTAAATCTGTCATTGAGATATTAAGCTTAACTGCATCAGCCAAAGTGCCACCACTGGCTTCTGCAACAGCCTTTAGGTTTTCAAACACTTGCGTGGCTTGGGCAGCAAAATCTTGGCTACACACTTCCATAGTGGTTGGGTCTAGTGGGATCTGACCAGAAATATAAACCGTGTTACCTACCTTAACCGCTTGAGAATAAGTACCAATGGCCGCTGGGGCTTTGTCTGTTGAAATAATGGTCTTTGCCATGGGGAATACACCTTTATATTGAATGAGATAACTGGAGGGATAATAACAGGCCAACGCTTATAATGGCCACACTAGAAACGGTTAAAAAAGCGACAAAACGAAGCTTCTAATATCTAATTGATAGTAAACTGATAGCGAACTGATATGTTTTATGACCAGAGTGCCACAAGGTCTGCAATTGAATCCAATACCAAGTCGGCATCAGCTTCTAGCTCAAGCTTAGTGCTAGTGCCTGTAAGCACACCCACGTTAAAGCCTGCGGCAGCACTTTGCCCCATGTGCAAATCATGAGTATTGTCGCCTACTACCATCACTTGCTCTGGTTTTAACCCTGTTTGCTGGCAAAAACCTAACACCATACCTGGGCCAGGTTTACTGCCAAAGCCAGAATCATAACCCACGGCATAGTCAAACAAGTGCAAGCAGTTAAAGTTGACAAGAGTGGCTTTAATGCCTGCTTCGCTGTCCATCGTAGCCACGCCCAGAACTAAGCCTAGATCGGTTAAACTTTTTAAGCTTGAAGCAAGGTCTTTAACAGCTACGCTGTCGCCATACTCCGATGATGCAAACATGTTATTCAGTAATGCTTCCACCTGATCTACTGGTTTATTGGCTAAACGTGCCCACACTAAACTGATATCACGATTATTACCCGCTGCTAAAGTAGAACCACCTAACACGCGATTTTCATCAACGTCATAGCCTGTTTCTTGCAGCATAGTTAAGGCAAGCTTTTGGTCTCCATCTGCCACAGTCATTACTGCGGCACGCGCCCTTGGCACCCAAGTAGCGTGAAAATCTAGCAGGGTTCCGTCTTTATCAAATACGATACCTTTTATCTTGCTGGCATCAAATAAGCGCTTTACAGTGTTCATGAGGGGTTAACCTCTATCTCATTGTTTATATGATTAATTTCTACCGAACCACTTTCTATAGCGACGCTTCCCATAGAATTTTTATCTTCCACAGAATCGCTTGCCACAGCTGCTTTAGGTTCGCTATAGCCGCGCCAACGGCTGGTTCTGAGCTCACCCTCACGGTTAAGTACCGGGTATGCAATGGCTGTAAAATGTGAATGAAGGCGCTTAATGTCTCGCATCAAATCGGTGAATAAAGAGTGAGCCACCGGGTTGGCTTTTTCTGCATGCATAGAGCGGTGTTGCTGGCCGTCTAAATAAGTTTGGTGTTTAGTATTAAACTCATGCTTCGCTTGAATAAGGCCACGAGCACTGCTCACATCTTCACTCATCATTACTTGGAACGACAAAGGCATTACCTTAAAGATGGCCTTCATGCTAGTGTCTAGAGCTTCACGTTCGTATTCTGTAAAATCAATATGTAAGCTGTTTTTCTTCTTCAGCAATGAGGTCATACTCCGTTCTAAAGTATCACCAGCATGTTCTATATTGGTAATAAACAGTAGCAAGTCTTGGCAGCGATGACGTTCCTCTTCGGTTAAATCCTGCCCACCTAGCTCCAACAAATAGGCGTTAATTTGTTGGTGAAAATCATCAATAATGTCGTCACTTTGGTGGATTTTCTTTTCCAATGCATCATAACGTTCGGTCATTCCTAAGTGAACTTCACGCAGCATGTCTTCTAGTAATTCACCCATTGTTAGGGTGTCTCTTACTACGTTAGCCAAAGCAGCAGAGGGCGCTGTATCTTGCACATTTTTAAGGTATTTAGGGCTTGGCAAAGGCGCTAACGTTTCTCGTGGCAAGCGCGTATCAATCCAACCTGCCAGCTTACTCACAATTAACATACCAAAAGCAGCTACGGTAACATTGAATAAACAATGCATTAACACTAACTGCCAAGCTGGGTCCATACTCACATAATTAAGCCCTAAATGAACTTCGGCCACCCATGGATAAAAAGCCATGGCGCCTATGCTCCGTAATATTAAATTACCTAAAGGAGCTACTCGTTTAGCGTTACTCGACTTACGAGACAAGTACACCGGTATGCCGGCACTACCAATATTCACACCTAAAATAAGCAGTAAGCCCGATTCAACACCAATTACTTCAGCACCCACAAGGCCTGCCAATAGCAGCACCATCACTAGGCTTGAATGTAATAAGAAGGTTAATAAAGCGGCAAACACGATCGCTAGCCAAGGCTCTGCTATAAGACTACGTAACATGTCGCTAAAAAGTTCAGAACCTTGCAAAGGCACGGCTTGCTGGCGTAATAAACCTAATGCCAATAGCATTAAACCTAAGCCCATAAGCGCTTCGCCAATACCGTGTTGGCGTTTGTCTTTGGCGCGCAATTCCATAAACACACCAATGGCTACTAGCAAAGGGCTAAGGGCACTAAGATCGAAGGAAAGAATAAGGGCGACTAAGGTGGTGCCTACATCAGCACCTAACAATAAAGCTAATCCGGCTGGGCCTTGTACACCCAGAGATGCTGCAAGCAAGGCAGAGGCTGTGCTACTTTGAAGCACAAGGGTAAGCATTACGCCCAACCCTAAGGCCGACCATACACCGGCAAACCGGTCTCTAATAAAATAAGTGAGGCGGCCACCAAAAGCTCGTTTCATTCCCTGCTGCACACGTTTTAAGCCCCAAATAAGCAAGGCTACCCCGCCTGCTAATCCAATGAGCAGCTGGGTAATACTAGTGTCTGATACAGGGTCGATATGCGCCTCTTAATAACTTGAACATTGTCCTTGGCGGGGTTGCATTATGCGTGGTGGGAATGCCACACTGCAAACCATGCTATAGAATAACACAAGAAATTAATAATACTAACAATATGGGCCATAGAGTCATGAAAAATAAAGTTATTTTGCTCATTTTAGACGGTCTAGGCTATTCCTACGCTCGCAAGCTCATGGGTAACTTAGAGGGCTGGGTAGAATCAGGCGAAGCTAGCCTATGGAAAGGCCAATCTGTGCTGCCTTCTGTGTCTGGCCCTTGCTATGCCAGCATTCACACCGGGCTTACTCCACAAGACCATGGTGTAACCAGCAACTACCACCAAGGCAAATTAGAAGATGCCGATATTTTTAGTGCAGTTAGAGATGCTGGCGGCGCCACAGCAGCAGTAGCCCACTCGTTTTTTTCCGACTATTTCCAAGCTAGCCCATTTGATCATTTACGCGACATGGAGGTAGACGATATAAACCGCCCAATTCAACATGCGCGATTTTATACCATGGCAGGAGAAAACAAAGCCCAACCTGCTACTCCTTCAGACATTGATCTATTTTGGCAAATGAGCCTACTTATTCAACGCCACCAGCCAGACTACTTTTTATTCCACTCCAGCACCCTAGACAGTTTGGGCCATCACTATGGCTTTGACTCTATTGAAATAGACAAAAACTGTTACACCATCGATGCCGCCCTAGGTGACTTTATCCCTCGCTGGCAAGAACAAGGTTATGACGTCATCGTTACCGCCGATCACGGCCAAAGTGCACGAGGCCACCACGGTGGCACAGAAGATATTATGCGAGATATTCCTATTTATTACTTTGCTAACCCTAACAATCCTATTAAAGGGCCAGCACAAGATCACGTTATCCCCCAAACAGCCCTTGCCCCCAGCATCTTACATCGCATGGGTATTGCTATACCTGAGTCTATGCAAGTAAAGCCAGTTTGGAGCTAACCCATGACAAGCCCCAACGCTGCAGACCATCATTTTGATTACATTGTCATCGGCGCAGGTTCGGCTGGTTGTGTATTAGCCAATCGTTTAAGTGCAGATTTAAACTGCGAAGTGCTTTTGCTAGAAGCTGGCCCCCGTGATCGCAGCCTATTAATCCACATGCCGGCTGGCGTTGGTCTATTGCTCAACCATAAAAGACTCAACTGGCGTTATAGGTCCGCACCACAAGAAGCTATGAATGGGCGCAAAGTGACCATACCCAGGGGAAAAACCTTAGGCGGCTCCAGTGCAATTAACAGCATGGTTCATATTCGTGGCCAACGTGAAGATTATGATGAGTGGCGCGCCTTAGGTAATATTGGCTGGGGTTATGACGATGTATTGCCCTTCTTTCGCCAGTCTGAAACAAACTTAGGCGCTAACCTTGATGCAGGTTACCATGGCAGCCACGGCCCATTAACCATAAGTGACCGCTCATATACCCATCATTTGAGCGACCAATTTGTTGAATCTGCAGTGGCTACAGGCATGGTTCATAACCAAGACTTTAACGGCAAACAACAAGCTGGTGCAGGTCGTTACCAAGTCGCTCAAAAAGAGAGCAAGCGATGCAGTGCAGCAGTGGCATATTTACACCCTATTGCAGATCGCCCTAACCTAACAGTGATTACTGGGGCCCACGTTAAACGTATTATTATTAAAGATGGCAGGGCCTTGGGAGTGAGTTATCAGGTAGATAATCGTGTAAGCCATGCTTTTGCTAGTAAAGAAGTTAGTCTAAGCGCTGGCGCAATTGGTTCTCCTCAATTGCTCATGCTATCAGGCGTAGGCCCTGCAAATGAGTTAGCTAAACATAATATAAAAATGCATTTAGATTTGCCGGGCGTAGGTAAAAACTTGCAAGACCACCTTAATATTTCTGTACTAGCCCGCACCAAAGAAGCCAATAGCCTATATGGCGCAGACAAAGGCATAGGCGCACTAGCTACAAGCGTGCGATATTATTGGAACAAATCTGGCCCAGGGGCCTCTAACAGCGTTGAGTGTGGTGCTTTTACCAGCTCTAGTTTCAGCCCCAATCGGCCCGACATTCAGCTCCACGCTATACCCTTGATGATATTCCCCGAACCAGTGCCTGAAATAAAAGCGCACGGGGTCACCATTCATGCATGTAATTTACGGCCTACAGACGTAGGCGAAATCACCTTGGCCAGCGCCAACCCTAAACATGCACCCATTATTGATCAGCGCTTTCTACAGACCCAAGGCAATATTGACCGAATGCGCGAATGTATTTATGTCTGCCGAGAAATACTCGCTAGCGGGCCCTTTGCAGACGTTATAAGCAATGAATACTCACCCGGTAGTGAAGTGCTTTCAGATGCCCAAATATGCGATTTTATAAAGGCCACCGCAGAAACCGAATACCACCCTGTAGGCACCTGTGCCATGGGTCAGGATAAATTAGCAGTGGTAGACGCTGCACTAAGAGTGCACGGAATTAAAGGCTTGCGGGTAGCCGACGCATCCATTATGCCTACACTCATTAGCGGCAATACCAATGCCGCGTGTATCATGATTGGAGAGAAAGCGGCAGCTATGATTATTGCTGACGCTCAACGTTAAACTGCTCTGTAGTCACAGATGCTTGAGCTCTATCACCGTAACGCTCTCCATGTACTGTTTGTTGGTTGATCAAGCCATTAAGCTCTGCTAGTACATCGGCATTCAGCACTAGGTCATTAGCACCTATGTTTTCTTTTAGGTGATGTAAATTTTGAGTACCTGGAATGGCAATAACATTATCGCCTTGGGCAACCACCCAAGCCAAGGCAAGCTGTGCAGGAGTGCAGCCTTGGCGGTGCGCCAACTTCACATAGGCAGGTAATAGCGACAGGTTAGCTGGGTAATTATTAGCATCAAAACGCGGAATAGTTAGGCGCAAGTCATGTTCTGCCAACCCCGAAGTATCATGTAGTTTGTTGGTTAAAAAACCCCGCGCTAAAGGGCTAAAAGCCACATATGCTGCACCAATATCTTGGCTGACTTTTAGCACTGCGATTTCAGCATTACGCGTCCATAAAGAAAACTCTGACTGAACAGCACTGATTGGGTGCTCTGCATGAGCTTTATACAAGTCTGCCGCACCTATTTCTGACACCCCCACAGCACCAATTTTCCCCTCTCGCTGCAAATCAGCCAACGCACCAATGCTATCCTCAATAGGCACTGTAAAGTCACGTCGATGCAAATAATACAAATCAATATGCTCAGTTTGTAATCGTTTCAAACTAGCTTCGCAGGTTGCCCGTATGTGGTCTGGCCTGCCATTAACACTGGGCTTGCTGTCTGGCTGTTGGCCAAAACCACATTTACTGGCTAGAAAAAATTCATTGCGCCGCTGGCTAATAAACTTACCGACCATGGATTCATTATGGCCATAGCCATACACTGCAGCTGTATCAAGCATGGTGTATCCTAGGTCTAGAGCCTTACTCAAGAATGTATCGCTGTGCTTATCACTACTTTTTTCGCCATAACCGTGGGACAAACTCATACAACCTAAACTAACTGCAGATACTGGGTGCTTGGCAAGTAAGCGGGTGTTATTAGGCATATTATTAATTCTCATAAAAAGAAGGGACTCAATAAATAACTTAATGAACCCCCTCAAAAATTTTCGTATTACGTAACCAATGTCCCGAGTAAGTTGCCACTTGTAAAGCTACTCAACTAGTTTCGCACTGTTTAATATATGTAATTTATCGTTTTTCCATACATTCATGATTAGCAACACCCATCACATTAGTCTGAGCAATCACCCGGTCATCACCTAAGGTTTGTAATACAAACAATAGATCACGCCAGCCTTCACAATGGCTGGTTCTAAACTTTAATAAGTCTGTGGCGTTAGGGTCTAGCAATAAGAAATCGGCTTCTTTTCCTATTGTAAAGTTACCTATCTTGTCATCCATATCGAGTGCTTTAGCGCCGCCTAAAGTGGCAAGGTAGAAGCTTTGTTCTGGGCTAAGGTTGTTGCCTTTTAGCTGCTGCATTTTATAGCTATCTGCTAAGGTTTGAAGCATGTTGAAGCTAGTGCCGCCACCTACGTCTGTACCCATGCCTATTTTAATGCCATGGTCCTGCATGCGTTTCATAGGAAACAAACCAGAACCAATAAACATATTAGAGGTTGGGCAGTGGGCAATGGCAGAATCTGTTTGGGCTAACCGCTCACACTCGGTATCACATAAATGAATGCCGTGAGCAAATACGCTGCGCTTACCTAACAAGCCTGCTTGGTCGTATACGTCTAAGTAGTTTTTTGCCTTGGGAAAGAGTTCTTTTACCCACTCTATTTCGTCCACATTTTCTGAAAGGTGGGTATGTATATACACCCCTTCATATTCTGCCAATAAACGCCCTGCGGCTTTTAGCTGTTCGTCTGTAGATGTTGGTGCAAACCGTGGGGTAATTGCATATTGCAGGCGATCTACGCCGTGCCAACGCTGTATAAGCTGCTTGCTTTGGTCATAACTAGATTGCGCGGTATCTAATACGTTTTCTGGCGCGTTGCGATCCATCATTACCTTGCCAGCAATAATTCGCATGTTGTATTTTTGGGCTTCGGTAAACAAGGCGTCTACAGATTCTGGGTGCACAGAACAAAATACCAAAGCCGTGGTAGTGCCGTTATTTAACAATTGGTTGATAAATACCTTAGACACAGCCGCAGCTTTTACTGGGTCGTTAAAGGTAGACTCTACAGGAAAGGTATAGGTATTTAACCACTCTAATAATTGTGCACCGTAGGCGGCTATCATTTCTGTTTGTGGATAATGAATATGACAATCTACAAACCCTGGTACCATTAGGTATTGGCTGCAATCTTCTACCTTAGACAACTGTGCGGAGGTTAACTCTTTAGCCATTAATTCAAAATTGCCCATTTTATGTACTAGGCCATTTTGAATCCAAAGCAAAGCATCAGGTTGATAATCAACTGCGGCTGCATCCTTATCGGGTTCACTTAGGCAATGTAATAGAGGGCCACGCATTAGGCGTTCAGACATGTTTTAGGGTCTCTTTAGTAGTATCAGTAGAGTCTTTAGTAGTATCAGTAGAGTCTTGAGTAGTAAGGTTTTTATCGCTATTTTCGTTAAAATTTTGATATAAATCCATCACCTGAGCGGCAATAGCGATAGCCACTTCCATAGGATGTTTACCACTAATTCCATCTTTGCCCATAGGACAGTGTAAATGGTCTATAGCACTTTGCAGATAATCTTTAGCAGTCAATCTTTGGCGAAATTTACGCCCTTTTGTTACCGAGCCAATCACACCTAGATAACCAGCATCGCCACGATTAAGTACCGCTTGGGTAAGGGCTAAATCTACCCCATGGTGATGGGTCATAATTAAGTAACAACTACCTACCAAACAATCTGCCACATGATCTTGTGGGTGTTCTTCATGCACACCCACTACACCTATAGGTAATTCTTTTGGCAGCATGTCGTAACGGCTATCTACCCATGTTACTTGTATGGGTAGTTGCGCTAACAATGGCACCAATGCTCGGCCAACATGGCCCGCACCAAAAACCACCACCGGCATTTTAGTAGCGCTGAACACTTCATACATCAGGCTAACCCTGCCACCACAACATTGGCCCAAACTCGCACCAAGAGGGTAATCTATCATTTGGGTTTGGCCTTCTTTTGCCAACATTTCACGGGCCTGAGCAATGGCTTTATATTCTAAATGCCCACCTCCAATAGTGTCGAATTGCTCACTTTTAGTAACTAATATTTTACTGCCAACACCACGGGGTGATGACCCTTGCAAAGCAACAATACTTACCAGCACATACGCTTGGTTTTGTTGTTCGTGCTGGCATTGGGCTGTAAGCCAGGCTTTCATGATTCTGCTTCCTCTTTATTGAAGGCTGACTTAGCAGCCTGCAGTGCCCACAACACTCGCTCTGGAGTGGCTGGAGTATCTAGCTGAGGATTTATTTGCTCACCACCATAGGCCCAAATGGCGTCACGTAAGGCAGACCAAACAGAAATACCGTGCATAAACGGTGGCTCGCCCACTGCCTTGGAGTGAAATATAGTGGCCTCGTGGTTTTTACTGTCTTGTAACAAAGCCACATTAAACTGTTTAGGCGTATCGCCCACGGCTGGTATTTTATAGCTGGCTCCACCGTTGGTTTGTAGGCGGCCATCTTGACCCCATATTAACTCTTCAGTTGTAAGCCAACCCATGCCCTGAATAAAGCCACCTTCTACTTGCCCTATGTCGATACCGGGGTTAATGCTTTCACCCACATCGTGAAGTATATCTACCCTAGATACGGTATAAGTGCCAGTAAAGGTATCTACTTCCACTTCGCTCACAGAAGCACCACAAGAGTAATAGAAGAATGGGTTGCCTTTAGCTTGCTTACGGTCGTAGTGGATCTTTGGTGTGCGATAGTAGCCAGTGGCAGACATAGAAATACGCGCCATGTAGGCCTGCTGCGTAAGCTCTGCAAAAGATATTTGCTCATTAGGCCAACTCACCTGACCGTTGCTAAACCCTATGCTTTGCTCTTCTATTTGATAAGTTTCTACCAGATGGTCTATTAACCGCTGTTTAATAATCAATG
>Ga0114995_10001114_pt1 | contig 18981 bp, 20 predicted proteins | sample ArcticOcean_MG_C_11_FD_87038 | JGI IMG/M metagenome (GOLD analysis project Ga0114995, IMG submission 87038) | Marine microbial communities from western Arctic Ocean - ArcticOcean_MG_CB2_154 | ecosystem: Environmental > Aquatic > Marine > Oceanic | place: Arctic Ocean: Canada Basin | collected... | reverse complement strand
CCTGCTGAGATAGCCGCACTCGCCCGCGATCGACTGTTAGGGGTCAGTACCAGTGCTGACGGGGCAGAAGGTCGAGCAGCATTTAAAGAAAAGCGACCGCCGCAGTTTAAGGGCGAATAGTTCATGCTGATTTGTAGATCAATCTGACTGGATTGATGCTTGATCGACCGGAACAGGAAAGCGCCGTTTTAGATATTTTTCTATGAACGGCATCAAAATCACTGCCGAGATTGTATACATCAAACATAGCCCTAAGAAATAGTTGTCACCAACAATTATCGAGAGCCAAGAAAATAAGTCGCCGTAACCTAAGACCACCGATGTGTTGCTGACGACGGCGAACGTTTTCATAGGCAGATAAAGATAGGGTAATGCGAACAGCAACCGAAACCAGCCATTGTCCCTAAGTCTTTGCGAGGCCTTTTGTGGGTCATATTCGGCCAAATAGAGTCCATTGATACACAAAACTAAAATAATGATGGGGCCCGGCGAAAGAAGGATTGAGATGAAAGAAGTCGTGTTCACTGTCCAGTTAACTTCTTCACCTTCGGCATTTTGGACGAGATAATGAGTTGTCGATGTGTCCAAATAGTAAAGTAGCAGCACAAGTGTCACATACCCAATTAGATAAGTAAGTTTGCTCATTTAGCTTTCCCTAGTAGTGCGTCACTTCTGCGAACACAAGCAACGCACGTTAGACTAACCTACTGACTTTTTTCGTTAACCTCGTCAGCAATGAATTTAAAGGCTGCGCCTCCAACTCCTCCGGCAAACCCGGCTCCTAACTGACTAGCAAAAGCTCGTGCAGCAGGACTCGCAGCAATCCTCCCCGCCAGCACAATCGCCCCATAAACCGCAGGACCAAAGCCGCCGTTAACCTGTTTAATCTCATCAATCGTCAGTTCTTTCATGTCGAATCTCCCGGTCTTTGTTCGTGATATTTGACCTTATTGATAGTTAAGTGATTTCAATAGCGCAAATCGCTCACTTGATTGTGAGATTTGTTGGCTTACCCATGTGGGTTGGATCTTCTTCATTGAAACCGCTTATTGAAAAGTCGGAATTGAAATATTAGATCTGAAAGCAGAAGATGTAAGTCAGCCAACATAACCAGAGGTGCAATGGCGATGTCTTTAGAAGGTACACCCCGTATGCAAGTGGCAAGCGAGCATGCAGCCAGTCTTTCCGCTTACGCCGAGGCCGGTAAAGCGCGCGCGTTAGCGTTAGGTAACCGTGGCCCGGTCAAATTTAAGGCAAACGGTAAACTGGTTGACGAGATTCTGGATGCTTACTGGGAAACGGGTTTTTACGTGTTTGAAGGTCTCGTTGCGCAGGCTGAAATCGAATTATTGCAATCTGCCATGGCAGATCTACTCGACAGAGCCCCCGTTGATAATGGTGCGACGGTCGATCATCAAGGTCGACCGGCATTTGGGCAGGAATTCGCCAGACCAGTTTATTCGCTTATTCGACCTTTGACAGATCCCTGGGGCGGTACTGATAAGTTAAACGGTCGACACGAAACGCAAATGAACCAGCCAACACCGGAAGCCTCTGTGCCCGAAAAAGTTGTGTTTATTATGGGTGGTATGTGTCAAATCATGGAGCCCGGCTTGCGACTCTATGGTCATCCAAAACTATTATCAATTGCGGCCTCTATAAATGGTGATGACTTTGTACCCTACAACGACGCCATCTTCGTGAAGCAGCCCGGTGTTGGCGGTTCGGTATCATGGCATCAAGATGGTGTGACCCATTGGGACTCGCCCGATTGGGATCACGGCATTCACGGTTTTAACTTCCAGGTTCAATTGTATGAGACGTCAGCCAGAAGCTGTCTTTGGGTCATGCCCGGTAGCCACAAACTTGGCAAGATGGATATTAAAAAATTGGTAGCGGACAATAATGGCTCAGAGCAACTGCCAGGTGCGGTGCCGCTTTTTTGTCAGCCCGGTGATGTGACGATCGTTAACCGACAGGCGTTGCATTGCTCTTTTGCGAATACTTCGCCCGATCAACGTATATCGCTGACCTTTGGTTTTCATCGCTATAGTTCGGTGCTGGGAGCGAGCGGTGCGTTAAGCCAAACCGAAGCAGAGGTCTACGATGAGCAGCGAATTGAAGATCGTTCGAAGGTGATTAGTGTCGCTATTGATGCGCGCGCCCAGTGTTATCCGACCGAAACGCGTTACGATTACAAGCCATTAAGTGGCCGTGAGGACGAGTTTCGTTTTACTGACAAAAATTGGCAGGACATTATCCACGATTATAATCTAAAGGATCTGTCGATCTAAACTAGCCTTCGCTGGTTCGTTTCATTGACAGTAAATGGAACAAATAACCACCCACACCACCGGCCAATGCCTGTGCTATTAGTCCAATAACTGTTCGGGTTGGTGCGATGCCTGAAATCCCCAGTACCATTTTCATGATGAGATGAAGCGCGAATAACCCTACTGCGCCTGCAAGCACATAGCCAATCATGCGTAGGTGAGGCACGTACTTAATAATCAACGTGGCAACGGGCATAGCGATCAGAAAGCTCACAGCAATAACGGGCAAGTAGATATCGGTCATATGCGTCACATCGTGAATGGCCGCGTCGAACCGTTGTGCCATGCTGACCTCGAAGTCCATGGCGATGATGTTAGCGATGTTGCCCTGGCTGATAAATATTGCGCCCAAAACATAAGTAGCAATGACGGCGGCTAGAAAACTACCGATAGTTCGTACAATTGTATTGAGCATTAAAGACCCGCTTTTTCATCTGTGTTTGCTATGATGACCTGAATTAAGTTGAAGGGAAAGGGTTATGCGCGTTCTACTATTTGTCACCGTGACAATCTTTGCGATGGTTACCACCTCAGTCCGCACGGTGAATGCTGCTGAGGACCCAGCAACCCAGACGCAAACATCATCCGCTGCAGATTATGAAATTCAGACCGTTGCTGAAGGTTTGGACTTTCCCTGGTCGATCGCCTTCTTGCCGAACGGCGACTATTTGGTGGCTTTAAGAGTCGGTGAAGTTCGGCGCATCACCGCTGCAGGCGATATCGGTGAACCTCTCGCAGGGTTACCGTTGAGCTATGTTGCAGGCCAGGGTGGCTATTTCGACATCATGCTGGATCCAGAATTCAAATCCAATCAAACCGTTTATCTCTCTTTTGCGCATGGCACACCCGAGGCTAATGGCACGCGGATTGTGAAGGGTACGCTAACCGAAGACGCCGTTGAAAACCTGCAGACGATATATACCGTTTCGCCATTAAAGGACACGCCGGTTCATTACGGCGGCAAGATGATCTTTCTTAAAGACGGCACGTTGATGATGACCACCGGCGATGGTTTTGAATATCGTGAAGCTGCGCAGGACAAATTCAGCCAGTTAGGCAAGATCATTCGAATCAACAGTGACGGCACGGTACCCAAAGATAACCCCTATGCCGACGGCGCTAATGGCGACCCTAAGGTTTGGTCTTATGGTCATCGTAGCCCGCAGGGTTTGGTGCTCGACAGCAAAACCGACATGATCTATATGCATGAACACGGCCCAAAAGGCGGCGACGAATTGAACCTGGTATTACCCGCACGTAACTACGGCTGGTCCGCTGTCACCAAAGGCATCAACTATTCGGGTGCTTATGTATCGCCATTAAAGTCAGCGCCAAGCGTTGAAGAACCACTAACTTATTGGGTACCAAGCATTGCGCCGTCAGGTTTAGCGATATACGAAGGTGCCGCTTTTCCACAATGGCAGGGTGATTTGTTTGTTGGGGCTTTGGTCGATGAAGACGTGCGACAAATCAAAATGCAGGCTGGCAAAGTAGTCTCAGATAAATCGGTGTTCACCGAGATTGCAGCCCGTATTCGTGACGTACGCGTTGGGCCCGATGGCTATCTGTATATCCTTACCGACAGCGAGAGCGGTAAGGTATTGAGGGTGGTACCTAAATAGCGTCGAAATAGCGTCCGAATAGACGCTTAGCAAGACCTAACCGAAGCAAGACCTATGCTAAGTCCTTTCTCACAGAACGTGCTTAGCTAAGGTTGCCCCATGTGTTTTCGCTCATCATTGTATCAAGCGGTTTGCGGTTGATTGAGCCGTGGCCTCCCAGTACCGGATATCCTACCGGCACATGTGCGCAGGTATACCAGTCCTCGGGCATTTCGAGAATCTTCTTCACACTCGGCTCTTCAATACAAAGCAAGGTTGTCAGCACGCAACCTAAGCCTTCATTGCGACAAGCTAACAAAAAATTCTGTACCGCAGGATAAACAGAGCCGCCACCGACGACGCTGGCTCTTGGTTGATCTGCGTCGGTAATGGTCATGATGCTGGGGTTGTAGCAGAACACCGCGATCACAGGCACTTCATGTAGATGCCGCGCAAGGTAGGTGCCTGCTTCAAGAGCACGTCTCGAGGATGCTTGGACTGCCGCGGGCATCGATTCCATCTTCTTTTCATAGCCGGGAATATAGGATTCCCAATGCGGCCGATATAGATCTTCAAGCGCCTGTTTCTTGGCCGAGTCTGTGACTTTTATCATTCGCCAAGGCTGCATATTGCCGCCGGTCGGCGCCCAAGTTGCTGCGGTAAAAATACGCTCAATAATGTCGTCGTCAATGGGATCGGGTTTCAAGCGTCTGACCGCTCGTAACGTACTCATTGCCTCATAGATATCCATACAGCCAATCTCCTTTATTATTTTTCTGCCGGCTTTTTGCGCTTTATTTTGTTTGATAATTTAATCAGTGTACTTGTATTAGCTGAAGACTGGCTACAGGCAAAGCGACAAAATGAATCGCATTGGTTTTGTGCCTAAATGTCTGCAAAAGCCTAAGCATCCCTTTGACGCACGGTCGGCGGCCTATTAGGTTAACTATTCGTTTGGCGCTAAGATACGCGTACCAAAATGCGAATGAGGGTGACTGATATGAGCGAAGTGGTAGAACAATCTAATAAGGGCGCTTCCGGTATTGGACGCTTTATCGTCTTGGTCTACGGCGTCATAGGTTATTTTCTTGGGGTGGTCGGTCTGGTTGCCATCGTTGCGCTAGCGAGTGGCTTGTTGCCCATCGGCTATCTGGCAATGCCGAGCCTTGGCTCACCAATACTCGATAACGTTGTCCTTGTCGTTCTATGGGGTTTGGTGCATTCGGTCATGGCGCGTGATTCATTTAAGTCTGTGTTAACACGCTTCATACCAGAGCCTGCGGAGAGACCGACGTATGTGCTCATAGCCGGTGTCACCTCATTATTAATGGTCGGCTTGTGGCAGCAAGTGCCCGGTATCATCTGGTCTGCACAAGCGCCTGGCTTGGTCACGTTTTTGTGGATCATGTTTGGCTTTGGTTGGCTCTACACCTTGGCGTCAACCTTCGCGATTAACCACTTCGACCTGTTTGGCCTGCGACAGGTGTATCTGCATTTTCAAAAACAGCCTCGAGCACCACTGAATTTTGTCAAACGTGGCATGTATAAATTCTCTCGCCATCCGATTCAGACAGGTGTGCTGATCGGCGTATGGTTTATACCGACAATGACAGCGACACATTTAATACTGTCGATTGGCTTTACCGTGTATATCTTTATTGGTCTTTGGTTCGAAGAGAAAGATCTCGTGAAAGACATCGGTGAACCGTATGAACAGTATCGTCGGGAGGCGGGCATGTTTTTGCCGAAGTTCTTTAAATAAAGTTCTTTAAATAAAGTTCTTTAAATAAAGTTCTTTAAATAAAGTGCTTTAAATAGAGCTCTTCAAATAAAGTTTTTTAAATAAAGTGCTTCGCGTAGCGTTCTTTAAGTAGAACGCGCATCTTGGCAAGCATGCACAACACATTACATCATGGATTCTTTTTGCTGTGCCTGAAAGATAGTACCAACCTTGGTTGGTGGCACCTGACAAGGTCTTGGGTCATGTCTTGCCCACTTAGCGGCATGGCCACGTATCAATTCCTCACCGTGGGGCGACTTTCTGACAAGGTCAGTATAGGCAAACGCGTCAGCCGCCGTGTAAGTTTGTAATAGCAGGGGTCGCCACTTCGTAGAATGGTTGGGGTTGGAGCCGTGAATCATGCGACAGTTGTGAATGGTGATGGTGCCAGCTTTGCCCGTCGGGAATACCGCATTTTGGGTGTCAACATTTACCAGGTCTTGATCCTTGATATAACCTAACCAGCGCTCGCCGGTTTCATCATATTGGTCAAATAAATCATTTGAATGGCTCTTGGGAATAAAACCCATTTCGCCCTGACCTTGCTCAACATCCTCCAGATACACACCAATGGTGATCAAGTCGTAGTTGGTGTGCGGCCAGAATTGAATATCCTGATGCCACTTCACTTCTTCGCCACCCTGCGGATATTTGAAGTTCAGTTTACTGTGATGGAATTTAATATCGGGGCCAAGAATAGCCTCGGCTAAATCGACAATCTCGGAGGACGAAGCAAACGCCCAATAGGTTGGGTGTTGGTCTACCGGACTATTTAAACGGCGCAGTCGTGGTGTATCTGAGCAATGGTCCGGCTCGACGTCAAATTGTTTATCAGATTCGGATACGCTTCGACTCGCTTCGACGAAGCTTTGTGTCACTGCATTTAGTCTGTCGAGCCAGGCGTTTGAAAGCCAACCTTCAAGCACTAGGTAGCCTTGTGTTTGATAATGATCGATCTGCTCTGTCGTTAGGGTACTTGTCATAGTCGCAATCTCGAAAGATGTTGTCGGCAGGATAGCAATGATTGGCGTTGTACGAAAACTAACCGTTCGACCAATTTGGTCGCACGCAACATCAACCCTCTGCGGCGATGCGATCCGCTTCTGTTTGGTACTGCGGCTCTGTGGTTCTTTCGCTACGGCTGTCTAAGGTGTTTTTCTCTCGTTCGTTGACCATATCCCAACCCGCCTGCCATTCGAAATCCATTGGTTGAATGGTCGGCTTCGATATGGATTCAAAACCACGGAGTGCCTGCTGAACAACCGCAAATTGGTCTAATTTATCCTCGAAGCGGCCTGATTCAAACCCGAGCGGGTAGTTGACGAACATCGCCCGTGGCGGTCTGCCAGCCGTAAGGATGTCTAACGCGCTGCCTAAAATCAGCGTTGGCAGGTCATTGGATTCGAAGTGTCGGGCAATCAAACTCACGGTTTGATGGCAGACAGGTCACAAAGGTACGAGTAAGAGTAGATCGAGTCTTTCTTTTTCAACGGCCGCTTCTAATGCAGGGATAAGCTCGGTTAGGACTCTGTTTTTTGAGTAGATACCCCCCATGCAGGAGAAATAGTTGTCCGCTAGTTCACCAATTGTGCCGTCAGCGGCAAGCGCTGTTAGTGCTTCCGTTGGAAAAACAGTGCAAGGGTCCTGTCTCGCCTCTTGCAGATAATTTTGCATGATGTGGGAGAAACGTAGATCTTGCGTTGGCGTCTCGCGACGGATGCTGCGAATGCTGGTGTCGTCCTTGTAGTAATAGGCGGTCTGACCTGGCACATAGGTGCCCGCTGTCGAGATCATGCCCAATCGTGATGCTGAGAGTGGTTTGCGCAGCGGCGCGAAAGCAGGTTCACTGTCGGCTTCAAACCATTGGTAAGGCTCAAACCCGAGCTTTTCATAACTTTCGCGGGTTTGTCTTATGTATTGTTTAGGTTCTGGCTGCATGGCGTTTTCTTCTGCTAATGATGACCTTCAGTTGTCATGCTGAATCCTTGTTTACTCGGTAAACATGTGGATACATAATGGTATTTTCTAGGTAAAAATAATAGCAAAAACTAAGGGTGTTGTATGTCAGATAGGGGGGCTAGCCTCAAAGAAACACAATTACCCGAAGACATTCCGTTACTTATGAATGCTTTTTCCTCACGCCTTATTTCTGTCACTATCGGCCGCCGCCGACTTGCGTGCATTCGTAGTGGCGAGCAATAACAAACTCGGAGATAGAAACCCAATGATTGAATTTATGCTCAACGGCGTAAGTGTCCGAACTGACGATGATCCAAATACACCATTGCTATGGGTAATTCGCGATACCTTTAAACTCAAAGGCTCTAAATTTGGCTGTGGCGCGGGTTTGTGCGGTGCATGCACCATGCATGTTGATGGTGAAGCTAACCGAACCTGCATCCTGCCGATCAGTGCCGTTGCCGGACGTCATGTCACCACGATTGAAGGCCTAGGTACACCCGATAACTTGCATCCTCTGCAAGAAGAATGGGTTGCCCTTAGCGTGCCGCAGTGCGGTTATTGCCAATCAGGTCAAATCATGTCGGCTGCCGCATTGCTTGAAAATAATCCTAACCCAACGGCGGATGAAGTTGATGCTGCCATGTCGGGCAACATATGTCGGTGTGGTTGCTACGTTCGAATTAAAGACGCCATATTAAACGTGTCTGCGCAGAAACTTGCCTATAACGCGATGGATGAGGTGAATGCATGAGTGCGAAGACGACGACTAACAGCATGAATATGTCGCGAAGGAAATTTCTTAAAACAACCGGCATCGTTGGCGGAGGTTTGGTTGTTGGCTTTTCATTGGCGGGTTGTGCGCCCGGTGAGCTCCCCATCGATTTATCTGAAAACGGCTTTATACCCAACGCATTTTTACAAATAACACCAGACAACAACGTTCGTTTTTATTGCCCACGGGATGAAATGGGACAGGGCGTCACGACCGGTCTTGCAACATTGATTGGTGAAGAGCTTGATGTGCATCCCCAGCAAATGGATGTCAAATTCGCCGGTGTTCACGCTGACTACAATAACCCAGCAATGGGCGTGCAAGGCACGGGCGGTAGTAGTTCGCTCAGAGCACACTATATGCCGTTACGCCAGGTTGGTGCTAACACGCGATCTGTATTGGTGAGCGCAGCAGCAGCAGAACTTGGCGTTGCTGTTGAAGATATTACAACCGCAGATGGACATGTCATTGTTGCAGGCAAGCAGTATCCGTATGGCCAGTTTGTTAACGCCGCAGCGAAGCTTGAATCCCCTGAAGAAGCACCGATGAAAGCCAATGCCGATTTTCGCTACATCGGCAAAGCGTTTTCTCGTATCGATGCTATTGCAAAATCAACGGGCACGGCCGAATTTGCCATCGATATTGATATACCCGACATGCATCATGCCGTCGTCGTAAGATCACCGGTCGCTGGTGCAAAACTAAAATCCGTTGATAAGTCGGTGGCTCAAGCGATGCCCGGGGTTACGGACGTGATTGAAATATCGAGCGGCGTCGCGGTTGTTGCTGAAAAATATTGGCAGGCGAAAACGGCCGCAGCGAAGCTATCACCTAAGTGGCAAGACGTTGCACTGGGGCAAGTCGATACCCAAACTGTGAAAGATGATTATGCACGGGCAATGCAACAAGAAGAGGGCCTGACAGGCCCGGATGAAGGCGATATCGTCGCCGGCCTGGCAGCGGCAGAACATGTTGTAGAGGCGCAATACTGGGCGCCGTACCTTGCCCACGCACCGCTCGAACCGATGGATGCCGTCGTTCGTATTGAAGATGGCGAAGCCGATGTTTGGTCTGGTGTGCAGGGTGTTGGTGCTATGCAAGGATTGGTGTCACGCTTCTCTGGTATCCCTTTAGAAAAAGTGCGGGCGCACAATACCTATCTAGGCGGTGCGTTCGGTCGACGGGGTACCTTGACACATATCGTTGAGGCTACAGAACTCGCGGTGGCGTCAGGTAAACCAATTCATCTACTTTGGTCACGCGAAGACGATATTCGAAATGGTGTTTATCGGCCCGCCTCTCTCATGAAAATGAAAGCCGGTGTTGGCAGTGATGGCAAATTAACCGCATGGCAAGCTAAGCGTGTTGGCGGCAATATCACGCCGAAGATACTCGAAAACATGATTCCGGCATTGTTCCCCGGTTTAGGTGATAGCACGATAGAGTTTGTCGTAGGATTATCACGCGATGTCTTCTCTGGTTGGATGGTAGATCACTCTAGCATCGAAGGGATTTCTGACGACTACGACGCGCCTAACAAGGTCGTTAACCATGTCACGGTCGACCACAATGTACCCCTAACGTTCTGGCGATCTGTGGGTCATTCCTATACATCCTTTGCAAAGGAAGGCATCGTTGATGAGCTAGCGGAAAAAGCAAATATTGACCCGGTCGAATTTCGACTCAACAACACCGTTAATAATCCTCGCTTGAACAATGTCATTCGCGTCGCTCAACAGCATATGCAGGAGATGCAACCAGCCGAAGGCCACTATCTCGGCTTCGCTTCGCACAACTCGTTTATGACCGACGTTGCAGAGATTGCCGAAGTGTCTGTAAAAGACAACGTGATCACAGTGCACAAGGTTACCTGTGTTGTCGATTGCGGCATTGCTGTTAATCCAGACATCGTCCGTGGCCAGATGGAAGGGGCCGTTATGTACGGTTTAACAGCCACACTGCATGGCGATCTTGACCTGCAAGCCGGTGCATTTAAGCAAAGTAACTTTCACGATTATCCTATCTTGAGAATGCAAGAAGCGCCTGCTGTCGACGTGATTATTGTTGACAGTGGCACGGCGCCAACGGGTGTCGGCGAGCCAGGGTTGCCGCCGATTGCGCCTGCTGTCGCCAGTGCGGTATTCAAGGCGACGGGTCAACGACTGAGGTCGCTGCCACTGCGTTTATCTTAAACAATTCACGGTGGGTAACCGACAGACAAAAAAAAGAGTTCTAATTAACTTAGAACTCTTTTAGGTCTGATCCCGTAGCACGCTCTGAGACGTTTCAGACGGTGTGAATAGTCTGATTTTAACTTTTTGAAACTAGACAATCATCACTGCCGGTGAGGCCAGTGTTGATATCGAAGCCTCTACTTGCTCACCACCAGATTTTCAGTGCGGTTAAACTTTGCTTCTCGTTGTTCGTGTAAGACGGCGATCTGTTGTGCCAACTCAATTGATTGCTGCTTAAAGTATGCCGGTGTCATTTCATCTTCGGGTACTTCTAGAATCAAATGAACACCAGGGTCACCGAAAGAAAAAACGCTGGCGAGTAAGTAGGAATAGTAGTTGTCGATCAACTCACCCTCGTAGATGAAATACTCCACCATCCACTTGTCATCCCCCGTATAAACGGCGTCATGATCTTCGTGTTGCGTTAAAGTAACGCCGCGAAACTCCATGCAGGAAATCAGAGAATGATGCCTGCCATCGCCGAAGGGCCCATACCAAAATGAAGCGATGTCGGCTGCTTGGCCCGGTACCTTGATTTCATAACTATTGAACTCGACTTTCTTTGCTAGTACACCCATCGGCGGTGGCGTGAATTTGTGATCACGTTCAACTAACGATGGCAAAATGAAGGGAAAGGCTAATAGTAACGTTATACCGGCGGCTAAGCCGCGCGCGATGTGTGGCTCTGGGTCTATCGATGTCGATGGTTGACTGCTCTTCAAAAACAGAACGATGATGTGTACGGCGATAAAGCCGCAGACGACAATTTGGGCATCTGAATTTAAGGTGATCAGCGTCACAGTGCCAGCGAGGACAGGATACGCTGAAAATGTTTTGAATTGATTAATGTTAACGAAGCTCGGTGCGAGCAATAGCCAGGGAATCCATAAGCTTTCGCTGACAGATATGGCAATAGCAACGCCGGCAATGACCCAAGGAACAACCAGTAAGCGTCTTGCGCCCTGAAGTGGTTGGTAGCCGTTTTGTAACATGATCAGCAGTGCACAGATGACAACGATGATGCCGCCTGGGTTGGCCATTAAAGGTGCTAATAGCGATAACAATGTTGATAGATAGAGGGTGTTTATCCAGAAGCCGAGAGGTTTTTGAGTGAAGTTTTTAACCAATAAAGGCAAGCAGGGTAGCAACCAGAAAAAACCGATGAAGTAATGTAACTGCGGTGTCTCCCACTCGGGATAATAGACATAGCGGTAAGTCGCAATACTTGCAACTCTCAAAATATTCACGAACAGTGCAAGGGGTAATACCAGTAGTAATCTTGTGACAGAAAAAATCGAAAAAGGGTTGTTGCGATTAATCCAGAGACTTAAAGCTCCGAGTAAGATAAGTGAATTGATACCCGAGCAATCGTCAGTCCATGGTACGACCAGCGAGCCAAGTACAATCTCATAACCCCGATCCATAGAGGCGAGTCCTAACAGATTAGCAAAGCCAACAAGACCTTGCCTCGATAGGTCGCTGACAAAACCAGTTTCATCAAAGGTTTGGGCAATAATAAAGACAAGGCTCAGGGCTATAATGTTTTTTACTATAGGGACTGGTTCATCATGTGATTGATCCACGTCTTAACCTCCTTATCTTGAAAGCGTCGCTTTAGTTCGTGGCCCCAACGATTGGTTTCGTCGCTATTTTTGATTGCCACGGAGGAGAGAAACAGTAATAAATTCGCTTCGTCTGTAACCGACAGTGTGTCTTTGTCTTCATAGGAATAAACAAGCTCATAATATTCTTTTTGGACGAATTGGCTTCTCGTTTTGTAGACCGTCTTTAAAGCAGAGGCAAAGCTACGCTGAGCGTTAACATCACTACCAAGTGACTGCATTAGCTTGGTAATCTGCAGTTCGTCAGTTTCATTGTCTTGTAGCAGGCTGTTGAGTGATTTTTTAATATCGTCTCTCAAGCGCGTGCCCTTTGCTGCAGCAGTAAATATGGCTCTTGCTTCTCTTTTTAGGCCATCATGCAGCAGCATTAATTTGAATGTCTTTAAGTCGTATGTTGACCACGTGCTCGGGTCGCTCTTCAGGTACTCATTCAATGCTAAGGAAAGGTCGCCGATTTTTGCGCCGACTCTGGCGGTTTGAATCGGTGGTAAAAATCCATCTAACGCCGCATCTCGCAATGCAGTCTCGTATCTGTTGTCTGCGTTGCCCCTTGCTTCGGATAGACGAAAAGGTAGGTAGATGCGGCTAGGGGGCAGATCCGTCAATGCGATTGTGTCGAAGGTATCGATCGCCGCTGCAACATCTTGGTTTGATAAATACAGTAGGCCTTTAAGGTAGATTGAGGCCGGGTTCTCACTATCGATTGATGCGATAGCATTATCATTTGCTGAGTTAGAGGCTTGTGCAAGCTCAACAAAAGCCGGTATGTCCTGCCAAGTAGCGCTGTTAAGCGCTACCTTGGTCAGGGTTACAGGGGTTATTTCGGCTTCTACGAATTCAACTTCATCGTTTGGCGTGAAATGCCAAAAACCGAATGCGGAGATAACGCCTGCCGATAAGATGAATAATGACAATTTCACCGTACTATTCATTTTTTCGCCGCGCGGCTTTTGTAAAGTTGAATTGCCGGTATAAGTAGAACAAGGGCCCACCAAGGTTCAGGTGATCCGGGTGGAGAAGAAGCGGAAAATGAGACACCTTCGGGTGCAGTGTAAGACTTTAGATCGATCGCAGTAGCTTGGGCTTCTGTGACCAGCGCGAATTGCTCACTGCCGCCACTGAAATCGAAGAAGTCTTCATTGGCACCTGAGCCAGTGGGGTCGACAAATTCCAATCTAACGGTTGCTGAAATAATGTCTCCGGTGATAGACACATCTTGAATTTTTAGTACATCATCAAGGTCTGAAAAATCGGTAGAATTACCCGCAATCTCAGAACCACCGGCCGTGCCGAACAGTGTGTTGTAGGCGTCAGTACCCGCGCTATTCAGGATATCGGCGCTCGTATTCGTCAGAAGGTCTGAAAATGAAAAAGAACCGTCGCTGGTCACAATTTCAAGCACTGCGCTCTCAATTGCAATACCCGCAGATGTGCTCGATTCTAGACCGTTCGCGGCTTCATTCAAGTCAACCCCGAGGAATATCGAGCCGCTGTCAGTGATGTAACTTTGCAATGTTTCTGCCGTGACGTCGGCAAGCAGGTCTAGTGTGCCTGAGCCCTGGCTAATCGTGTTGGTGAGAATAGCGGGTATTGAGACGACCTCTGGTGGAACAACAACGACTTCGTCGTCGTCACTCTTACTACTCTTACTACTCTTACTACTCTTACTACTCTTACTACTCTTGTCACTCTTATTACTCTTATCACTACTCGCAGCGAGCGCATCGGCGCCGCCAAATAGGAAGAGCGACGCAATGACGAGAGTCATTATTGCTGAAGATTTCATTTTTGAGTCCTTTTTTAAATTGTAGTGTTGGAGTAGCAATGGAGGTGCCAACTAAACGTTTCTTACAAACCTTTACAAAATAGCCAAGTGCTTGATTTAAAGGAGCTTCAATGTTCGTCTGATACGTTGCTTGCCTAATAAGACATGTTCAAAACGCAACGTTGATTGCGTAACGCGAAAAAATTGAGCGCGCTGCAATTGTTTAGAACGTAAATTATTTTGTTATAAAAATGGCTAAAGCAGAATTATTTGGGGACGTTTAGCCGGCGTTAATCACCCGTCAGACTTAAATACGTAGGTTACGAATATCTGAGACAAATCCAGTAATGTCATGAAAATAGCGAAACCGTGGTTAATTGAAATTGCTTGCGCGAGGTTAACGAATGTCGATAACGACAGAGCCTTGCGATTGTTTTAGATACGTAAAATTAAAAAATAAAAAGAGTAGCGAGCCGAACATTTCCATGCCTTCTTCCGCGGCTGTTGCAAAGATGTATGTCATTGAGTCGGAGTCGATGTCACGGCTAAAAAACTCAATGACCAATGCGCCAGAAACAAAAATCGCGCCCGATGACACGTAGCCGAATAGGATGTGAGGCTGCAGGGACCTAAGGAAAGGTATGTATATGACAAACAAATCAGCAACCAGCACCGCGCCAACCAGCGTCCAGTTCATCTCGGAAACCGTGTTGAATGATTCATGGATACCGGCAACCTCGTCAATGGAAAGTATCAGGAAGCCGATCGTCAACAAGTGCCAGTGTAGTCGGTAAGACGTTGCTTTAATGGCAATAATGGCGAGTAAGAGCGCATTATTTGCCAGCATGAAGGATGAAAACCATGTGGGTAGATTATTTTCTTCATCGAGATGAAAAAACTCAATAATTAACCAATGGATGTTGTCATATCTAATGTCTGCATAATTTAGACTGATATGTGCCACGATAAAAAAAGCGACGACAGCCAGCAAAAACTGGCAATAGCGCTCTAGTGAAATATTGTAAGGGGCACGTTGTTGTGCAAGTTCTTTCACTCTAAAACCTCGTAGACGCTGCTGAAGTCATCAGTCCACAAGGGACCTGGTTCCGGCAGATAAGTGTGTTTGTTCGACGAGATAATTTGACTAAGAAATGCGGTGTTGTTTGTCATCAACATCCAAGTTGAACGACTCGTGTGTTTACTCGGCATTTTTTTATTCTTGACCAGAATCAACTTGTAGCCTAATTCCTTGGCAATTCGAGTCACAACAGGTGCGAGGTCAATAACCCGGTTCGAAATATGTAATGCCAGCACACCATCGGCACTTAGGTGCTGCCAATAAAGCTCAATGGCTTCTTGTGTAATGAGATGAACGGGGATGGCATCGCTGCTGAACGCATCGACGACAAATAAGTCAAAATCTTGAGCATTGCCTGTGTCGAATTCATGCTCAAGGACAATTCTCGCATCGCCTTCGATTGTGACGATGTCGGCGCCTCGGTTGCGCGCATCCTGCAAATAGCTAAATTTCGTTTCAGCCCAATCGTTAACCATTGGATTGAGTTCATAGAATCGAAATGTGTCTGGGTAAGTGGGCCGGTGTGGCACCACATAATTTTCTGGAAACTGCTCGGGCTGTATTTTGGCATTGCTATATGCGGCAAGCGTGCCGACGCCTAAGCCGATGATGCCGGCACGGAAACTTCGTTCTTCAACAATCAGCTGCTGCTGGATTGTCATGGCGATGCCAATACCGGTGGTCGGCGCAAAGTAGGCCGTTGGCCAGTGAGGGTTCGACGTTAATTGTTCGCCGTGTGAGATGTTGCCATGCCGTAAACCAAGGTAATGTTCCGGTGTACCCAATTCGTATTCACGGATAGACAGCGTGCCATAAAAATTCCTGTCCTTTATTATTTGTCTTCTCTCATCTTCGATCGTCACCCATGCCAGACTTTCGATTAACACGACGGTCGCGCCGGTAGTGAGGACAATGACCGCCAAGGGGGCACCATTGCGCGACAGCCAGTGCGCTAGCGACTGCTTTTGATAGCGCCGCATCAAGTCAGCACCGATCGTGAGTGCGACAAATGTCATCACTAACGTGGCAAGTGAATATTGGTACCACTGTGTAAAGAGCGCTTGCGTCATGCTACTTCGGCTAGCAATGTCCCAAGTAGATGGTGTGAATGTCGCAATGCAGCCGACAGCAACCGCGACTAAACCAATGGCTAAACAGGCGACGCGCCATTCGTTACCTTTGATTGTGGTTGTTAGAAATTGCTTAGCCAGCGTCTGTTTTAGCGCAATCGCGCCGACGATCATAAAGCACAGGACCAACAGTAAGGGGTACTCATAGAGCGCATCGAATGCGACGGGAGCAACAATGGCGACGAATATGCCGCCAACAGCGCCGCCAATCGATACCATCAAGTAGAACAGCGTCAAATGGTTTGTCTCGGGTCGCATCCGAGAGAGCTCGCCATGCAGACACATGCAAGCGACAAAGAGCACAAACAAGTAGCCAAAAATTTGGTCTGCAAAGCCCAGATCCAATCCGAAGTACAGAATGCGCACAACATTCACCACGGCTATCGGTAGCAATGCCCAGTAAACCTCGCGCACGTACCAACGATCGCTGTCAAAGCATAGGATAAAAGTGATCAGGTAGACGGCCAGTGGTAGTACCCAAAGGAAAGGGTCAATGGCAATGTTTATTGTCATTTGCGTGGTGGTTGAGAGTAATAACGCTGAGCCGCACGCGGATAAGAGGACCCATCGCGAAATAGCATTTGTGGAGATAGATTCGGTGTCTTGGTGGACAGGCGCGACGGCTGTGGGCTGAGTATTGGCGGTGCGCGAAACGATCCAAGCGCAGGCGATGCTAGGCAAGATAAACACGAGGTAGCCCAGTGACCAATACGAAGATTGGTCCTCTAATGTAAGTGTACGCTCGAAATAAAGCGGATAAGAGAGCAATCCAAGTAAAGAGCCAATATTGGATAGGGCGTAAAGACGGTAGGGTGAATACGCGGGTAGTTTTTGCGCGTACCAACTCTGGATCAGTGGACCCGTTGACGAAAGCATGAGGTACGGCGCGCCGACCGACATGGCCAGCACGCTTAAGATACCTAAAACCGGTGCGTCGGCGTTGACAGGCTTCCACGTAGGATCCGGTGCAATCGGAAGCATGATGGCGGCGATAATGAGCAGCGTAACGTGAAGACCGGCCTGTTGCATCGGTTTAAGCCATTTCGCGGTCATGTGCGCGTAGCCGTAGCCAACAATGAGCAGTAGTTGAAAGAATAATAAGCAGGTTGCCCACACGCCAGGTGTCGAACCGTACCAGGGCAAAATAAACTTGCCGATCACCGGCTGCACTTGAAAGAGTAGATATGCGCTGGCAAAAATTGTCAGACAGAAAGGTGCGACGATAAAAAGAGCTTGTTGCTTATTGAGTCGAATCTCAGTCGACTCTCTCGTGATATTGAAAGCGCTCAAAATGGTGTCCATTTAAGTGATGTACTGTCAGCTAGAGCAAGAGCCGTGCCAGTACAAAATGGCTTGTTTTTACGGGTTAAAACTGTGGTGCACGTTTGGCATTCGCAAATTGCAAATGTCGATCACTGTTATGCGAAAGAAAAACACAGCGCAGCCATGGTTCCAGGCGTCAAGGCAGCAGCGGCGTATTTTGCGCGCGCCACAGCGATTGCCATCACTGCGGGTCATCATTACGGCGAGCGCAATAAAAGATAAGGCAGGGTTTTGATCCACTGCGTATGCCGTCACGTAGTAGGGTTATGATCAAAATACTACTACTACTATTAGTCGCGAGTAATGCCATGGCGATTGAAGAGGCCGACTATCAAGTCATTGGCAACGATGGCGACCTTGAGATACGCCAGTACCCGCCGCACGTGGTGGCAGAGACACTTGTGCAAGGTGAGTTCAAAGACGTCGGTAACAACGCCTTCAGGCGACTCGCCGGCTACATATTTGGCAAGAACGACGCAGACCAAAATATATCGATGACGGCACCGGTGACTCAGCAAGAAACCGACGATGGCTACATTGTCAGGTTTTACATGCCGGCTGAACATAACCTCGACGATTTGCCTGGGCCGTTAGATGATTCAGTCAATATTTATGAGGCGGCCGGCGGCGTGTTTGCCGTGTTGCGCTATAGAGGCGGTTGGAAACAAGACAGTTATTTGAAACACAAAGATCAGTTGATCGCGCAACTTGAACAAAGCGCTGCGTGGCAAAAAAACGGTGAACCGACATGGGCGAGATACGATCCGCCCTTCATGCCGTCCTTTTTAAGAACAAACGAAGTATTGATTCCGGTAGAACCACGATGACATTTGAAGAAATGGTAGAAACACAATTTGTAAATCCGATCCAGGTGCTACTTCAGGCCTTCTCTAAAGAGGGCGCGGATGCGGAGCATGAATACTTCTCCGGCGTGCTGAGTATCGTCGAGGACAAATCCAGCGAGGCTCAAATGCTGGCGGCGATCATTGAATTGTCACGCTGTGCATTTCTCGGCTTCTACTACACTGATTCGGCGCAAAGTCAGATTAATGATCTTTTGGACTATTGGATCGAAGTTTCCCACACCATGTCGGCTGATTCAGAGCCGCATTGATCGCACTCTTGTCGTTTTAAGAAAACCCTTTTTTGCGGCTTTCCAGGGCCGCTTTTTTATCTCGCTTTCAATCTCGACCTGATACGTGCGCAGCGAATCTTGTCGTCATTGGCGGTCAACCTATGTTCGTCGATAACCCTCATTAATGTGGCGTCTGAACACGAAAGCAAATGTGATCTATGTATCGATCTTTAAACGTATAACTGAGCATCTAATATGGAGACGTACCGTGATTTCAAGAAGGAAACTATTATCGTCCGCATCAAT
>Ga0114995_10001109_pt1 | contig 19005 bp, 14 predicted proteins | sample ArcticOcean_MG_C_11_FD_87038 | JGI IMG/M metagenome (GOLD analysis project Ga0114995, IMG submission 87038) | Marine microbial communities from western Arctic Ocean - ArcticOcean_MG_CB2_154 | ecosystem: Environmental > Aquatic > Marine > Oceanic | place: Arctic Ocean: Canada Basin | collected... | reverse complement strand
TTATCAATTACCAAACGCTCATGGCGCCATTGGACATAGAATTTTTGCACGGCCTCATCGCCGTGCCCAGCCCGGACCAGATTGGCGAGGGCGGGCATTTGCAGGGTCATATTGTGGGCACCGGCAAATTGCTCGGCAGCCAAAGCGGCACCATCGAGGAGACTGATATAGCGCAAAGCGAGATTAGCTAAAGCCCGATGGCCACAGCTCAACGCATCGGGCGTATAGGGCCCGGTGACGGTATGGACCTTATATAAACCGCGCAGTACATCAAGGCCTGAGCCCGCCAAATGCTGTGATAGCTTGTGATGGGCGTCATGAATGGCCGCGGGATCGGGGGTATGGCCCAACTCTACCAAGGCCTGCGCAACCTCATCTTGGCCTGGCAGCGCGCAACAGATCGCGCGGAAGGCAGGATCAAGGTCCTCATTGGCCAGCACTTGCAATAAGGCCTCGGTGTAACTTGGATCTGGTTCAGCTTTGTTGCACAGCATATCAATCAAAACTGCATGGCCCAGCTCACGGCTGGCCTCATAGCGGTTGAACATATCTGTATCATAGGCCAGCAGGATCAATCGCTTGGCTTTTGTGGTGCTACGCTCCAAAATCACAGGCGCTGAAAAGCCGCGCAACAGCGACGGGATCGGCCGCGCTTGCAGGCCGTCGAAGCGGAAGCTTTGGCTCTCTTCGGTTAGGGTCAATATTTGGGTTGGAACCACTTCTGAGCCATCTGAATTCAGCAAACCCACGGCTACGGGGATCACCATTGGCTTTTTATTCGGCTGTCCGGGGGTGGGCGGAGTCGACTGACTGAGGGTTAGGCAATAGGTGCCATTGGCGAAACTATCCTCAACAACAACCCTTGGCGTGCCCGCTTGGCCGTACCAGAGTTTGAATTGACTAAAGTCCTGCCCGGTGGTGTCGGTGAAGACCTGCAACCAGTCTTCGATTGTGCAAGCCTGGCCGTCGTGGCGCTCAAAATAGAGATTAAGCGCGGTTTTATAGGCAGCATCGCCCACCAATAGTTTAAGCATACGGATCAGTTCCGCGCCTTTTTCATAAATAGTTGCGGTGTAGAAATTGTTGATCTCCACAAAGCTCTCAGGGCGCACCGGATGGGCGAGGGGGCCGTTGTCTTCGCGAAATTGACGGCTGCGTAGGGCCGAAACATCCTCAATGCGGCGCACGTCGACACCGCGCACATCTGCACTGAATTGCTGATCGCGAAATACGGTAAGCCCTTCTTTGAGGCTTAGTTGAAACCAATCGCGACAGGTGATCCGGTTGCCCGTCCAATTGTGGAAGTATTCATGGGCTATAATGGCTTCAATACGTTCGAAATTCGCATCTAGCACCGTTTCTGCGCTGGCCAAAACTGCCGACGAATTGAAAATGTTGAGACCTTTGTTTTCCATAGCCCCCATGTTGAAATCATCCACGGCCACAATATTAAAGACGCTGAGGTCATATTCACGGCCATAGGCTCGTTCGTCCCAAGCCATGCTGGTTTTTAAAGCTTCCATGGCAAAGGCGCATTTGTCTTGATCGCCGTCGCGCACGTAGATGTTGAGGGTCACAGGCTTGCCAGAGGCAGTGGTGAAATGATCCGAATAGACTTCGAACTCGCCCCCGACCAAAGCAAAAAGATAGGCCGGTTTAGGCCATGGGTCTTGCCAGCGGGTGGTGTGTCCCTCACGTCCTAAAGATTCGCCATTGGACAGGGCATAGGGAAGGTCGCTGTGGATGGTCACATCAAAGGGCGCCATGACATCAGGGCGATCTGGGTAATAGGTGATGCGGCGAAAGCCTTCGGCCTCGCATTGGGTGCAAAACATTCCGTTTGACATATATAGACCCGACAGCGATGTGTTCGCGCTGGGATCAATCTCAACCTCACTTTGCCATATAAATGGCATATCTGGTACATCACAGGTTAGGCCCGTATCTGAAATCTCTGGGCTGATTGCCACGCCGTTGACATAAGATGACAATAGTGTGAGGCCTTCACCATGTAGAAAAAAATTTGTCACCAGGCTGTCTGGGTTTTTGCGGAACTTTATAGTGGAGCGGACCCGCGTGGCCGTCGGATGTAAGGTAAACTCAAGCGCTACATGCTCAACCAAAAACGCAGGTGGTTGGTAATTGGCAAGGTAAATTGTTTGCGTGTCTGGAGATGTCATCAGTTTGATCCTTTACTATTCATACTCGCCTATAGCGCCTTGTGCGGGCTTGGAACAACTGCCGGTTAAAATTTTGGGTGTTTGAGGAACTTTGTATCCGAAAGGAAAATTGGTATAAAATAGTGACCAATTCGGCTTGCCTGTTAGGCTTTTGACGGCTAATCAGAGACAAATATGGTTAAATTTGAGCGATAGTCAAACTCTGGAGTGCTAAGATATGTCCCAACGTACTGAAATTGCAGGCCTGTCCGTCGCAAAAGAGCTGTTCGAGTTCATCGAAAATTACGCTTTGAGCGGATTGGAAGTGACCTCAGGTCAATTCTGGGGTGGTTTGGCTGACATGGCGCATCAACTTGGGCCCAAAAACCGGGCTTTACTGGCGCATCGTGAAGACATTCAGGAACAGATTGATAGCTGGCACATAGGGCTCAGGGGCAAGGACCATGACAAAGTAGCTTATCAAGAGTTTTTGACAGAAATTGGCTATTTGGTTTCCGAGCCTACAGATTTTGAGATTACCACGCAAAACGTTGACCCTGAAATTTGTGCCATTCCCGGTCCGCAGCTTGTGGTACCGATTATGAATGCTCGCTATGCTTTGAATGCTGCCAATGCCCGCTGGGGCAGCCTCTATGATGCGCTTTATGGCAGCAATGCTATGGGCGATCTGCCACAAGGGCGCGGCTATGACGCAGCGCGTGGCGCGCGGGTGATTGAATGGGCCAAAGATTATTTGGATCAAGTGGCCCCATTGGCCAAAGGTTCACATGCGGATGTTACTGGCTATCAAGTTGTGGGGGATACGCTGGTGCCGGCTTTGGCAAATGCTGAGCAATATGTGGGCATGAACCAAAATCAGGCGGGTGATCTCGTTGAGGTGATCTTGCAAAAGAATGGCCTACACATTGCTATTCAAATCGTTCCCAATGGTAATATCGGCAGCGGTGACAAGGCGCATGTGGATGACATCTTATTGGAAAGTGCGGTGTCAGCGATCATGGATTGTGAAGATTCGGTTGCTGCTGTGGATGCGCCAGACAAAGTTTTGGCTTATACAAACTGGCTTGGCCTCATGCGCGGTGATCTTAGTGAGACCGTCACCAAGGGCGGAACGTCTTTTGATCGCGTTTTGAACGCCGATCGCAGCTATCTGCGCGGCGGTGAGACAAAGACCCTGAAGGGTCGGGCGTTAATGCTTGTGCGCAACGTGGGTCATTTGATGACCAACCCCGCCATTAAGGATCGGGATGGCCATGAAATTGGCGAAGGCCTTTTGGATGCTATGTGCACCACGATGATTGCGATGCATGACTTGAACCGGACTGGCGGCAACTCTTTGCATGGCTCTGTCTATGTGGTGAAACCGAAAATGCACGGCCCGGCGGAAGTGGCCTTTGCTGACGAGATTTTCACTATGGTTGAGCACATTTTGGGCTTGCCGCATAACACTGTTAAACTGGGCATCATGGACGAAGAGCGCCGCACAAGCGCCAATCTAAAAGCCTGTATCCATGCCGCACAAGCGCGGGTGGCCTTCATCAATACAGGGTTCTTGGACCGCACGGGTGATGAGATCCACACGTCCATGGAAGCTGGCCCAATGATCCCCAAAGGTCAGATGAAAATGGCCCCTTGGATCAACGCCTATGAAGATCGCAATGTTGATATCGGACTGGCCTGCGGATTGCAGGGCAAGGCTCAGATCGGCAAGGGCATGTGGGCCATGCCAGACTTGATGGGCGATATGTTGGCTCAGAAGATTGGTCACCCCAAATCTGGCGCAACCTGCGCTTGGGTGCCGAGCCCCACTGCTGCCACCTTGCACGCGACACATTATCATCAGGTTGACGTGATGGCGGTCCAAACCGAGATGAAAGCTAAAGGGCCGCGTTGGGGCCTTGATGAGCTACTAACTATCCCTGTGGCGGCTGGAACCAATTGGTCGCCAGATGAGCTTACGCAAGAAATTGAAAACAACGCACAGGGTATTCTTGGCTATGTTGTACGTTGGGTTGATAGCGGTGTTGGCTGTTCTAAAGTACCAGATATCCACGATGTCGGCTTGATGGAAGACCGCGCCACTTGCCGAATTTCCTCACAAGCTTTGGCGAATTGGCTACATCACGATGTGGTTGACGGTGACACCGTTATGGCCGCCATGAAAAAAATGGCAGCTGTGGTAGATTCTCAAAATTCCAGTGACGCGACTTACACCGCCATGGCGCCAAGCTTTGAGGGCGTAGCCTTCAAAGCTGCTTGCGATTTAGTATTTGAGGGCCGTGTGCAGCCTTCAGGCTATACTGAGCCAGTTTTGCATCGCCGCAGACAAGAACAGAAGGTAGCGTAGTTTTTAGCTTTGAACGTAAGAAAGACAAATTCAAATGTATTTTGTTTCCAATATTCGCACTTCGTGCCCAGAGTTTTGCAACTCAAATATTTACTATAGCGCATTTGTAGCCCGTGCGGTTGTGTTCCGGGACATATTGCGTCCGGGACTAGTAGCCTCCTGTTAGGAAGATAATCCATGCCTGATATTTCTCTGCGTAAAGCTAGAATTGTAATTCGTGCCGCCCTTTCAAAAGGCAAAGATCTAGGGCTTAAGCCTCTGTCCGTAGTGGTGGTAGATGCTGGTGGCCATGTCATTGCATTTGAGCGTGAAGATGGGGCGGCACCAGGCCGTTTCGCAATTGCCCAAGGTAAGGCCTATGGGAGCGTGATGCTTGGCATGGCTGGTACGGCGCAAATGGCCCGTGCGGATCAGCAAGCCTATTTCATGGAAGCAGTAAATGGTCTTTTTGGTGGCAAGGTAATCCCGGTTCCGGGTGGTGTCTTGGTGCGCAACAAAAAAGATCACGTGATTGGCGCCGTTGGCGTCACGGGCGACAGTTCTGACAATGATTTGATAGCAGCGTTGGCGGGCATCGAAGCAACTGGCTTGACCGGCGAAGGCTAAACTCGCCGCGGGTTTAACACTTTAAGCCCGCCAGAGTTGTCATAAGGTTGGTGGGCTTTTCAGTTTTTGGACATTTGGGACTGGTAGAATTTGCCAGTGCAGCCTATGTTTTGCGCAACTGAAAAATGTTAGGTTCAAACATGTCGCGTCCCGTGGTCGGTATCATCGGCAACCCCCATTTGATCAATTCCGAATATTTGGTGCATGGTGCCGGGGAGATGAATGCCTGGGCCGTGCGCGACATTTGCGATGCCCTGCCGGTAATTATACCGCCAGATGCTTTGCTTGCGCCGGTGGCAGACTTGATGGAGGCCTGTGATGGCTTTGTATTTACTGGTGGCCGCCCCAATGTGCATCCAAAAGAATACGGCGAGATCCTCACCGATGGTCATGGGGATATGGATGAGGCTCGCGACGCATTAGCCTTGCCGTTGATCCGGGCCTTGGTTGAACGTGGCCAGCCATACTTAGCAATTTGCCGGGGTTTTCAGGAAATGAATGTGGCGATGGGTGGGAGCCTCTACCCTGAAATTCGTGACCTTCCGGGCCGCGACAATCATCGCATGCCGCCTGATGGGACATTGGCTGAAAAATTCGCACTGTGTCATGATGTTACTCTGACACCTGGCGGCGTGTTTGCTAAGGTGTTTGCTTCTGATGTGGTGCGCACCAATACGTTGCACGGGCAGGGGATCAAACAGCCGGGCCAGCGCATTGTTGTGGATGGTTGCGCTCATGACGGAACGCCAGAGGCCATCTATGTGCAGGACGCAAAAGGTTTCGGACTTGGAGTGCAATGGCACCCAGAATATCGTGCCAGTGAAGACCCAGTATCTCGCCCATTATTTGCAGCCTTTGGCACCGCCGTACATGCATGGTGCAGCGCCAGATAGGCGCAACCTTAGTGTTGGCCTCCGGAGATTTCCAAAGCCTGCCCATCGTAGCTGTCTGAGCCCGTGCTACACATCCACAATGCGGCGGAGGCCACTTCATCCGCAGAGATCAACCTTCCATGTGGGTTGAGATCCACCATCAGAGCTCGAGCGGCTTCATGGCTCATCTGTGTACGATCAGAGATGCTTTTGGTGTTGCGAGCGATAATATCAGTGTCAACATAGCCTGGACAAATAGCATTAAAGGTTACTGGCATTTTGGTATGATCCGTGGAGAGGGCCCGGATCATACCAATGACACCGTGCTTTGACGCACTATAGGCATGTGCGCCTTTTAAGCCGCGTAGCCCAGCGATGGAGGAAATAGCAATCACCCGTCCCCAGTCTTTAACCGGCATATGGCGCAGAGATTCTCTGATTGTGAGATAGGCCCCATCTAGATTGATTGCCATAATCTTGCGCCAAAAATTAAAACTGGAATTACGGATATTTTGCCCTTCGGCAATGCCGGCATTGGCCACGCAGATATCTATACTGCCAAAACGATCGGCGATGTGCTGCATGCCAGCGACGACTGAAGGTTCGTCAGAAACATCCATTTTAACGGACAATCCTCCAAAAGAATCGCACGCCGATTTTAACACGTCCAAACGGCGCCCCGTGATGGCTACTTGGCAACCTTGAGCTGCCAAGCCGCGTGCAATGGCCAATCCGATGCCGGTTCCGCCACCGGTTACGACCGCATTCTTTCCTGTCAGTGTCAAAGTTATTCCCCTTAATGTTTATATTCTGAAATATACTCACGTTTAGCGGCGAAACGCCACGGAAGATCGATTGCGAAATATTATTGCGCGCGTTACGAATTTTGCAATCAAAAAAATTCGAAGACGGTGAAAGACCGCGTCAAGAAAGGACGAAAATTATGAAAATTGGGGCTCTCAAAGAAATTTTTATAGGTGAGCAGCGCGTTGCACTCACCCCAGAAAGTGCCGCTCAGCTGCAAAAACTTGGGCATGAGTGCATGATTGAAAAGGGAGCCGGCATCGCTGCAGGTTTCAGCGATGTACAGTATAAATCCTCCGGGGTTGCAATTGCCGCCACCGCAGCGGCCCTCACCAAAGCCAGTGACGTTATAGTCAAGGTCCGGCCGCCCAGTGAAGCAGAAGTAAAACGCTTGTCTGCCTCAAAAACTCTGATTTCATTTTTCGATCCTGGTGCTAATGCCACCTTGATGGAACTGGCTCAATCCAAAGGCGCCAGCGTGATCGCCATGGAAATGGTGCCGCGTATCAGCCGGGCGCAAAAGATGGACGCCCTGTCGTCCATGGCCAATATCGCGGGATATAGGGCTGTGATTGAGGCAGGCAATAATTTTGGACGCTTTTTCACGGGGCAAGTGACTGCTGCGGGCAAAGTGCCTCCGGCCAAAGTTTTGATTGTGGGGGCTGGCGTGGCTGGGCTTGCAGCCATTGGGACATCGACGTCGCTTGGCGCGATCACCTATGCCTTTGACGTCCGCCCAGAGGTGGCTGAGCAGGTTGAGAGCATGGGCGCTGAATTTGTATTTCTAGACTTTTCGGATGAACAGGCTGATGGTGCCGCAACCGGTGGTTATGCGCCTGTGTCATCGCCTGAGTTTGCCGCAGCGCAGCTTGCTAAATTCCGCGAAATTGCTCCAGATATGGACATTGTAATCACCACAGCCTTGATCCCAAATAGGGAAGCTCCAGAGCTGTGGACTGCCGATATGGTGGCCAGCATGAAACCTGGATCCGTGATCATCGACCTTGCGGCAGAGAAGGGTGGCAACTGCAAGCTGACTATCAAGGATGAGAAGATAGTCACAGACAATGGCGTCACGATCATCGGTTATACGGATTTTCCAAGCCGGATGGCTGCACAGGCCAGCACCCTTTATTCCAACAATATCCGCCATATGGTCGCAGATTTGACCCCCAACAAAGACGGGGTGATCGTGCATGATATGGAGGACGATGTGATCCGCGGCGCAACCGTGACCCATCAAGGTGAGATCACATTCCCACCACCACCACCTAAAATTCAGGCGATTGCCGCCAAGCCCAAAGAAACTGCGCTGGTTTTAACACCGGAAGAGGTGAAGGCCAATGAAGCCGCTGCGTACCGCAAAACCACTCGGCAGCAATATGGCTTATTGGCCGTGGGTGGCGTGTTGATGTTTTTGCTGGGTACCTATGCACCTGCGAGCTTTATGCAGCATTTTATAGTTTTTGCATTGGCCTGTTTTATTGGATTTCAAGTGATTTGGGGCGTGGCGCATGCGTTGCACACGCCTCTGATGGCCATCACAAATGCAATTTCTGGCATTGTTGTGGTGGGGGCTTTGTTGCAGATTGGGTCGGGCAACATCTTGGTATGGCTCTTAGCTAGTCTTTCGGTATTGATCGCGACGATCAATATCGTTGGTGGGTTTATGGTGACGCGCCGTATGCTTGCCATGTTCCAAAAATCTTAAGCGGGGGGCAGATTATGCTTTCAACAGGTATCACATCCGCCGCATATATCGCGGCAGCAGTATTGTTCATTTTGTCCCTCGGTGGATTATCCAACCAAGAAAGCGCCAAACGCGCGGTTTGGTATGGGATTGTTGGCATGGGATTGGCAATGTTCGCCACCGTGTTTGGCCCCGGCGTTGGTAATTACATTATAATCGCACTTATGGTTTGCATTGGCGCCTATCTTGGCATGGTGGTGGCCCGCCGCGTTGAGATGACAGAGATGCCCCAGCTTGTGGCCGCTTTGCACAGCTTCGTCGGTCTGGCAGCTGTTTTCATCGGGCTAAATGCTGAGTTTGAATTGGCTAATGTGCGCCAGCTCCTGGCTGCCGGTGGTGATACTGATACCCTCACCGGCTTTGGCAAGAAGTTGGCTGACAAAGATGCGGTTGAGATTGCTATTTTAAAGATTGAAGTCTTCTTGGGTGTCTTCATAGGTGCGGTGACGTTTACTGGCTCTGTGGTGGCTTTTGGAAAATTGGCTGGCAAGCTGAGCGGCACGCCGTTCAAACTGCCGGGCGGCCATGCGCTGAATGCTATCGCTTTGCTGGCCAGCATTGCTTTGATGGTGCTCTATGCTGGCGGTTCCGGCGTCTGGACCATGATCGCCGTTATGGTGATTGCGGGCTTCATTGGTTGGCATTTGATCATGGGAATTGGCGGGGCAGATATGCCTGTTGTGGTATCCATGCTCAACTCCTATTCCGGTTGGGCAGCAGCGGCTATCGGCTTTACTTTGGGTAATGATTTGTTGATCGTTGTGGGGGCCTTGGTCGGCTCATCAGGTGCAATCTTGAGTTACATCATGTGCAAATCCATGAATCGAAATTTTGTCTCGGTGATCCTTGGCGGCTTTGGTGGCACGAAGGGCCCTCAAATGGCTGTTGAGGGTGAGCAAATCGCCATTGAGGCTGATGGTGTTGCAGCGGCTTTGAATGAGGCTGACAGCGTTGTGATAATCCCGGGTTATGGCATGGCCGTGGCGCAGGCACAGCAATCTGTGTCGGAGCTGGTGCGCAAGCTGCGCGCGCAGGGTAAGCAAGTGCGCTTTGCAATCCACCCTGTGGCGGGTCGTTTGCCGGGTCATATGAATGTGCTTTTGGCTGAGGCACGGGTGCCTTATGATATCGTTATGGAAATGGACGAAATCAACGATGATTTTCCAAATACGGATGTGGCTATTGTAATAGGCTCCAATGATATTGTTAACCCTGCAGCCCAAGAGGACCCCAACAGCCCTATTGCCGGCATGCCGGTATTGGAATGTTGGAAGGCTAAGCATGTGTTTGTATCCAAACGTGGGCAGGGTACTGGGTACTCTGGTATTGAAAACCCACTGTTTTTTAAAGAAAATACTCGGATGTTCTATGGGGATGCTAAGGCCTCATTGGACAAACTCCTGCCAATGATAGACTAACAAAAGTAAGCGCACCGCCTTCGGGTTTCCGTAGGGCGGTGTGGCTTGTCTTATTTCTCACATGAGAGGCGCTAGATGTCACACATGACCTACCACCCACTGCGCCAGAGCACAGCCAACGAGCTGCATGCCCGGCCCTTTCCAACCGTTTCTGCCCCTGCTCGGGCCGCATTCTTTGCTTATAAATCTGCAGATGGTGAAACTGGCCGCGATGAAGTGGCAGATCGTGCGCATTTATTTCAATTGTTAGACATATATGACGTACCCCATCCTGCCGAAGAGGCCACCCACTATTTTGGCCAATTGGGGCCGGTTTGGGTTAAGTGGGAGTGCCATACCGAGTTTGTAACTTACACTGCAATTCTCGAGGGTTTGGGTGACGCTGCCTTTAATGGCTCAGAATTTGATATTTTTCCGGCTGAATGGTTGGCTGAACTGCCGGGCAGAACGCTGACATCTACGTCCCTGCGCATAGAGTCTGGCTTGGAGGCTGAGGTTATAGAAAACCGTTTGTCGGACTGGTTTGTACTAGAAAGTCTCGCTGTGAGCCGTGTTTTGGACAATGCTGCTGTGATTGCTGGCGATTACCGTGTCGATAACAACGGGCACCTTCGGTTTGCCATTTTTGTTCCGGCTAGCACGGGGCGCCGCCGTGTGGGGCGCATCGTGCAGCGGCTCAACGAGATTGAAGTTTACAAAACTATGTCGATGCTTGGCTTGTTTCGTGCGCGTGAACTTTCGACACAGCTGAATTTGGTGGATGCTGATATGTCTGCGCTTGTTTCTGCTTTGGCCGATGATCAGGTGCCGGCAGGGGATAACCTAAACGTTCTTTTGCAGCTCTCTGCAAAACTGGAGAGCCATTCAGCCCGGGTTGCTTACAGGTTTGCAGCCAGTAAGGCCTATTCGGCAATTGTTGCACAACGGATTGAGGTTTTGCGTGAATCGCAATTTGAAGGACGGCAGACATTCCGCGAATTCATGATGCGGCGTTTTGATCCTGCAATGCGCACGGTGCAAGCCTTAGACGCAAGGTTACAAGATTTGATTGCGAGGGCAATCCGTACAGGAGATCTATTGCGAACAACTGTGGATGTTGAACGCCAAGGTCAGAACCAGGAGCTTTTGACCAGTATGAATCGTCGGGCTAATTTGCAATTACAGATGCAGAAAACAGTCGAGGGGCTATCTATAGTGGCGATCAGCTATTACGCTACTGGGCTTGTGCTGTATGTCTTAGCGCCTTTTTCTATGATGTTTGAGGTTCCAAAAGGAATTTTAACAGCCTGTGTGGCACCTATTGTGGTGGGGCTTGTTTACCTAGCATTAAGGCGAATTAGGCGTCAGATTACGCATTAACTTTAATCACTCTTGACGTGACCAAGTTTGGCTAGCAACATTGCCTTCATGACAGATATTTTCAGCGCCCGCCATTTGCTTGACCACTTGGTCTCTTTTCCAACCGTAAGTTCAGATACAAATCTGCCATTGATATATTTTGTGCGCGATTACTTCGAGCAACATGGGATTGATAGCCTCGTAATCCCAAATGAAGACGGTACCAAAGCCGGGCTTGTCGCGCAGGTAGGCCCTAACGTGGCTGGAGGCGTTGCCCTGTCGGGGCACTCGGATGTGGTCCCTGTAGAGGGACAGGATTGGTCTACCGATCCTTGGAGTGTGGTTGAGAAAGGGGGGCGGCTTTATGGGCGTGGTACCTGCGATATGAAGGGATTTGTAGCGCTGGCAATTGCGGCTTTGGTCAAAGCCAAATCAATGAATTTGCAGCGACCAATACAATTTGCGCTGTCCCGTGACGAAGAAGTGGGCCTTTTAGGCGCACCAGACGTAGCACAAGGTTTGCTAGAAAATTTTGCCAAAGTGGCTGCGGTAGTAGTGGGTGAACCCACAGAGATGCAGGTGGTGACGGGCCACAAAAGCTGTGACGATGTTCAATTTCATGTGCGCGGCCATGAGGTGCATTCGTCCCGCTTGCATGAAGGTGTATCGGCGGTGATGTGTGCAGCACGGTTTGTAGAATGGGTACGGCAGCAAAATATTGAAAGCCAAGCTAGAACGCCGTCTGCGACGGCGGCGCTCTATGATCCCCCTTTTACCACGTTGCATGTTGGTATGATCAATGGGGGGACAGCACATAACATCACGGCAAAGGACTGTTATTTTTCAATTGATCTGCGTTGTGTCGGTGACGAGCGCACCGAAGATTGGCTTAAAAAAATCCAACATCAGGTGGATATTATTGAGGGTGAAATGCAAAGGGTTCACCCTGACACCTTTTTCAATTTTCAAGTGATGCGTGGCCCTGCGGTGGTTCCTGAGATAGATGGACAAGCTGAGACTTTGGCACGCAGATTGACTGGTGACAATGGCAGCCACACAGTGGCCTATGGGACTGACGGCGGGCATTTCCAAAAGCAGGGGTTTTCTGTGGTGATTTGTGGCCCTGGTAATATTGCACAGGCTCATCAACCAGATGAGTTTATTGAGTTGTCAGAGTTTGAGGCCGGCGCGCAGATGCTGGAGCGTTTGCTAGAGAGCCTACAAACAGCTTAACCGCCAGTATGGCTCATATGGCGGGACATTTTCCCGCCCTCATTGCCACGCGAATAGTCAAAGTCATGTCCTCGAGGCTTGTTACTAATGGCTGCACGAATAGCGTCTTCGAGGACCTCGTTTCCTTCAGACGCCCGCAAAGGTTCACGTAAATCTGCGCTGCCTTCTTGACCTAAGCAGGTGTAAATTTCACCGGTACAGGTGACGCGTACGCGATTACAACTTTCACAGAAATTATGAGTTAGGGGCGTAATTAGCCCAACACGTTGCCCAGTTTCCTCAATCCGCAGGTACCGAGCGGGGCCGCCGGTGCGATCTGGTAGGTCCGTCAAAGTATATCGTGTGGCCAATTGTTCTTGAAGATCGCTCAAATCCCAATATTGACCCACGCGGTCTTCCTCGCCCAAGTCACCCATCGGCATAACCTCAATAAAGGTGAGATCCATATCGCGCGCGGCACAAAAGGCCGTCAGGTCAAACAATTCACTCTCATTGAAATCTTTCAGCGCAACTGCATTCAGCTTCACTTTAAGCCCAGCCTCCAATGCTGCATCAATACCACGCAAAACATTACTTAATTTGCCCCAACGTGTGATTTCTGCAAATTTAGCCTCGTCTAATGTATCAATTGAAATATTGATCCTGCGCACGCCAGCTTCATGAAGATCATTGGCGAAGCGATGCAATTGGCTACCGTTTGTGGTAAGCGTTAACTCTTCAAGGGCACCACTTTGCAAATGGCGTGACATGCCTTGAAAAAAAGACATAATATCACGACGTACTAATGGTTCACCGCCTGTAATCCTTAACTTGCGCACACCGAGGCCAATGAAACTTGTGCACAAACGGTCCAGCTCTTCTAAGGTAAGCAGATCGCGTTTGGGTAAAAAGGTCATATTTTCCGACATACAATAGACGCAGCGGAAGTCACAACGATCGGTCACAGAAAGACGCAAGTAGGTAATTGCGCGGGCGAAAGGATCAATCAATGGGGCGTTCATGCATAAGGCGTAGCGTTGTAGTTGCCTTATCACAAGTGTGTTTTGGCTAGAACTTTCACACCGCAGCCATAAGATTGCGTAATATACAGTTTTATTAGATAATTTTTTTTGCACATGATATAAATTTTTTTGCTCTTAGTTCGGCAATGGCCATTATATTATTTAAATATTCGAAAATGCGAAGTATGGAACTGGGGCCTATTTTACGGTTGTGGGCAGGCATGAGGGAGGGTTTGAGCAGGAAATGATAGCTAAAGTGGCGAAGTAACTGTCGCCATATATGGCGCCAAAATGGGTGCGGGCTCTGACTGAGCTGCCTATGATCGCTATGGGCAAAATTGGTCAGACGGCTCTTAGGGAAATGGCCGCCCAAGAGCTTGGGCCAGTACAAACAACCGGATAGCCGAGGCCAGGCCTAGATTAATGCCGCGCGCATGGTCAATTTCGACGGCCAAAGCATTGATCGCTTTGCCCTGGTTTTGGGCAATGCGCAGAAATTCCAACCAAAACTCATCTTCTAGCGAGACACTGGTGCGGTGGCCATCCAAGGTGAGGGAACGTTTTTTGGGCCGCTCCATTAAGGCTCTCGCTTATGTTGTTCTAGGTGGTGTGCCTCGGCTTTGACCTGCGCCTCTTGAGCCTCTTTTTCGGCTTTGGTCCGGCCAAACTTCACAGCGTTTGCCTCAGCGCGGGTGGTGTCGTCTGCCCGCGCTTTGGCTTTGCGAAATTTGTTGAGATTGACCGGGGGGCTCATTTTGGTCCGATCATCAGCTCTGGGCGGACAACCCGGTTGAACGTGGCCTCATCGACAAAGCCTAAGGCGATAGCCTCTTGCTTCAATGTGGTTCCATTTTTATGGGCGGTTTTGGCTACTTTGGTAGCATTGTCATAGCCGATTTCTGGGGCCAAAGCCGTGACCAGCATCAGGCTTTCGCGCATCAGCTTTTCGATCCGATCCCGATCAGCTTGGATGCCCACAACGCAATTATCGGTAAAAGCTTTGGCCGCATCGCCCAATAATTGCATGGACTGCAATACGTTATAGGCAATCATGGGCTTGTAGACGTTGAGCTCAAAATGCCCTTGGCTACCGGCAAAGCCAACTGCTGCATCATTGCCCAGCACATGGGCGCAGACCTGGGTAAGGGCTTCACATTGGGTGGGGTTTACCTTGCCGGGCATAATCGAGCTGCCGGGTTCATTTTCCGGCAACATCAATTCGCCCAAACCACAGCGTGGACCTGAGCCCAAAAGACGTATGTCATTGGCAATTTTGAACAGGCTCACAGCCGCAGTTTTTAAAGCGCCGGATATTTCCACCATAGCGTCATGGGCTGCAAGAGCTTCAAATTTATTTGGTGCGGTCACGAAGGGCAGGCTGGTGATATCTGCCATATACTGGGCAACCATCGGCCCCCAACCCTCAGGCGTGTTCAGCCCGGTGCCAACTGCCGTACCACCCTGAGCAAGTTCATAAATATTCGGTAAGGCCGCTTCAACGCGCCGGATGGCCATGGCAACTTGATGGGTGTAGCCGGAAAACTCTTGGGCCAAAGTCAAAGGGGTTGCATCCATCGTATGGGTGCGGCCGATTTTGATAATCCCGTCAAACTCTTTGGTTTTGGCTTGTAGAGCTTGGTGCAAGCCTCGCAAGCCTGGAAGTGTTACATCCCGCGCAGTCATGGCGGTTGCGATGTGCATAGCGGTTGGGAAAGTGTCGTTGGATGATTGGCCCATGTTGCAGTGATCGTTAGGGTGCACTGGGTCTTTGGATCCGATAACACCGCCCATCATTTCAATGGCGCGATTGGCGATCACTTCATTAGCATTCATATTAGATTGTGTGCCAGAGCCTGTTTGCCAAACTACCAGCGGAAAGTGATCGTCTAGCTGGCCGGTGACCACCTCATTTGCGGCGTCCTGAATTGCTTTACCCTTATCGGCCGGCAATTTACCCAAGCCTGTGTTGGCCTTGGCGCAGGCCTGCTTAATCACTCCAAGCGCGCGGACGATGGCCACAGGTTGTTTTTCCCAACCAATTGGAAAATTAATCAATGAGCGCTGCGTTTGCGCTCCCCAATATTTTTTCGAAGGAACTTCAAGCGGGCCAAAGCTGTCTGTCTCTGTACGTGTTACGGTCATGGGATGCCCTTTCGCTATTTGTGAAAGGTTTACTCACGCAGGGCTAAGGGCGCAATGAGCTCTATACCAGTTTCACTATTTTCTGAAGCTGTCCAGGCTAACAACCTGGCCGTCGGTCTTAGGTTTGTCGCTCGGCTCTGCATTTTCATGCATTGGTGCTTCTGCAACGGACAGAGCTGTGTCGTTTGCATCGTTAGTCTCTTCTTCGGGTTGTTCAAAGCGTAATCCAAATTCAACTGAAGGATCCACAAATGTCCTTAGAGCCATGAAAGGGATATAAAGCGGCTCAGGGTTGTCGCCAAAATTGAGGGTGATTGAGAAACCATCATCTGTGACCTCAAGATTATCAAACCAATGCTGCACAACGATTGTCATCTCATCGGGATAGCGGTCTGACAGCCAGTCTGCGATTTCTACCTCCGGGTGCATAGTGTCAAAGGTGATGAAGAAATGGTGATCCCCGGGCAATTTACCCGCGCTGGCGATATCTTGCAGCAAGCGTTTGATGAGGCCACGCATCGCATCGTGCATCATATTGCCATAATCGATCATTCTTACCACCACTAAACCTGTTCAATTCTAACATTCACTTTAAGGTATTTAGCGGGAAACAAAAGAGTGAGTGAGCGGTTAGAGGAAAGAAATTGCAGCTGACACAACCGCCATAGCCGGCAAAATCCAAAGGATGTCCCATTTGCGCCAAATCAGCAGGATAGCCGCGATGGCGGAGAGGCTAAAAGCCAAGCCATCAACAGAGTGCCATTGGGGCAAGGATATATTGAAGGGACCAAGTGCAAGGCTGGCATGTGCCGCAAACCAAATTTGACCTGCAAACCAGATGGAGATGCTGGCAATTACCCCCACCACAGCCGCTGTGACTCCCGCCAAACCACGCGCCAACCAAGCCACGGCCATCAGCCTCTCGAGATGGGGTGCAAATAAAAATATCCATAAAAAGCAGGGGATAAAGGTCACCCAAAGGGTCAGCAGACCAGCCAGCAGAGCCAACCCAATACCGCCCGCGTGATAACCTGCTAAAAAGCCCACAAATTGTGTGACCAATATCAGTGGGCCCGGTGTAGTTTCTGCGAGTCCCAAAGAATCCACCATTTGCTGCGCGGTGATCCAATGCAGATCGGCTACGGCGGTTTGACCCAAATAGCCCAAAACCGCATAGGCGCCACCGAAAGTTACCACCGCAAGTGTTGAAAACACCATTGCTACTTTGGTTAAAAACACATCTTTGAGAAGCCACAGCATGGCGAAGGGCGCTGCCCAAAGTGCGGCCAGGAGGATTGATGTGGTCGCAGTGGAGTGTGACCCCTTTATCATCTGGCCTGCGGGATGGCCCGCACCAGGCAGAACTAACGTGCCCCAAATCGCGGCCACAAGCACCACTGCGGGAAAGGGCAGATCTGCAATCGACATGGCGCAAAAGCTGCTGGCGGCCATGGCCCAAGCCATCGGTGTGAACAAAGCACGTTTGGAGATTTTGAGCAGTGCTTGCACCACTATGGCCACCACACAGGCTTTTATCCCCATAAAAGCCTCAAGGATCAACGGGTTTTGCCCAAATTTTACATAGGCAAGAGCCAGCGCAAAAACCACTAAAGCGCCGGGCAAGATAAACAAGCTACCGCCAATCAAGCCGCCGCGCACCCCATGCATCCGCCATCCCACATAGGTGGCCAATTGCATCGCCTCTGGTCCGGGCAGCAACAAGCAAAAGGACAGGGCGCGCAGAAAATCCGCTTGAGAAATCCAGCCGCGTTTGTCGACCAGCTCATCTTGCATCAAGGCAATTTGAGCCGCTGGCCCACCAAAGGACAAAAGCCCGATCTTGCCAGCAACTGCGGTAAATTCTGGCAATGAGACTTGAGGGTTTGTGAGGTTTTGGCGTGTCATTCTTTGCCCCTTTTCCAAGAAATGGCTTAAGGTGACAAATGGCACAAGACAATATTTACGAGTATTGGCCGTTACGAGGACTGTTTTGTCGCAAAAGTGGATGACCTTGGGCTAAAATAGGCTAAACCGCCCATGACTTGTCAGCGAGGTTTACACATGACTTTACTCTTGGGCGTCGACACTGGCGGCACATATACGGATGCAGTTCTGATCCGTGATGAGGCTCATGTTATCGTCAGCGCGAAGTCCTTGACCACCCGGGCAGATCTGGCGCTGGGCATTGGCGCAGTCGTGCGTGATATTTTGGCGCAGGCTCAAGTGTCCCCTGATGACATCTCACTGGCCTCATTGTCCACCACCTTGGCCACCAATGCCTTGGTAGAAGGGCAGGGTGGCCGCGTGGGGCTGATTTATATCGGCTTTGATACGCGCAATCTTGTGACCCATGGGTTGCAAGAGGCGCTCAAGGGAGATCCGGTGATTGCACTGCGTGGTGGCCATGATCACTCAGGCTCTGAAGTGGCACCTTTGGATGAGGCTGCCCTGCGCGATTGGTTGGCCCAAGACCAAGGAGTGTCGGGCTTTGCTGTGGCGGCGCAATTTGCCACACGAAACCCTGCGCACGAACAGCGCGCCACAGAGATAATTATCCAGACCACCGGCCGCCCGGTCAGTGCCTCACATCACCTGTCTTCAAAATTGAACGGACCTAAGCGTGCGCTTACCGCAGTTCTGAATGCACGTTTGATTGGCTTGACCCATAAGTTAATTGGGCGCGCAGAAGATATTTTGCAAGATATAGGCATCACAGCGCCCTTGATGGTGGTGCGTGGAGATGGGGCTTTGATCTCTTCTAGCATGGCGAAGCGACGCCCTATTGAAACCATTTTAAGCGGTCCTGCGGCCAGTATTGTCGGCGCGCGCTGGATGACAGGGCTGGATCATGCTCTAGTGTCAGACATTGGCGGCACCACCACGGACATTGCACTATTGCGCAACGGGCGGCCAGAGATTGACCCCGCCGGCGCACAGGTGGGCCCGTACCGCACCATGGTGGAAGCCGTGGCGATGCGGACCACGGGGTTGGGCGGTGACAGTGAAGTGCATTTCATCTTGCATGGCCTTGCAGGTGGAATTTTCTTGGGTCCCAAACGGGTTTTGCCGGTTTCTTTGATTGCCCATGAGGCTCCAGAGGTGGTGTTTCCGGCACTTGACAGACAGCTACGTGCGGTGATGCCAGGCGAATATGATGGCCAATTTGTGCGCGCGGTGGCAGGCGTCGATTCTGGTGGGCTAAGCGTGCGCGATCAGGCGTTGTTTGATCGGATAGGTCTGGGCACCCACCCAATAGATCAAGTATTAAAAACTCGGGTTGAAGCCTTTTCGGTCCAGCGTTTGGTATCTCGCGG
>Ga0114995_10001105_pt1 | contig 19073 bp, 15 predicted proteins | sample ArcticOcean_MG_C_11_FD_87038 | JGI IMG/M metagenome (GOLD analysis project Ga0114995, IMG submission 87038) | Marine microbial communities from western Arctic Ocean - ArcticOcean_MG_CB2_154 | ecosystem: Environmental > Aquatic > Marine > Oceanic | place: Arctic Ocean: Canada Basin | collected... | reverse complement strand
GAGTATTACAGCGATCAAACACAAGTTCATTTACACTAAGGGTTTTATATTCATCAGGCATAAACCATTCTGACTGTAACGCACCGTCAAAGTCTTTTTGATCTACATCTATTGGAATATACTGTTTAAGCTCGGGGAGGTATTGTTCACGCATTGCTGCGTTAAACTGGTCTATGTCATCACTCGGATCACATAATACAACGTGACACTTGTCAACATGACCACTATAGATCATGTCAACTAAGTCTTTGTTTGTAAATCGCGGAATACCGAGAGAGTCTGTTTTCATAAGCATACACTTATTTTAACTTACATTTATTAAATTGTCAAGTGGATTATCGCCATTTTCTGCATTTTCTTTTGCTCTTTGTGCAGCAATAATTCTTCTTGTAAATGATTCTTCTTTGTATTGTTCAAGTAGAGTAGCAATCTGTGATTGTACATCAGGGTTTGATGATTGAAAATACTTGCGGCCTAACTCAGCTATCTTGTTTTCAAGATCTGAATCAGACAGGCCGCCCATATTTGCTAGTGGATGAAACATATTATGCCTGAAGCATAAACTGACCAATATAGTCAATGTAAATGTCAAGACCGTTGTCAGACCATACATCGAGTACATGTGGCTGACTAGTATCAGATACAACAAAGTTACCATCGCCGTTTAGTCCTGCCGCTATGTTATTGACGTACAGGTTTCCGTTGCCACCTGTTTCAAAGTTAACGATATGACTTCCGCCATTGCCTTTTAGTATTAGCCTTGTTGACGCATACTTTTGCCCACCAGTTGGAAAGTTAGTAAACGTCATTGTAAGTCCACTAGTAATAGTAAACTTTTGTACTACGCCGTCGTTCCATTGAACTTGTACATCACTAACAAGATCTGCTGGTTGATAAATTGCTCCAGACACAGCAATTAAGTTTGCATCTTCAATATTATTACCATTAAAATCGTTAGCGCCGTCTTTACGTGCCACTGCTGTAAGCAAGTCTGTTAGTTCTGTTTTAGCTGTTTCAAGCCCTGTTTTAATTTGCGAGAAGTTATCACGGAAGCCTTGACTATCATTATCCTGTCCTGGTACCGGAAACTCTTCGTCGATTCCTGTATATGTTATTGCACTATCTGCCATGTTGTTTTCTCCTACGTTTTATTTATCTTGGTTAAACGTTGTATCTGTAATTTGCGAACAACAAGTATTGCGGCTCGCTTGTAATGTCAGTACTATCAATTATATATCTATCTATGTCTAGATTAAACTTTGAAAAGTCAAACCCGGTTGCATTAATAGCACTTTTAATTGTCTTACTTGTCCCTGGCTTACAATAGCATAACACTATTGAACTAGTATACCCTAGTTCGTTGACACTTCCAGGTTGTGAACTTCTCATCCATAATGGAATAAAGTTTCTGTCAGACTCTCCTGTGTTTCTAATATTATCTCGCATATTAGAAAGATTACTAATGTATTTTACATTGTCATTTGACTGTGATGTATTAAGTATAGTAGTATCTGCTTTGATACTATTTTCATATTCCGGACGCAATGTCATTGTAGGTCCTAGACCTTTGAGAATTTTAAGTAGTTTGTCTTCAGTTCTTCCGTCTATTTCTAATCCGGTTCCCCAATCTAGTTTAATACTTCCGTCTTCTTTGGTAATTATTTCAAAGTCTTCGCCTAATGTAACTGTTACATTTTTAGATCTAGTTTGTACACTAAATGAAGGTTTTTCAGGCCAATCGTAATACATGTCTGACGGTGTGTATGATACAGTGTCTACAGTTAATTTTTTATTCGACCCTATTGTAATTGTTTTATTAGTTCTGCCTGTTGCTGGATTTGCAGGGTCTACAACTTCTAAGTATATTACTTCATATACAACATTATTAGTTCCGGGTTCGTTTGCAACGGCCGTCTTTAATTCTCCAATTCGATATTGTTTTCTTTTGTGATTAGTTGCAATTGCACTTACAAATGTATCTAGTCTATTTGTTTCAATGCCGTAGTATACAGGAACTTTAACTTCAGTTTGAATACCAAAGTTTGGATCTTGAGGTCGATATATATTTTCTGGTATAAAGATTTCAGGATCTGAAATAAATGCGCTATACTCTTGTCTAATGTTTTCTTTAAAGAAAGGTTTTAGATAAAGATTACTGTAGCGTGTAGTTTCTGGATCTCTTACACGTATTTGGAATTCACGCTTTGTTATTGTGTATTTGTACTGATCTTCAGCATTTACTGTAAATTTATATACTCTGTCAAACGTTGTTTCTGCACCGTCGGTAGTAAATGCGTCACGATCAAATACTGTTAATCCTGATCTTATGTATGCAAATTCTATCCACAATGCACTATCGTCGTTAAATACACCTGAACTAGCACTTAGGTGATCACTGTTGGTTGAATATAACTGGTTATTATTTTTTACTACATCGCCTGCTTTGTAGTTTCTACCGCCTCTCCAAATACTACGGTAAAAGTTTTGCCCAAATGCATTTACTTTGCCAACAATTTCTCCGTCATAACTTAACTGTAATCCCGGCGGCAATCTTCCACTATTTAAACTATATAATAGTCTTGCATTAGGAACATCTGTTGTTGCTTCAACTTTTAATACGCTTATAACATTTGAATTTATAGTTCCTAAGTTACTAGTAGTAACCCAAGTTGTGTTTGAATTAAACTCGCCTAATAATCGTAATGTAAATGTTTTTCTTGAACTTACGTTTTCATCAACCTGATCAGGTGTGTAACGTGTAGCTCTAATAGTAAATTTATATTCTTTTGATACAGCACCTTGATACGGAACTCTGCCAGCAATTTCACCACTGGATAAATCTAATTTCATCCCTGGTGGCAATGCACTTACACTTGCGTCATCATTAGCAGCAACAAGACTATAACTAACAAATCCAACCTGAGTGTTTGTATCAATAATATCCAACGGAATAGTAACATAGTTGTTTGCACGTTTAACACCTAAGTCTCCTGGTGTAACCCATATAGGTGTTCTAAGGTTTGTGTTGTCTGCTGTAAATGTTCCTGTACCAACTTGTAATATAGTGTTGTCCGCTCTAAAGAAATCGTCACCAACAACAAAGATTCTAAATGTACGTCTTGATATTGTATCGCCGTCACTTACATTAACTGTAAATTGATAATATCTATTTAATTTCTTAGGAGGTTTCTCACTATAACTAAAGTCCCATGTTGTAGTATCATAATAGAAACTATCAAAACCATTTGAACTTTTAATACCAAAGTCATATCCGCCATTAATTATATCGTACGGTGCTGTGTCATATGTTCCATAACTATACAATAAACCTTTTTCTATTGCTAGGATAGGATCAACAATGCCAATAATACGACCATCTGCTGTTAGTTCTGTACCTGGCGGTAATTCACCATCCCCATCACCTATGAAGTATTCTAATGTCTGTCCTGTTGGAGTGTCTTCGTCAGTTGCTAATAGTTGAAATTCAATTGGTGAGCTATCTAGTATATAAAATGTATTATTATTACCTACTGGAAGTAGTCCTGGATCTGTAACCCAGTCCGGAGCATCTTCACCAACTACTGATATTTTAAATGTTCTATCGTTTATAGTTTTATCAAGTATAGCTCGTAGTACAAATCTATATTCTATTTTTCTTGCTACTTCGTACGGTGTTCCTACTATGTTGTTACCTGCAATCCGTGTACCAGGTGGCAACGAACCACTGATTAGACTAACAGTTGATCTGTTAAGTACCGGTAATGGCACAGTTATGGTAACATTTTCTTCTAAGTTAGCAAGTAATGTTCCTGAAGGTTGACTCCATAGATTCGCCATATTTTATTCCTTATTATACAATAAAGCCTAGATCTACAGTATCACCAGTGTCCGGTGTTACACCACCAAAGTCAAGGTCTACTGTAGCTAAGATAAACTCTAAAGCATTATTGTAAGTATTTCGAATGCTACCAAAATCAAACCCACTTAGATATGGACCAAATTCTCTAACATCGTACCCATATACTAGACCTTCAATATAAGCATTAACCGTTGTAGCTGTTATTGTGCCTGCGCCTATAATATTATTATTGTTTGCACTTAGTGTCCCACTAAGTGATGGTGTTAAATCTCTTGCAACAACTCCAGTAGTATCAAGGTCGACAATCAACTGTTGTCCGTTAACTCTTGTACCGATGCCTTCTCCGCCATGCACACTCATAGTCTGCCCTGGCGCTACAGTTATTGTTCCACTATCACTTACAACAATTAAAGAATCTAATGCATCATCTGCATTAACTGTAATAGTATTTTCAGTTGATGTTAGTGTAACATTATTTCCTGCATTAAGTCGTTTGAAGCCGTGTATACTATCATCTTTGCCTGTGTATAAACTTTCGCCTATACTACCATTGTTTTGTATAACCGTTTCTTCTATAATTCTTAAATCTAGTTCTTCAAAGTTGTCATTTATTTTTGTAAATGCTTCACGAAGATCATCGCCGGTGCCGTCGTTTGCAATTGTTCCTGTATTGATATATCCTATTGCCATTTGTGTCTCCGTTATAATGCCGCAATTGCTGACTGGAATGCAGCATAGTCAGCTGCTCCAGCAACTAATGTTTTTAAGTTTGTAATACTTATATGATCCTGTACAACAACATTACCTGATGATGATGTTAATGTTAAATCATTTGTCGCTCCAATACCAATAGTGCTTGTTGCACTTAATGATATTGTAGTAGCATTTGGTATGTTTATAGGCCCAGCTGGCGAAAGTGTAATACCGCTTAGTGCTGTAAGAGTTAGTGTTGATGTGCTTTCTACATTACCAATGAACTTAGTAGTTGCTACAATTGTTCCTGCATTTACACTATTAGTAACAGCGTCGACCATAATTGAACTATCATCGCCAACTACATTACCTCTAAAGTCTCCATAGTGAATACCGTCATTGGATACTAACACAGAAGAGTTATCTGGTGCAAAAAGCTGTCCTGAAACGTTACCTCTAAATAGTGCATCTTCTTCAAACGTATTGCCCGAGAACAGCACTTGTTTAATACCATCTGAACTGTATACGTCACCAATATGTGTTCCTGTATGATCTCCAATAATGTTACCGGTAATGTCGCCGGTTATATCTAAGTTTACAAGTGCACCACTTTTTGTAACGCCGTCTATAAGTTTTGTGCCGCCATCTGTACTAAACACGCTACCTTCTAAGTCACCAGTGTTGTTTACATCAATTGTTAATGTTCCACCGGCTATTTCTGCTCTTGATATAAGTTGTGCTGAGTCTGTCAAGTCAGTCCAAGAACCACCTGTAGCAACAGCCGCAAGTCCGCTTACTTGTGAAGAGCTTATAGTAACTTGTGCATTAGTAACAAAGTTTGTATCGTTTATTAATTGGCTTAAATTAGATGCAATAACTGGTTTGCCAGTTATATCTGCCCATGCTGCTACAATTGCCGAAGGCTTATTAGTTAAACTATTATAGTTGCCGTCAAATAGTGTAGGAAGATTTGATAAGTCAGTGTAGCTGTTTGTTTTTGCTACTTCACCTATAGGCGTTCCTGCAATATTTAAGTTGACTGTATTAACTGTATTAGCCACCACTGCGCCTGATGCATTAATATTAATAGCATCATTAATACTACTACTAGACATATTAAGATTATCACCGGAAGGTAACTCTTTAATCTTATTTGCTACTGTATCAAATACTAACGGTATTCTGTTTGCCATGTTTCGTTTCCTATTTTATATATTTATCGTGATTGTTACTTACCGACTAATACCTCAACAACACCTTTACCGTCGTCTACCTTGTCTTTGACTGCTTTACCAATCATTGTACCAATACTTGGATTGTTGTCTACCATAGCATAGCCTGGGACGTTACTAGAAACTAACATATCACCTTTAGCAACCTTGCCAATTACTTTACATGGCACACGCCCTGTTAGTGCAACAGCAACTACATGCTCACCTTCTAAGTGCGAGTTCATTAAGTGCGCTGGATTAGTTGAAACAATACCTGCTACTCTATGATCCTTCATAGTAACTGTAGCTGTTACTTCTGCTGTTCCGCCTAGTGCAATAACTGTACCTGCTTCGTACTCGCCATCAGCTAAGTAGTTTTCTGCTAAGTCAGCATATCTTGCTGTAGTAGCTGTACCGCTGAATGTCGTAGCGTACACAGTACTCCAAGTAGACGATCCGCTACCTAAGTTTCTTGTTCCAGTTGGAATAATGTTAGTATCAACACTACCATTCATTGATATAGTATCTGCACTTGCATTACCTAAATCAACATTGCCTGTAAATGATGCTGTTGTACCACTTACGCCAGCACTGAATGTTCCTGTTGTACCAGTTACAGCACCACTAAATGATCCTGTTGTGCCACTTACAGCACTACTGAATGTTCCTGTTGTACCACTTACAGTACCACCTGAATAACTACCAGCTACTAATGATCCAGTAACTACTACTCCGGTGTCTTGTGCTCTAAGTCTTTCGCTTCCGCCAGTAACTAATAGTATTCTATCAGCTGCTGAATTAGTAAATCCACCTCCAGCGCCTATACCAATACCTGTACTGCCTGATCCGCCTTCTCCTGGTGCTTCAATAAACGGAGCATATATCCAGTTAGTTGAAAACATTGGATTATTGTTAAAGCTACTACCAGCTTGGAAATCACTTTGTGTTACGTTAGTTGCGCCTTGGTCAATATTACCTGGTATTTCTACTGTAGGATTAGTTGTGCCTGCTGCTGTTAATATTGTACCACCTTGTACTGTACTAAGTGTTAGCGTATTACCTGAATCTGATAGTACAACGTTACTAGCTGAACCACCAACAGCAAATGTGTTAGCTTGTAGTCCGCCTGTTGGCGACCTTCTGGCAATACTATCGTTTGCTGCACCACTACTAATTTGTGTTGTAGCATATACACCTTCTTGAAGTTGCACCATTGCTTTACCACTAATATTAGAACTGGAGCTTGTAATTTCTGTAGGTGTTCCTACAGATGCAGTATTACTATCTACTATACCTGACGACGCATTAAATGCAGCTGCTGTTGTTGTACCTTGTCTAACAACATTTACAACATATACTTTCTTCTCAGAAACAACAGCACCTTGTACAGTACCTACAACAATAACACCAGCACCTTGATTTTGTACTAGTGTCTCACCATTGTCTAAACTTACGTTTGTACCAAATGTAAGTGCTTGTCCTGTAATCACAGTGTTTTCGCTGTTAACAAAATCAGTATCTTGTAATCCAAACCCTTGATCAATTACTCTTTCAAATGGCACTGATTCAACATCGCCTGTAAGAGCACTATAACGTCCTAATAAGTTTTCACTTGCAATTGTCTCCAGTTTGTTATAACCTAATGCTCTATCTTTTAGACCAATATAACCACTTTCGTCAATGTTAGATATTGTAGCACCTAGTGCTGTTTTTGAACCTTCTACTCCGCCAACAAACGATGCTTTCTGTAGGATAGTCGAACCGTCAACTGTAAATGCATCTGATGTTCTAATTACAAATATAGTTCCATTAGAAATGCTATTTACAACAGTACCAATTTTAGATCCTTGGTATATATAATCTCCTGCAACAACAGTTATACCTAAGTTTACAGTTACTTCTATTTCATGTGATAAGTTGTCATCATCAAACGATGATAGTCCTCTGTTTCCTTGGCCAACTGCATCATTACTACCAAATAGTCCTGAACTTGTTGAACGTGGTTTAGCACGCTCTAGTAATAGTTTAGATTGTTGTATGCTTGCAGTACTACTAATATCAGCATTTATAATCGATCCGTTTGCAATTTCAAAATTAACTTCTGCAATAGGTCCTACTAGTGCATCATCAAATATATTTTTAGTTCTTGTAACAGTGTAATTAATTACACTAGATGATGCTTCTCTTGCATGGCCAACTTCATCAAATGGTCCTCTAAGCATTGCTGCACTAACAGTTGATTTTGCTACAACACCTTTGATTAGATTGTCTGTTAGTAAGAAGTCTCCACTTACACCTTGTAGTTCGTAGAACACAATCCAGATATTAGTTCCAGGTTCGTTTTCGCCTACAATAGCATCTGTAGTTTGTATTAGATCTACAATTTTTGCAGACTTTGTACCACTTGGATCTGTTATTAAATCATCAACTTGAAAAGTTTGACTACCACCTGAGTCACTAGGTACTTCAATTAATACTTTCTTGATACCTGTGTATACAACTAAGTCACCAGTTTCTGATCTATTAACTGAAGTATTTCTTAGCGAATCATAGCTATCAAATTCAAGTACTCTAGCATCTACATATGCTTTAGTTGATGCATCAGTTCCGCTTACTGGAGTTGCAACGTTTTGTATTTTGTTGTTACCTAAGCGCAAATCATTATTCATTTCTGCACTACCTGATAATGGTAAGTACCCTGGAGTAATTGCACCTGCGACTACGTTATCGTTTTTATCTCTGCCTAAGCGTTTGTTGATGTAATTAACTACAGCAAATTCTGTAGGTACAGCACCTTCTGATTCATCTGCCATATTATCATCAATTGAGAACTCGTCAATTTCAACACCTTTCTTAAATCCTAAGCCGTTGGCATTAGTAATTGTAAGCTCGCCGGAGAAACTAATTGAACCCTGTGCTTGGTCAACGTTGAAATACTTACCTACACGGAAGAATCCATATTGGTCAGTTGCCATCCAAAACACACGCCCTTTACGTCTTTCCCAAACTTGTGCTTTTTCAGCAAGTGGAGCATCTGAGTAAAATGCTGCCAATGAGTTAACTGGTTGACCTAATAGTACATTTGGATAGTTACTGTCGTTAAATCCACCTGAACCAATTTGTGTAAAGTCATGTGATGTAGCTCTACATAATGATATCGCTACAGTAATTTCAGCTGTAGATAATGCAGGTAGTGCAGCTACTAGCTGTGTTGCTGTGCTTGGCAATGCTTGTGCGATACCAGTACCACCTGTTGTAATATCCGCAAAGGCTGCTGATTCAATTGTAAGTATACCAGCACCTTGGTCTGTTGCAAGACCTGTTGTTCCTGCATTTGAAGCTGATGTCGGACGTATAATATCATCTACAGCATATACAACTGCACTAGTACCTGCTACAGCATTCCAATCAGTGTTACCAACGACTGTAATTTTATATCTTCTACCGTCTGTACTAAAGTCTTCTGGATCTATTGCTGTTGTATCTAATGCAAAGTTTGATATTTGGTGAGTACGACCTGCCCATGTAAATATTAATCCACCTGCGTATCCTGCATCGCCTGGCTGTTTGCCTGCAATGTCTCTAGTTAAACGTGCTATGTCTAGATCAATAAGTTTTGTAGATTCTCCAACTGTTGTTCTAATAGCAAGAGTTGTGTCACCAACACTGTTACCATTACCTGTAATATTGTCTGGATCAGTTGGTATTTCAATAATATCATATGTTTGGTCAAACGTAGCAATAATACTATCATTGTCTACTGGTGTACCAAAGTTATCTGCACTTGCAAATGCAATTGAACGATATGTTACATCATCACTTTCGTCAAAGTTAATAGCAGTACTTGGTCTTGTTTTAATATTCTGTTGATCTCTAAGACCATCAAACTGGTGTACACTACCATATCTGTATTCGATGAATGTACCGTCTACTACAGTTTCTTTAAGTTTGTTAAAGTATTGTCCGTCAGTGCCTTCTGCTGTACCTTGTATCTGTAAACGATAAACAGTGTTATCATATACACCATCTGTTTTAGTTACTGTAGTATCAATCGAAACAGCACTAACTTTATAGCCTAGTGTTCCTGCACTTCCTGGATGATGTACAACAAACTCTGACCCTGGAAATGGTACAGATTTTAAATCATATACAAATATACTACTAGCATCAAGAATGTTAGTGTTAGATCCGCCACTTGCAAACGTTACAGTCTTAGCAGGGTTTGTCATATTATATTCATATGTAACTTGATCTGGAATTTCGTTTGGATCAGCGCCTTCTGCAACTAAACCAAAGTTACCATAACCATTTGAACCTGTTGTTGATCTAATCTCTGAACCGTTCTTAGCATAGTATGCAGCTTGACAGTAGTATGTAAACATACTAACCATCTCAGAGAACGCACCGTTGTTTGTTACAAGTGCATAACCTAAGTCGTTGATTTGTGTAAAGTCGTTTCCTAGTATACTTCTGTTACCAGCTGTTTGTAAGTATACAGTTCTTGCTATTTGTCCTGGATTTTCTTCGAACTGTGTTTCGTCATAACCAGCGCCGCTGTTTGAGTTTTTATCAAGATACAGTTTACACCAACCGTTGCTACTATCATAATCTGATATAGCATTAACTTGGAAACGCCTACCTTCAACGTAGAACGGACATGGTAATTCTGGTTCTCTATTAAATAGTCCTTGTCCTTCTTCAGAACGTACCCATATTTCATAGTTGTTTACTTTACCTGATATAAATGAGCCGTCACCTTCTGGGTCAATTGTTGCCGGAACATACGCAGGTAAGTTACCAACATATGCATCAACAAACATACCGCCAGCAAAGTGTTTCTTATTAACACTCTTTGAGAAACTTGAACCAACTTGGATGTATGGTGATTTAGTAAGGATTTGGCCTTCAGGGTCAAGCACTGCCATAAAGCCGCCGTGGCCTTGAACAGTCATGTTTTGAATTCTAGTAGCATCGTTCATTAAGAACACGTCTAGCTCGTCATTTCGTTTTGGCGGATTATATCTACGATCAAATGCAAACACAATTTTATTAATTAAGTTAGTAACAATTGTAGTAGTTTGTGCTTCGCCTGCACCGTATCTAAAGTCTGGTGCGACATAACTTGCATCACTTACTGTTTGTTCAAGTTGTGCAGGATCATATGCACCTTGTATCAATCTTCCTGTAATTGTAGCAATATACTTAATTGCATTTTTAGTTGCGGTCTCCTGTCCACCAAAGCCACCTAAACTTGTTTTTGCAACGTAGCTATCATAGTACTGACCTTGTGTTTCTGTACTAAACTCATCGCCGCCACGTAATAAGTCTTTGATTAATCCGTCTACAATTAATCCAACGTCTCTACGACATTTTTCTCTTCGGTAATTTAGACTAGCATTAGTATCCATTACAGTAATAGCACTAGTGTTAATTGTTGGTGTTGCACCATCTATTTCATTTTTAGCATCTGTTAGTGTTACAACTTCGTTAATAAGGTTTGGTAACGTACTAACTGTTAGTGCAAGAAGGTTGTTATTTTCAAGTTGTGTTCTTATAATAGTAATATAAGTTGTAAGATTGTTAACTTCTGCACTTGTTGCATCAGCACCAGTACCAACAACAACTTCTGCATTTCCTGTTGTAGGAGTTACAGAATTACCTAATAGGATATCACTTGCTACACTAATTAATCTAGTAAGTGTGTCAATTGTTTCTTGTCTAGTGGTTAGTTCTAAGCGAAGAATTCCGTCAACAAATAAGTTTTTAGCAAATTCTCTAGTACCAAAGTTTCCACCGTAAAGTACGTCATAACTAACACCATCAACTAGCTCTTTAAAATCTCTAATTCTAATTGCATTATTAAAATACTTTCTAGGTGCAATTGATTGTAGATATGCTAATCCTTCAGCTGCTAGGAAGTCTCTATTGTTTTGTAATCTTGTTACAGCGGCCGCAGCATTTGCTGTTAATGGAGATACAGGAGTAGGTAGTGTTAGTGCATCAACAGCAATATCAGTATCTACAGTACCGTTGTTAATAATGTCAATAATTTCATTTATAGCATTAGTTGCTCTTGTAGTAGCATCTGCTGAACTAACAACAGCCGGCAATCCTGTAATGATTCCCCTTGCTTCGGTTAGACCTAATACCCATAATGTTTGTAATGCTGGATCTAAGTATATGCTACTTGAACGTTGGAAACGTTGTCCAAAGTATCTTGCATTAAAATTAGTACCAAGCACAACATCGTATGTAATACCTGTTATAAGTGCAAATAAATCCTGACCAAATTGTGTTTTATCATAAAGTATGTCTGCTGTATTGTTGTCAATGTAACTAATTACTTCTTCAGTAATAAACAGTTTGTTTTCTTTAAGTATAGCAGCTGTCGCTAAGTATTGCCCAGTATTAGTTACACTAATACCAACGTTTTCTTCCTTTTCAGGGTTAGATAGATAGTGATAGCCAAAGTACCCTTGCCACTCACCTATTTGGTTATAAAAACGTGACCCAGCTGATGCTGTTTCAATGCCGTCAAATTCTTTATCACGATAAATGTATGTTTTTGCCCACTTAGATTGTGATACTCTGCGCTTCGGACGCACAATTACACGTCTAAACTCGTCACCTCTAACAGTAACGTTTGGAGCAATCTTAATTGGATAGTCTTCTTCGTACTGTCCTGTTTCTACCATAATACCAATTTGCTTCTGGTACACAAAGTTACCAAACTCTAGTCCTTCGCCTTCAATGAAGTCAATTGCTTTTAATAGATGTATTTTTATTAGATCATAGTTTCCGCCACTACCATCCGTTTGTGTTATGGTTTCTACAATGCGTCCTTGCGCACCAGATATTTTACCAAAGATAACTTTGCCTGGTCTAATATCTAAGAACTGATCTAAGTTTGTTAGTGATCCGTTGTTAATTTTTAAGTTATACGAACGTCCTTGTATAGTACGAGATCCTTTATCTATACCGTCTGATATAATTTCAACAATTAAGTCAAATCTGTTTCTAACTTCTTGCCTTTCAAGAGTACCTGTTGGAAGTGCAATTGCGTCAGCAAATTGTGTATCGTCTGTTTGGAAAACTTGACCTACAATACCACTACTTGAGTATGCTGTAAATGCAAGACTGTTAACTGGTATTTCTAATGCTTCGTCTGTAAAGATTTCAAACTGTGTAGTTGATGTAGGTTTTACGTAATAGAATGTATCATTAACTTCTGTCATTCCAACAATGTCAGACATCTTAACAATGTTTTTATTTTCAAATCCGTGTGCTAGTGATGTTGTAACTTTACAAATTAAATCTTGACTAACACCGCTAATTGCAACTTGTTTGTAAGGACGACTTAATAATACATAATCAGACAAGTAATCACGTAGTGTTTGAATATGATCTACTGTTTGTGTTAATTGTCGTGTAATTGCTATTCTAGAACTTGCACTAGCGTAGTAACGCTCACCTGCAATGCGTGTTAGACTGTTTGCTGTTGCTAATACAGAACTTTGACTTCTATTAATGTCAAATGCTATAGCATCAAGCATTAAACCTGTATCTCTTTCACAAAGATCAGCATCGTATTCAAACGTAGGATACTTAAATTTTAAGTATGCTGTAAGTTCTTTAATTAAGAATGCTCTGTTTTTCCAAATAAGTGTACGTACTTGATTAAATAGTGCGCCGTTAATTTCTGCGTCAACAACTTCAGCAAATTCAGTACCACCATCTCTAGTGATAGTCTGCATATACGGGCCTGGCTCAATTGTAGAAGCCTTCATCATTTCTTCTGCACGTTCTGCTGCAGCATTAATTGAACGATAAGCGTAACTAGGCGATGTACCTTCTTTACCTGCAGGAACTCCACGCATTGTGTCATCACCTGATGTAGATACATAGATGTTAGTTGGTGAACTGTAAGAAGTATTGTCTACATAAAATTTAGTAGCTGCTTGTAAATCTTCTGGGCTAGTAGTTAGTCCAGATAGTTCTCCTGGACTGTCACTAAGTATTAGCGGCCCTTCCATTGTGTCGCCTTGGCGTCTTACAATACTCTTTCTTGGTATTGCTTGATTGTCTAACCAAAGGCCTGATAAGTTTGTATCGTATGCTGCATCAGTAAATTTATGAATGTCGTCTGCAGCAATAGTATGTGTGATGTATGCTTTATCAGTATTTTGTAAAGCGCCTTCTTTTGTTCTGTGTACACTAAGCTCGTCAGCATTTACAAATCTTATAAAGTAAGTGTCTTCACTTACTAGTCCTGTAGGATCTGTATCCTCTGCTTTGAATATAAATGGTGTTCCGTCAACTGTTTTTGTATATCCGTGACTTGGAAGCACAATATTACCATCAGCATAACTTTGTATAGTAATAATATAATCAGTATCTTCAATTGATGCTGGCTCATCTCCAATACGTAATGGTCTATCGCCTGCTACGTATCTAGAGTCAGCATACCCTTTTGTAATTACAAGATCGTCTACAGTAATATCTGAACGTTCTGGAGAGAAGTTGTGTTTACCATTCCACTCGTTAACAGCATCTTGATCAATTCCTACGCCGGCAATTCCGTATCCTTGAGCATTTAGTCCGCCACCTAGTGCTGGGCTATCATCATTTGCAACACTTCTGAACGCTGTTTTAAGAATGATGTTTTCACCATCACGTTCAATAGTAATACTATCTGTTGCGGCGTCACCTGCGGCAACATCACTACCAAGATTAAATAACCCTACTTGTGGCCCATCTGCTGTTGGTACTGTGTATAGGATCTTATCGCCTACTAACGCATTTGGTGTGTCACCTAGTGTAGTAAAGCTAATGTTACCTCCAACACCAAAGGCTGCGTACAGCTCTTGGAAGTTTTCGTTTACTTTGCGGAATGACTCACGAATGCTATTGCCCGTACCGTCATTACCCTCTACACCAATATCAATATCTTGTTTTGCCATTTATAAATGCTCCGATTATCCTATAATTTGTGGAATGCTATCCATATCAAAGTTCACGCTAATACCACAACCACAACTTGATTGTGCGTTTGGATTCTGTATATTAAACATTGAACCCATAATATCTTTCTTGTAATCTATCACAGTGCCTACAAGAAACATTAAACTATGTGGTGCAATAACTAATTTGCCAGTACCAGCGTTAAGAACTTCACTCTCATCTTCAACCTCTTCAACTGAAAGTAATCCCCATTCGTATTCAAACCCTGCACATCCGCCGCCTTTAATGTTCAAAGATACTCCAAACTTGCTATTTTCCTCGCAAAGTAAGTCGATCTGCTGTTTAGCAGCTTCAGTTAGTGTACAAATATTCATGAATTTACCTTTCTTATCAGTATTTATCGTTTGTTTTTATAATCTTTATGTAAATACTTATATGTTCATTAACCATTATACACTAAAGAAGACTCATATACGATCTAGTAAGACCGGCAAGGAACATACCTATAAGCGCGAATCAACTATTTGTGTATTTAGATGTGATAATTGTGATGCAGAGTTTGAACGTGCTAGAGGTAGTATGGATCCAAAGCGTTTGAGCAATAACTACTTTCACGTATGTAAGACCTGTGATAGTAAGGTTTTTGCTCAAAAGAAAGGCGTAGAAAAGAAGCAGGTTTGGAATATGACTGCTTCTAGTACTACGCCTATTGGTAAGTTATAGTCACATTTAGTATAATGTGTATATTTGATCGTTAAATAAGTGTTGCATAATAGGAGAATAATATGATTACATGGATAAAGAAAATTTTAGGTGTTGGCCCATCTGTGCCTGCAGCTACTAAAATAGTTAATAAAGCAATTGAAAAAACAGTTACAAAAAATGGTGTAGGACATGCACCTAAGAACCCAAAGAAAAAACCAGTACCTAAAGTTGATTTTAATTCAATGAAGAAAAATGAACTACTTGCTTATGCTAAGAAGAATGGCATTAAAGCTAACGCAAGTATGAACAAAGCTGCATTAGTTAAGGCCTTGAAATAATATTCTTTAACTGTTCAACAGATGCATCTAAGCGAGTTAGCTTTCTCTCTAATGTAGTGATAGCAACTCGCTGTTTTCTTGACTGATCTTCTAAACTAGTTACATACTGAAGTGATGGTACTTCTTGTTGTACTCCGTCTTCACCAAGCATAGTAAACCGATCAACACCTTGTGCTTTTAGTCCACCTGTAACTCTGTTAGGATTCTTATTAGTAGACGGCTGCGTGTTCTTGGACGCTTGCCCGTACATTTTGTTCAAATAGCTCATAGTGTTCTAACTCCTCTTTGTATTTATATAGGTCAATACTTGCAAGATTCTTACACTTGCTTTCGCACATAATATCTGTGTAAGGTAAGAAACTTAGTGCCCAGTCATTTACAAGCTGATTAGGATACCAATCACTGTGTCCACGTAGCTTACCTTTTTTGTAGCCTGCTTCTAATAGTGCCGGCATATCAGGTAATGTATCGTGTGCATAGCCTTCGGGCAATTCTTGTGTTCTACTATAACTGTAATGTATTGCAGGACGCACACCACGCCAGCTATCAACTATGCGTTTAAATCTATCGTCGGTGGGCTGTATGTATTCTCCTTCGCGGCACCAGTGATGGTGTATGTCGAGGACAAGTGCGAGGTCGTCTGCAAGCTCGAGGCTGTCTGCAATGCCCCACTTGTTTTCGTCGTTCTCGATTGTAATACAGTTTCTCGCTTCTTGCGATAACCGCTTGAGGGCGGCTTTGATGCCTGCTGGACCTTCGCGGCCTGATATGTGTACATTGCACTTAAAGTCTTGGAATTGTCTGCCGTAACCCATATAGCGGATGACATCGGTGTGATATTCAAATTCTTCTATGCTCCTATTAACAATATCTGGATTATCTGACGCAAGCACAGTAAACTGACCAGGATGCATACTAAGCCGAACATCCAAGGAACGAGCAAGTGTACCGACCCTAGCAAGGTGCGTTGCACAGTAATTACGTACATCAGGTAGCTGCCAAAAATAAGCCCAGGTAGGATGGGTATAAACAGGAAGAACATCGCTGCCCAGTCGTACCATTCTAAGTTCATTTGGTAGTCCTCCTACATATTCAATCAAGTTGTAATACGATTGAATGTTGTGTTCCATGATATCCCACAGTCGTTGCTCTGCAATTTCAGTAGTCTGGCGGTCAAGCCACTGTACTGTTGTACTACGAGTATTTAGCGGGCGCTGAATTTCTTCAAGCACTTTCTTCTTCTGTGTTTGATCTGGGTGCATGTATTTGCATGCAAAGCCTATGCGTTGTATTACCATTTTCTATATTGTCCGTCTAGTTCGTGTGTGCCTGAATTGTGAATTGCCCATGCTATACAGTTGTACCATGCATAGTGTGGATTCTGCCTTAGTTGCTTGTACCATTGTTTATATAGTATAACACGTTTCTTAATGCGTGTCAACATTTAATACTGTACTCCGTTTATAATATCATCTAATGCTTTTATTGTTACGACATGATGTAGATTCTCGCCATATGTTTCGCAGTAATCTTTGCCTGCTTTGTCGGCAAGTGCTTTACTACTATATACTCCACGAAATTCTTGCTGATATGTATCTGTTGCGATACGATTTTTGTTGTAGGTGTGTACAATGTAAATGTTAGTGGTTGTGTTCATGTTCATTTCCAATTGTCGAGTTCGTATTCAAAGTTCTGACAATCTATATGTTTGTTTAAAAACTTTGCACCGTTCTTTAGATGAAAATTCTTTGCCATTTCTGTTAACGGACTAAGTGTAACAAATCGTTCTACGTCTGTGTTTGTCTTCTTGATGTGGTTTGCTACTTCAAATACAATTTCTCTTCCAGCCCCACGATCGTAACTCCATACAGTATAAAAGTTTGCAATCTTTGTTCCTGCATGTTCTATATCACTTTCGCATGTAGGAATTTCGTCTGTATAAGCTACACAGATGACCGCTCGTAGCTCTTCGAAGCTTTCGTCAGTGTATAGTCCGTACACTTGTCGACCTTGCTGTGTACGCCATCCTGCGCTAATGTGCGGACGAACAGGATCGTCTTCAACGATATCACTAACAATAGTTGAGTTTAATTCTAATAACATAATGGTTCCTTTACTTCCAATTATTAACTACCCACGGATCCAAACAATTTTCTGGATTAGGATCTCCATGGAATACACATATACAACATTCATTTGGTGGCGTAACATGTTCAATTGTTCTTAATTGCCGTTTGCCTCTCGGCGTGCCTTGTTTAAATGTTTTATCTTTTCTAATTTCCCACTTCCAACTGAGTATCCAATTGTCAGGGAATAATTTTGCTTTTGTATTAGTTCGCGATGCTACATCATATAACCAATCTTGATCACCGTGCCATCGACGCTGTATGTTCTTTTGATCTTTTGCAAAGTCTTCCCAAAAGTGTGCCAAGTATCCTGCTCTAAAACGTACAACAGAACTGTTATACTTTTGCCAACTAGGGCGCATCTTTCTAGTAAAGTCACGTATTGTACACCAGCTATCAACTTCGTACAAAAACAAGTGATCAATATTTTTTGCAATTACAACATCTAAATCCATATACAATACGTTGCCAACTAATCCTAGATTATTTGAAAACATATACGGCTTACACCACCAGCCTTGTAAGTAGTCAGGTAGTGATATAGTTTTTATATTAGAATTAATGCCAGTAGTGTCGTCAGTAAGACATACAAATGTAAAATCTATTGTACAGTGCCGTTTGGCCATACTATACAATCTATTAACATATTCAGAACTATATTTTGTGCCATGCTTTAAGCACAAAATATAATTAGTATCTACACTTTTCTGCGGTATATTTTGAACATCTTCTACACTTTTCTGCGCTTGTTCTAAGGCTTTGCGTGTTTTGCGTTCTTCTTTTGTTTCACCGTCAACATATTTCTTGACCAAACTATGCCTCGTATATCGCTGAGTTTGCTCCATGTTCTGCACATTCTACACGTACACAATAACAACGATTATCTGTTGCTTCACGTATAAGGTTATCTGCAAAGTTAAATGCGTGTTCAGCAAACTTCTCTGCACCCACACCTTCAAATACTCTAATCTCTGCTAATCCTAAGTTTTGTAGCATCAGCATAGTTTCCATTTCTGGATCTTCTGAGTCTACAGCTACTTTATGATCGAAGTGATCTTCTAGCCATGCTTTAAGCGGTTTTAGTCCACCAAAGTCTACAGCCCAATTTTTATTGTCTAGTTCTGTGCATCCAAATGTAAATGTAAATGCTAAACTGTAGCCATGTAGTAAGTGACAGTGT
>Ga0114995_10001100_pt1 | contig 19104 bp, 19 predicted proteins | sample ArcticOcean_MG_C_11_FD_87038 | JGI IMG/M metagenome (GOLD analysis project Ga0114995, IMG submission 87038) | Marine microbial communities from western Arctic Ocean - ArcticOcean_MG_CB2_154 | ecosystem: Environmental > Aquatic > Marine > Oceanic | place: Arctic Ocean: Canada Basin | collected... | reverse complement strand
CGGTGAAGGATATGACCGAAGTGCGAATACATATGTCCCGGCTTGTAGTCAACGTATTGAGGTTGGTCCGTGTCATTATCCAGCCATACATCTAATCCTGCTTTGCCCGGAATATTAATAGCTATTGTAAATGAAAACGGAGATTCAAATGGTTCTGACCAGTATATCCTACGGTAGGGTTTGTCCTCGTGGGTGTGTCCTTGTTTTCCGGCGGAATCCTTTCCAAAGATATGGAATCCGGGTAGTGCCCCGTATGGGTGGAACTCAACGGGTAGACCCATTAGCTCTGACATCTGATTCATTAAGCTCTTATATAACTGACCAAAGTTAGCTTCAAGCACTGGGTTTGTTTTATCGGCTAGCCCAGCATATTCCATTAAGTCATCTAAGTATACTGATGCACCAAGTGTATTAAAGAATCCTCGCTTGGTGAATGAATCACTCAATGAAAGCACGGTATCCGAAACTTCCTTAGCTTCTGCCTCCGTTAGTATTTGGTTGTCGTATATCATATCAAATATCCTCGTCTTCGTCTTCCTCTACCCATTCAAAGTTAAGCTCGTCTACCTCTAGCTCTTCCCGGACTTCTCGCATTAGCATCTTGCCGATTGGCAAGTTAGTGTAGTCATAGAACAATTCTCCGTCATCATTCATTACTATGAACATATAGTTCGGGAAGTGCTCGGATAAGATAGCCCGAACGTTCTCGTGTACATCCTCATGGTATTCTGAATTAATCGACATCAATAACTTCTGCTTCTTTCAGTTTCCGGATCCGGTCCTCTGCCGCCTTGGCGGTAGCCTCGTAGTCCTCTTGGGTATATACTTTCCGGTCCTCGGTGATATTGGTTGCCTCACCCCGGGCGGTCAGTGCTTCCCGTGCGGCATTAGCTTTAGCTATTGAAAGTTCTTTAAGATCCCGGAACGTAGCTTCTAGTTCCCCGGATTCTAACCGGTCCCGGACTATCTCAATGAGGTCCTCCTCTAAGCTGGACATATCTAAGTAGTTCTTAGCGGCTATCCTTCCGGACAGTTCCCGGAACTTACCTATGTGATCTGCATAGTCCGTAAGAACTGAGATGACAGTATGTCTATCGAAGCCGTATTTCTTAACTAGCCGGGTCTGACTAGATCCTGTGGCATACAGGTATAGCATCTTAGCTACCCGTTCAGGTGCAAACCTACTTAGACTATTCAGCTTACTGAACTCCTTCTGTTCAGATATGTCCTGAATGGACGTGGTTATCTCCTGCATTAACTCTTCCTTCTCTTCCATTTAATATAAAGTATTCTATACTAGCACTTAGGTGTCAAGCCCAATGTATGATACAATACACCTGTGGTACATAAGAAACCTTTCTGCCGTAGGCGAGAAAGAGTAATGATGATCAAGAGAACTCCTTATGTATCACCTGTTTGATAGTGGCTGTCAAGTCCAAAAACCTATGAGTGGCATATTTTTTTATACCCATGTTTATGTATATAGAGAGACATCGCCGCAAAAAATTCTGACCCCCTCCCCCCATGTCGCCGCAATGAGACTGAGACTCAATATCAATAGGCACCGAACTCCAAATGAGACAGGGTCGCAAAAAGTCGGGCTGTAGTTTTAATGAGACTGGGACTCAGTAGCACCTAAGAATCATTCTAATGTTCCACGTGGAACAATTTATTTCTCCTATAAAGAAAGTATCTTAGGGGGTGAATATAGGATGAGACTGACTCTCAATAACCCTTACTGCGACTGAATCTCATTAGGTATGGCATCGCCTCTGACGGCTCCCGTCTGACCTCGAGGGGTAGGGTGCCATCTGAAAATCGGACGGGTTAGAGGGGCATTGACGGCTCATTAAGGGCTATAAGATATTACGTAAGTCGTTGATAGAAGTCATAAGTCATTGATAGCAATTGCATAAGTCATTGGTAATGGTATGTTCATTTATTTGTATTTCTTGCAGAAAAATCACTAAATCTGGTTGACCCTCATTTTGTTATCGACTGTTCACATTCTATCCACCATATTAAATCCATCATCTAATTATAACCTACTGAATAACACACTAAATAATACTAAATATGAGCACTAAAAAAGCAAAGATCGACCTGCACGAAACCATTACAAACCGCTTCATTGAGGCACTAGAAAAGGGCACTAATCCGTGGACGAAACCGTGGAAAAGCAACGGTGCAGGCGGTGCCATGACGGGGCAATTTCCCGTTAATGTCTCATCAGGCAGGCAGTATCAAGGCATCAATACTTTGATGCTTTGGATGGAAGCTAATGCACAGGGCTTTCAGTCCACTACATGGGGCACCTTTAAGCAATGGAAAGATAAGGGTGGCATGGTTCAAAAAGGGGAGAAGGGCACACCCGTGGTCTACTGGGGGGTGCTCTTTTTCCAACATGGTGCCGGTGGTAAACTGGGCAAAAAGCTCATACCGGGGAAGCCGCACAGCATGGCAACACTCGAGGCTATGGCACGGGCTGGCAAGATCAAGAAGGTGATGTATGAAAAATATTCAACCGCTTTCAATCAAGATCAGACCGATCTCAAGGAGGAAGTCGAGCAGGTGCCTGCTGTAACGGGTGACGTGATGCCTCACGAGGAACCCGAGTTCAAAGCCTGCAACGAGACAGTTTGCCGTTGGATAGGTGACGAAGGTATCGGCACAGATGGACACGGCGGAAGTCGTGCCTGCTACAATCCCAGCCTCGATAGCATCACGATGCCAATCATCATTCAGTTCAATAGCCCAGCGGAATACTACCACACGTTTTTCCACGAGATGGCACACAGCACGGGGCACAGCTCACGGCTTGACCGCCTCGAGCCTGCAAGCTTCGGGTCTGACCCCTATGCCAAGGAGGAACTGGTCGCTGAGTTGACCGCTTCCTTCCTCTCAAATGCTCACGGCATTTTTGCTAAGACTGAGGATAACTCGCAAGCTTACTTTAAGAACTGGGCGGACGTGCTCAAGGCGGACAAGAAGCTTATCTTTAAGGCATCCAGAGAGGCTCAGAAAGCCTTTGATCTGATCACGAATGTCTAACCACTCACAACGGGTCAGCCCCCATTCTGGGGGCACCCACAACCCACACACACAGCACCTAATACTATGAACGAAAAACTATTCAAAAAATTATACACCGAAATCACACGGGACAGCAACGACCTCATGGATGGGGGACGTGCCGAACTTGCACTTGAACTGATCACAGAAAACTCTAGCTTCCTCGAGGAGAACTACCCGAACTACTACGGGTGCAGTAACATAGCATTGATAGATGACCTAAGTAAGGTTGTCTTTAAGCAAGACGAGGAGGCTAGCCCTGCCCGTATGCTACTGATAGAGATGGGATATGATCGTTGCCTTGACTGGCTCGCCAAGGAGGAAGCCAAAGCCCACGAGCTAGCGACCAACAGACAGCTACGTAGAGATATAATCTGGGAAGCAAATGGGGGTTCAAAATCATGAGCAACGTATCGCAAATTATCGCTAAAGTTAAATCAGTTTCAGACGAGGAGATTGAGGTCATCTCACTGAGAGAAAAGTTTACCCGAGTCACCACTGGTGGCACCTCTCACTGGACTGACTTCTACTTTGACACCGAAGACAATCTTAGGGAGGTCAAGAAAACTGAAAATTAATTTGACACTCACTAATCTATTCACGTATTATAAACACTCACCTATAAAACCACATAAATATAATGAACAAAAAACTAGTTAAAGCCCTCGAAATAATCACCACCGAAGCGGAGGTATCCGTGCTGGGAGATGACCGCTCTGACCTCCATGTCAAGAAGGTGCTCGCCGCCATAGAGTTCGTTCGTAAAGTTTACGAGTCGCACTGGGACAAGCCCGAGCCATCACCTAAGTTCAAGGCATGGGACTACGTGCACCACGTAAGGAACAAGGAGTGCGACCGCTTCGAGGATCGCCTTCACATCTTTGGCACCGTCATCAAGCAGGAGAACAACAACGTCTGGCTGACTGATGACAACGATACCTGCGAGATCATTCGGGTCTTTGAGGAAGACTTAGACTTTGCTGAGGCACCAAAATACGGGTGGAACTACACCACTGAAGAGTCTTACTTAGCCCGCAAGTTTGAGAAGGGAGCAACCACTCACCTGTCGCTTTACCCTCACTCAAGTAGCGATGAGGAAGCCATCAGATGGCGGTCATATTTCCGCAAGGCATCCGACAATGACTACCCTATCTTAAGGGAGTGTGTCGGAACCAATCACTATCATTACTACATTCGGGAGCTTGGAGTCTTCTGTTCAGAAAATTATTCTTAAGGCTTGACACCCACCTCAAAACGAGGTGATACATAAGAAGCCCAGTCGGAGTATCCGATGGGTCACATAAGAAACCACATACTAAATTATGAATAACAAAAAAGATAAAGACCTATACAAGGGCGGAGATGCTGTCCTTTTTTCTTCAATAGTTTTAGCCTGCTCTGCACTAGGAGCCTTGGTTTTAATCACAGTTCAAATCATCATCAACCAATTCAACTAATGCCTAACCACGTAGCCAACGAACTAGTAATCCGGGGAGACTCCCCGTCCATCAAAGACTTCATCCGATTCTCAAGGGGAACTGGACTGCACTGGAAGGGATCAGACAAGCCTGAGATCGTAAACGATCTGGAGCTTTCTCACTTCGTGCACCCTGACCTTGGTCGAAGGGGCAAGGAACTCTTGATGCCTTACTCAGCCCTAGCAACGGGCGAGCCAATGGGATACGACTGGTGCACAAACAACTGGGGCACCAAGTGGGGAGCCTACGAGTGTGTGCTCATGGACGAAGACCACCACGGTGAGGGGGAAATCTCTTACCAATTCAACACGGCATGGGAGACGTTCAACAATCGTGTATCGATTGCTATGTCTTCTGCCTTTCCTACTCTAAGGTTTGAGCTTACTTACTTTGAGCCGGGCATGGGGTTCAAGGGAGAGAGAGTATGGAACTTCAATGATGGTCTAGTCATGAAGTGTGTAGATGATTATCGAGACGATGATGATTGCCCTTTTCAATATGAATGTTTAGTATCAGCAGGATAAAATTATGCGAATAAAACTACACACATACCCCGAAGGGGGAGCGAGCCGGATGGCTCAGGATGAGATGGTGTCCAAGCTAACAGGCAAGGGACGTTTTACTGATTGTTATGTCGGAGAGTTGGAGCAAGGAGATGAGTATGTTCTCGATCCTAAGATGCCCTTGCCTTCCATCAGTGCACAGCAGGCAATCAAATATATTAACGACAATGAAATCTCAGTTCACCCTTTGCCCGGTTTGACTTGGGAGCTGAGGAGGAATGGTCTCGCATTATTTACCGGCGAGAAGGGTCAGTCATTGATGGACTGCCTCACTCACATCATTGAGATGGATGAGTTATAGGTTGACAGTAACTAATGAGTCATGCTTCATGTAGGCATGGCTCATTTTTACGACTGCAAACAAGACCCCTTCCTTTGCCTTGATGTGACCACACCGGCACAGGCACGTAAGCAAAGCAAAGTTTACCCATCCGTTACCACCATCTTAGGACTTATCAAAGACCCTTTCCTTGATGCCATCTACCGACCCCGAATGATCACTGACCTAGCCCGGAAGCACCCAACATTTCCTTGGCAGGAACTAGAGAAGCTTTGCTATGGCACCCGGGAGCACCCGGTAACCGGGGACATAATGTATTCAAGTGACTTCGGCACCGCCGTTCACAAGGAGATAGAGGATCAGCTTCAGCACACTTACCTTGAGCCGGGACGAGAGACAAGAGTTGAGACAGCATGGAGCGACCATGCCACCGCCTTCCTTGACTGGGTTGAGAATGAGGGAGTCACACCTCTAGCTACTGAGCACCTAGTTAAATGTAACCGGGTGAAGACCGCCGGATCGATTGACTTCATTGGCAAGGACAGCGACGACTTAGTATTCTTAGCTGACTACAAGTGCCGGACCAATACTAAGGGTAAGGCTAAGACTTATCCGAAGGACTGCTACCAGCTAGCCATTGAGGCGGACATCATTCGCCGGCACCACAAGTTGGACTACCTGCCCGCTTGCATAAGTGTAGTGGTTGACAGCGATACGTGCGAGCACTACCACAAGGAGTGGGCACCGGAGGACTGCGATAAAGGGATACAAATTTTTAAGAATGCATCCAAGCTTTATTGGCTAACCCGAATGTAATTTATGATAGCACCGAATGATAACCTAAATGAAGAACCGATCCGCTTAGACGGGTTGGATGAATGTATAATCGGAACAGATGTCCGGGGATACTTGATCTATGATTACGGCAAACTGCTTAATCATTTTGTAGTAGAAGGCATGGACGAAGGCGAAGCCATGGAGTGGGTTGACTATAACATTATAGGTATGCAATCAGAGAATTTTATTATTCTGTTTGATGACTTTGACCTAGAGATAACCATTGAATGATATGAATAATACCGCACAAGATACATACGAAAACAGATGCAAGGGCAGAGTAGGAGAGGACGTGTTCGAGGACTACTGCACCCGGAAAGGAGTTAAGTTCTACCGGACTGGCTTCGACGAGAAGCAGGATCAGATCCAAAAGTTCTGGATGATTCATCCTACGATGAGGCACATCCCGGACTACCTTATTGAGAACGACAAGGGACAGTTGAGTTGGATACACGTGAAGGGAACACCTCGCCTTAAACTCATTGACCTATTCATCTACTCTCAGTTCGAGCAACAGTTCAAGGGTGAGTGCGGATTCTTCCTAGCCTTTTGTTTCAAGGGACAGGACCCTCACTTCCTTACGTTCCCGGCACTACAGAAGAAGCTGACTGGCTTAACGGTTCAGGAGTGGGACGATGGCAAACAGTATGTTCACCTTCCGCTATGAACTTATACAGGATAGAGTATAAGCACGGCGATATGCCGGAGGACTACGTTGGTTGCACGGAGAAGTGGGCACGTGATGCCGGGCAGGCAATCGGATATGTGTGCAAGGGTAAGCCGGACAAGCAGGGCAACTGCACCACCAAGAAGAATGCAACCCTTACCATACTATCAGTTCAGGAAATTTCCCATTCATCCTAATGACTTACGTTCCCCAAAACAAGTTAGCCCAATGGAGAAAAGAGAATGCCCCGGGCAGGTGCCCTATCCTTAACCGGGTGACTGATGACTTAGTAGTTGACCACGATCATCTCAACGGAGAGATCAGGGCGGTGATTAGCCGGGAAGCTAACACCATGCTGGGTAAGATTGAAAACATTCACCGCAGTATTTGCCGGGGTAACCCAAAGGATTTACCGCAGGTCTTGTTGAACATAGCTGAGTATCTTAAGGCACCGGCATCCGGGATACTTCACCCGGTTGGTATCAAACAATTAACCTCTAGGTTCAAGCGGAACCTCAACAAGGAGGAGCAAGAGTTTGCACTACAAAAGATGGGTGCGAAAAAAAGTGAAATAAGTTGTTGCAAGAATGTGAATGATCGTTCAGCCTTGTATCGAACCTTAGTTAAAACCATATACACTAAATAATGAAAGACGAAGTAACTAAACCTAACCTTCGGGTTAAGCTATCAGCGATTCAAGGATCGCTTAAAGCCCCCAAGGGGCAGACAAATAAGTTCGGTGGATACAACTACCGATCAGCAGAGGACATCTTAAATTCAGTCAAGCCTTTGCTTGGCGAGTGGGGATGCTCTCTTGTAGTAAGCGATGAGATTGTAGAAGTAGCCGGACGTGTCTACGTTCGTGCTTCGGCAACCCTAGCTGACAACGATTCCGAACAGGCTATAGCTTCTCATGCATTCGCACGTGAGGCTGAGTCCAAGAAAGGAATGGACGAGGCACAGATCACCGGGTCAGCATCAAGCTATGCCCGGAAGTATGCTCTTAACGGATTGTTCGCTATCGATGATACGAAAGATCCGGATGCCCTGAACACACATGGCACATCAAACAAACCAAAAACAAAAACACCTAGCTTAGAGGAGCTAATATAATGGAAAAGAAATACGATAACACTAACGGCGGAGCACTGTTCCCCAATGACCGCAAGGAAAAAGATACTCACCCCGATCTACGTGGATCAATTAACGTGGGTGGTGTTGACTACTGGATTAAAGCATGGAAGAAAGATGCTAAGTCCGGTGTCAAGTTCCTGTCACTGGCTGTCAATCCAAAGGATGAGTCAGTAGAGAACAGCAGTCCAGCCGTTAACTCAGACCCATTTTAATAAGTGGAACTGGATGACATCAACTTCGATAAGGTATGGTGGGAAGACTTCCGCCGTGACGAGATCGAGGAGATACTGGCACTGACCGGAGCCAAGAACTCTGACTACACCGGAGGCAAGGGATGTGACAATCCATTTGCTAACTTCGATGGGTCAGAGGAGTTCGGCATTGATCCGTTAGTTGGTGTCGCTATCCGGATGCAGGATAAGTTCCAAAGGCTTAAAGCCTTTTGCAAGGACGGAGAGTTATCCCTTGATACTAAAGGGGACACAGTTCGTGACATCTACCGGGACCTGATTGGCTACAGCCTCATCAGCCTAGGGATGATCGAACGAGACTCTAATTAACTTCATGATAAAATAGAATGTAGCCTCGACAAGGTGTTGGGGCTACATTTATTTATCTACATGAGACACAAAACAACTATGCAAATATTAGAAGCCATACACGATGCAGTTCAACTTGGAAACAAGTTACATAAAGAGATTGACACACAAAAAATACCTAAGAAAGAGCAAGAAAATATTAAGTATTTGGGTCAATGCCTGCGGTCTATGGACTTCATCTTAAGCGATGAACGAAATAGAAAATCTACCACATAATGCAGAAGCAGAGGAAGCCGTCATAGCTTGCTGTCTTCTTGATGACTCGCCAGCCAACTACAATTCTGTTACCGAATTACTAACGGCTGAAGACTTCTTCATCAATAGGAACCAATGCATCTTTGATGCCATAGGTAAGCTAGTAAATGCTAGCCTGCCGGTGGATGAGATACACTTGTCCGAACAGCTAACCCGGGACAGGAACCTTGATACCGTAGGTGGGATAACATCCATCTACAGTATTATGGATCGGGTCCAAACTTCTTTGCAGATGAAACACTATGCAGAGATTGTCCGGGAGAAGTCGAACCTACGTAAGATGAACCGGGCATACCGGGTCGCAACCGAAAGCATAATAGCTCAGTCAGATCTGGCTGAGAACATTAAGCATACAGTTGACTCAGAGGTTAACCGGATTCACTTCACCCAAGAGAAGCCGAATGACTTAAGCTCAACTGCTGAGGAGATTAAGGATGAGTTCCGGAGGATGCTAGCCGGGGAGTTTGTTACGGATGCATTGCCTACTCACATTGGTAAACTCGACCAGCAGTTAGGCAACCGGGGCATAGCACCCGGCGAGGTGATTACCCTCGCGGCACCCACATCATGCGGTAAGTCAGCCTTGGCTCTTAACATAGCACTCAAGTCAGTCACTCACAACAATGCACCCTGTGCTGTATTCTCTTTGGAGATGCCACAGAAGCAGTTGTTTAAACGAATGACTCAGACCCTAGCCGGGGTGAACATCAAGCAGATAAGTGATGGTGTTATATCAGAGGAGAACATGAAGAAGGTTGATGAAGCAATCGACACACTTCACTCAGTGCCCCTATACACCAGTCATAGTGTTAAGTCAGCGGAGGATCTTGCATCTCAACTACGTAAGCTAGTGGACAAGCAAGGTGTAAAGCTAGCCGTGATTGATTACCTTCAGCTCATCCCGTTTAATTCCGGGAAGGTTGGCAAGGCGGAAGGCATTGCAAACATCTCTCATAAGATTAAGCAACTCGCCCTTGAGTTAAACATCGGTATCCTACTGTTGGCACAAGTCAATCGTGAGGGTGCCAAGCGAGACGGAGGCTTGGACATCTATGATCTAAAGGACTCCGGAGACATTGAGAATGATGCGGACGTTGTCCTTCTCATGTATCCACAACAGGGTAACTTCGAGGATTCAAAGATGGCTGACTCGAATGGACCATACACAAACCTTGAGTATAAGATAGCTAAGAATCGTGAAGGCGAACGAGGCACCATCGGATACTTTAAATTCTACCACGTAACAGGAAGATTCTACTAATGAATAATAAATATAAAATACTTGAAGCAGTAAGCAGTTCGTGTGACATAACTGTAAAAATAATATCGGGCACCCGTCGAACAAAGAAGGCATCCTATGCCCGGGACATCTGCTCATTCCTTATGCACAAGTGCGGATACTCGCACGAAAATATTAGCCGGATACTTAACCGGGAAAGATCATCAGTAACTCACGGGATCAAACGTGTAAGCAAACGTATCCAAGAGGAGAGTAACCGGGGGCGATTCATGCGGAGGCACCTCCGGGATATACTTGACAACTCTCTCAAGATGGACTATATAAATATAGATGAATGATACTAATATAGAACGACTTCAGGTCCGGATTGATTTGATCCGGGCAGAATCACGGATGGTTTCCTATCAGATAGAGAGACTCGAGGAACGGAGGCACGAGCTACAGCAGGAGAAATCCCACATCAAAGAAGCTCTTACCAAAGAATCCAAGTGATATAATCTATACCGGAGTAAGTGAAAGCAGTGATGCCCACGAGGTCTGCTCTTAGACCTAGTTAAATCTCCAGTGTGTGGTAAGCCTCACCCTTGTTAATTCAGGGGTGAGGCTTTTTACTAGAAGCCTAGTAGCTTGGGATCAATCAAAGGCTTAGGCGGATCAATCATCGGAACAGGTCCCGGGAAGTTGATTCCATACTTGCCTTCTTTAGCTAGACGTTGACGTTCCTCTCGAACCGAATCACGTCCGGCATCAGAATATCTCCAATACCATAGATCGTCACCGGGTAAAGCGAACTTAGCCAAGGGTGCCAAGCTATCAGCTCTCATAACTCTTTCCGCAGTTTCAAATATGCTCATCGGTGCAGGTGTAACATAACCAAGGAACGATTTTGTTGGACCCTCACGTTCAAGACTTTGCAGGGTATACTTGTTGATTACACCCGTAGCGAGTAGCATATTCTCAAGGACTATATCCTCGATGACCAATGGCTTACCTCGTAGCCATGCCACGACAGCATCAACCGGCACACCGGTAAGAACCATGTAGCCCATGATCTGCATGAGGTTGCGGAGTCCTTCAAGTCTCTCCAAGTAGTTGCCCTTCTTGCCGGTAGTTAGCTCAGGGATAACCTTGTTGAGAGTTTCCTTGCGGATGTAGGCGAAGTGCCTGATCTGAAACGAACGTAAGTTATACCATATCCGGCTACCGGGATTGCGGTTGTATGTCAACGGCATTTCAAAACGTCCTATTGGTTGGACATCAGCAAGCTCATTGTATATAGCCTCAATCACGTAGTCGTTCTTTGTTCCTGCCTTCAGCCCGGAGATCGTAAAGATATACTGATCACCCTGAAGAAACTTCAAGTGACTAACTAGGTTTTTGTAAGCCGGAGAGTTCTTGTCAGAACGTGCCGCCCTTTGCATACTCAGATAAGCCGCATTGATTGATGCGGTCTTCATCTTCTTGTCCATTGCCGAAAATCCAGTAATGAATGTTTGGGCACGGAATAGTTTACCAAGGTAGCCTTCGTCCATTGTCTCTAGCTCTTGAGTAATTTTCTTACCAGCCTTACCCAGATCCTCGAGTGCAACCTTGTTGGTTACAAATCCACGAGCGGTGTCAACAAAACCATACCGGTAAAGTGTAAGAGCAATGTCCTTTAACTGAACTAAGGTAGATCCCAAGTTAGTTAGTAAGGTATTGTATGACCCCATACGGAGTGTCTTACTTATCTTGCCCTCTGGTTTCTTGCTCGAGAATATATCACGAACCATACCGGTGATTTGCTGGAAGTCTCCATCGGATAACTGCCCGGCACGTCGAAGCTCGTTCATACGTTTCCCTAGTGCACCACTTGGCACCTGAGTCTCACCCTCCATTGGTTTCATTCCGCCAATAAGTCTCTTGGTTTCAATGGCAGTAACCGCATCAAGGATGTATCGGTTAAGTGCCTCAACCGGATCCACATATGAGTCAAGCATCTCGTCAGAGATTAGATCAACGTCCCTCGATTTAATGTTACCCGGCACCTTGGCACCAGCAGGCAGAGCATTAAAGTTACGACGAACAAAGTTCTCAATAGCAATAGCTTCTTGGTTTGCATCAAGTGGGTTGAGACCACGGTCCTTTCTGTTTGCATTGACCCGGCTAATAATAGCATCAGCTTGCTTGTCGGATAGACCTAGCTTTTTCTTTAGCTTCGCCTTGTCATCTATAGCTCTAGGAAAGTAGTCACGTATAAATTCTACATCTGTCCCCTGCCTTACCTGCTCGTCAAACAATTCATTTAGCACACCACGAACATCACTGTGGAACCAATCGTATAGGTCGTGCTTGCGAAGCAGTTCGTCCCTTCGACCGATTAACTCAGCACGTTTCTTTGGATTAATAACATTCGGATTATTCTTTTGGAATCGAACTGTTATCTTATCACTGTTAAACTTTTGATACACACGTGGATTGTCTACGTTTACCTCTACTGCATTCTTGGCTAGGACTAACGAACCAACCTGAACAACTTGGTCAGCAGATATAATTGGCTTACCCGTGCCCTTGTTGTAGAAGTAAGATGCACGTTCCGGATTCATACCGATCTGTGTCCATCCATCTTCTTTCATAAACTGCTTAGCTTCCTTGACTATGTTGTCAGCAGTATCGTTTACAAAACTACCAAACATACGTGCTATAGGAGCCTTAGCTTTCCCGGCGGCAATGTTCATTGCGGCGGTTGGCACACTGAAGAACTGAACGTTGTTTATTCTAGCAAATCCTCCGTAGCCTATGACACCACCGGACTGTTCGGTCCCGTCATGCATGGACACAACCCAAGTCTTGAAGTTCTCATAAGCATTGACATCATAACGTAAAGCAACCGGGACACCGTCCTCGATCTGAGTGTTAACCCCAACGATTGGTATGTTGTTATGAGCAGTCTTATTGCTCACGGTGTAAGCTACTTCCTTGGATGTAGCAGGAACGGGAACATCGTTGTAAAGAGTGATAGGCATCTCTACGAATGGAGATCCCGGGACAAGTCCAGCCTTCTCACGATAGCTCTGACGTTTAGCATCTACCCTTTGACGTAGCTCTTTGTTGTTAGGATCCTTTGCCAGATCTCTTTGCAACTCCTGAAGTTGCATAGCATCCGGCTTCAGGGTATAACTCCTGTGTCGCTTGGTCCGGGGTAGCCCGGTAGCCGGGTCAATGTTTCTGTATTCCTGCTTGTCGTCCTCGCTTATGTTGAGTATCCGATTAGCGGACTCATCAACATACGTTACACCCTCGATTGGTTTGGGTGTGCTACGTTGCCGCTTAATTACTATGCCCTGATCTTCAACGACATCAGGTGACGGGCGGACTTCGGTAGCTTTCGATTGGAGATACTCGAAGTAGGCTTGGGTGTCGATGCCTGATTCGTCATACCAAGCATTGCTAAGGTTTTCGGATTTACTTGTTTTCCTTTTGATGATGTTGCCATTTTTATCTTTCAGTATGAACCTGTTTTCAGGGTCGTAGGTTTTCTTTGTATTTTGATTTGTTATTTCTTGTTGAATTGTATCGATGTTGTCAAACACATAAACATTACCATCGTTATCTGTAAACTCAAAACTAAAAGGCTCACCTTTCTTTTTGATATACGTAAAGTTAAAGCTCCAGTCTCCATACTTTCCATTCCGGACACCGGCATCTAAGATATTTCCGGCATCTTTCATTTGAAGCACGGCATCAATGGAACCGTGTGTTACCTCTTGTGCTGATTGAGCAACCCAAGTTTCCCAATGGAATCTTCCAACGTCAGGAGTATTAGTAACCCCTAGTTCCTTGTATGCTTGTTGTATGTTTGCACGGGTCTGACGAGTAGCTACCTCATTAATAATGAGTCCGGATATATCACTAAGTATTCTTGAGTATCCTGCACCACTACTCTTTCCATATTTGAATGGAGCACCGTCATACAGGGTAGTCTTATCCGGGGTAAGGATCCTGCCCTTGTCGTCAACAGGTTGAAGCTCATCGACTATAGATGTCTTGTCCCAGAAGTCATCTGTCCTGACACGGTCGATTACATACAGGTCTTGCCTGCCGGTAGTAAGTAAAATGAAGTCAAAGATTTTGTTATTAAAACTCATGTTAGTAGCAAATGTTTGCCACTTGTTACGTAGTTCTAACGTTGGAGTATCCTTGTCAGATAGTATTTGATGCAAGCCCTCGAGCCTTGTCATGCCGTTGAACTCTCCGCCCTCGATTCTCAGTGCCGCCTTGGTCAAAAAGTTTTTACCAAATGCCCTGAGATTAGATTTGGCTCCTGATCCGGGCAGTCCCTTGGGCAGTGCTGTGTCCACCCAAGCGAGATAATCGTCTAGGTTAAATTCTCCCTTTGATGCACCCTCGATCCATGATCCTATGTCATTGTCTAGAGCCTGCAAGAATGCTGACTCTTGAGGATAGGGGCTAATACCAATAGATAAAATATTCCACAAGAAGTAATATCCTGTATCAGTTTCATCCATCTTGCCGGACTCATACATCTTACGTATTTCTTGTCCGCCCTTTAAACCTTCCGTTGCTAGCTTACGTTGTTGATCGGTGACTTTCTTTAACTGTTCTTTGACACCCTCTACTGTTGTAAGCTGACCCAACCCTTCGGGGAATCTCGGAATGGAAACTGAACCGTCTGGGTTAACTTGTCGTGCCCCACCAATCCGGGACATAAGTGCGACCCACTGGCTACGATCACTAAGTGCATTAGGATACTGGTTGACCAAATGGCGAACACGTTTCATGACCGCTTCGGGACTTGCACCTGCCTTGATCGGAATAACTTCCGCCTTGGGCACATCCTGCTCTCCGGGTATTGTAAGCCGGGTATCCAACTGCTTCTTAGTTTCAATGTCACCATCTAGGTCAAGCTCTTGCTGAGCCATGTTAAATGTAGTTTCTGGATCACCCCGGGAAACTTGATGTGCTACGTTAACAAACATAGCCATGACATTATCAGCAGTAGCATCAGCCAAGAACATTGGCTTGCCTACTAACACTCGAGAAAGTCCATTGATGATTTTCTTAATCTCATTCAATAGGCTCTTCTGCTTTTGATTTAAATTGTTTGGATCAAATCCACCTTCGACTAACGTTGCCCCGAACTCAGCCAAGTATTCAGAGTAACGAACATCGCCATCGTATTGATTGGCAAATGCCGCAAGATTGTCAGCCATTGCACCGAAGCCGGACTGACGTAACTGCTTATCAACAGCTTGCTGTAGCTCCCTCATCCGCTTGGTATTACCACGGAAGGCTTCATTGAGAATTAGTTCCCAAGCCTCGTGTGCTACTGTAGTTGAGTTAGCTTGTGCATCATTAATAACAAGGGCGATAGGCTTACCTCCCTTGAATATTGCGGCACCATTGTCCATGTCGGTAAACTGTTCAGCTTGGCTAGTAGCTTCAGCTAAACCGATCTTGCCCTTGAGTGTCTGAACTATATTAGCCCGGGTCTCTGCAAGTGTTCCGCCTACAATAATTTCCACGTCCGGGAATGCAACACGAACAAATTTAAATGCATTACGTGCATTTTCGGATAGATCGTTTAGGTATGTGTCGGACTGAGGTGCTTCTACCAATCGGGTAGATGCATCCATGTTAATACTGTTCATGCCATCACGAAAGGCTATCTTGCCTGCGGCTCTTGTTTTTTCAACAACCTCACGGCTCATCTCCATGACATCTTTCTTACTAACACCCAAGGTATTTGTAAGCCAGTCCATGAACTGTTGCTTGCTTGGTGCTGTTCCGTCAGGTCGAACTATATACAGTGCCCGGTCAACATCACTCTCATAGTTAACTTTAACCCGACTACGATAGGTTACATTAGCCTTAGATAAATTCTTTGGTAGCTTGGCACCCCTGATACCCGAGATAGGTGCCCGGCTCTCTTCAGGAATTTCCTGACGAGGTAAAGGAAGACGTGTGCCTTCATTGATAACATTACCAAACTGATCTACTAACGTGTGCTGTTCTTCAGCAGTTGAGTTAGGCGATGAGTCATTTGAATTTATGATTGGTATTCCGTTTACCATTTCTACTTCGCCAACGGGAATTACCGGAACTTGGCTAGGATCAATGCCCTCAGCTTCAGCTTGCTCGAGTCTTTGACGTTCAGCCTCACGAGCCGCATCTATTTCACTTTGTAATTCACTGTTAGCTTGTGACTCTTGGCTATCGGGATCCAGTGTTATCAGTCGTGCCAACTCACGAAAATCTAAATTGTTAGATTTCTTTAACTTAGTTAAAATCCTACTGCCCTTTGCTACACGATCAGCAAATGAAAGGGTTCTCTTTCCTACGTTTAATTCAAACTTGCGGAACAGTCCCTTTATACGTGGATCGATACGATCCAATACTTCTGATACTGGCTCAAGCTGATCGCCTATTAGTCTTCCAATGGCTGAACGACCACCACTTACCCGGACATCATCACGAAGTCTCTTGATAACCTTGGGAGATTGTTCGTCAATAGCGGCATCAACCGTTTGCAAAGTTTTTTCTGCTTGTCGTTTTTGTTGCCTTATGCTAGTCCTAACTTGTGATGCTTCACTAGAAGTTAAATTTCCCTCTTCAACTGCAATTATGGTATCCTCTAATTGACTATCAAGATCAAGCAATTTATTTTCTGCATCAGCCTTACGTTGCTCTAGCTTCAAGAACTTTCTGCCGGCACGAAACTTTTTAAGTTTAGCTATACGTAATTCAGCTTGTTTCTCTTGGGCTATTGATTCGTTAACCGTGCTGTTGTCCGTGTCAGTTGCGGTAATATTTTCTATTACATCGAACTCATTAGCCTGCTTGTAATTAATGTAGTTGTCGCCTTCTGCCTGAGCATAAGCGGCGGCTTCCGGACCCTCAATGACATCTACCTCCTTTACAAATTCAAACAATCCCTCTTCTCCGTATAGGTCAATGCGGTCACGAGCAGTATTAGCAAGTGCCTCAACGTTCTCTACGTCCAAAGTTTCCGGAGCTGTAACAGGGACATACTCGTCTCCCGGTTTAATATCCTCTTTTGCGGTTGCTTTAGTTGCTACGATTGGTGTGTATTCAACAGGCTTAGTCGTGAGTATTTCTCCCTGTTGTGCTAGCCCACCGCTTAGAACCTCAAGAGCTTCAGCTTCCGTCTCAGCATATACAACACTCTCACGTGTTTCTCCTCCGGCAACTTCGTATACTACCTTGAATCTTGGCTTAGATAAAAGCGATGATATAAGTTCAGGGCTAGCTTGACCGATGTTATTTATGTTGACCTCTTCTACCTTCCCGGGGGACAGGGTGCGGAATACACTTCCGGTAAATTCCATTCCTCCGGTGTATGTGGTTCCAACTGAACCACCGATCATGACATTAAGGATATAATCTTCTACGTTTTCTGCTGAGAATATTTCATTTCCTTGGTCGTAAAAGACCGTAGCCAACGTTTCAAAGATAACAGCTTCGGTGCCTTCTTCAGCTCCCTCTACGGCAAATGACTTGAACATTCTGCCCAATGTATTCCCATCGAGCTTTGTCTTTTTGTTAAAAAATTGTGCGGCTTTGGTTGCACCCAGTTGCTTTATGGCAACTCTATTAAGAACAAATCCGGCACCGGCTGATAACACGTGAGCAGGAAGCACCTGTGCATACTCTTCATCAGTGAACTCAGCATAAGGTTTATCAAAAGTTTCTTCAGCCCGACGAACACTTTGTGAGTAAGCATTAAAGGGATAGTCAAGACCCCTAGTAGCCGTTTGTGTAGCGATTTGACCAACCCCCTGAAGAACTTGACCAACGTTACTACGTTCCATCTCAGGAGTTACACCCAACTTGTTGGGTATTTTATCAGCTAGGATTCTTAGATTATCGCCAATCTCTCTTCCTCCTGCCCTGATTTCTGCTCTCTCTGATTCTGCGATGGGTTGAGAAAGTGGGGAAAGACCGCCGGAAGGATTCATCATAGGACTAGTCAGTCCCATATCAGCCATTGAGGTAACAAGACCTGCGGCAGACTCAGTTAAAGATCTAACTCCTCCTGCTATAATATTTTTAGGAATCTGATCAAGAGTTATTCCTTCGTCTCCAAGGGTATTGTAAACCCTTCTGGTGTCCGGATCAGGTTCTCCTATAGTATTCTGCTCCTCATACATCCGGTTAAACTCAGCACGTTGCTCAGGGGACATATCCGAAACTTGTATAGGACCCTTTTGTCCCATACCAGACAATCGATCTCCACCAGTTACCATGTATTCGGCGGCACTCGCAATTGGAGTCTCCTCGACCATAGCCTCGGGTTGATCCGGTGTAGGCTCAACAGCAGGGAGAACTAATTCATCATCAGAAACAACTGACTCGTCAATGATTACATCATCCGTATCACGGACAATGTTCTGTTCATAAACAGGAAACTTCTTTACATATTGGTCTACTAATACATCGTCCGCAACGTCACCATAGGCATCATATTTGGAGCGAATGTTATTAGCAAATTCAGAAACAGAATATTGCTTTGCCATATTTAATTATAATATACCTGCTGGATCGTTAAGATCCATATTAGGAGAAACTGTACTAGATGTGTCACCAACAGGAACTTCGGGACGACGAGGAATAGTTGCACCCGGGAATTGACCCTCTTGCTTTGTCATACCGGTGCTTCCAAAGATTGAATACGATCCCGGTCGACCGGCAATCATTTCCGCCTCTGGATCACCGTATTGAACAGCTTCATACTTGGGTGTTCTTATGTCGCCCTCCATTATGTTAAATGCTCCGGGAATCTTTTTCTCTAATACAAATGAACCACCCGTCGAGTTTTCCGCAGTTGACGGCACAAGTCTTAGATTCTTCAAGCTATCAACATATCCGGTAATTTTCCTGAATCCATCTAGGTCTTTAAGTTCTTCTAATTTTTGCTTATTTCTTTCGGCGGCGGCTGAATCTGACTTAACACCTAGG
>Ga0114995_10001099_pt1 | contig 19107 bp, 22 predicted proteins | sample ArcticOcean_MG_C_11_FD_87038 | JGI IMG/M metagenome (GOLD analysis project Ga0114995, IMG submission 87038) | Marine microbial communities from western Arctic Ocean - ArcticOcean_MG_CB2_154 | ecosystem: Environmental > Aquatic > Marine > Oceanic | place: Arctic Ocean: Canada Basin | collected... | reverse complement strand
CTTTATTTACTGATGTTCTTAATACCTTTAACAGGAATTATTATGTCTATTGGAAGCAAGTACGGTATCAAATGGTTCGGTATTAAAGTTATTCCTGGCATTGACGATTCTAGATTACGCGAGTTATTTCTCGAATTTCATCAAATATTTGGGATATTAATTTTATGTGTTTTATTTTTTCATATTATTGGCGCTGTGAAACACTCAATTATAGATAAAGATGGAACACTCAGAAGAATCTGGTTTAGCAAGTAAATCTAGCATTATTTAACGATAATTGTAATAATAAGACATCATGTCTATCGATATATTAACTATAACAAACCACGACCGTAATACCTTTCAAGGAAAATATATATACCCTGTTGTTTCAAGGCGAGCAGGCGGTCTATCTTTAGGAATTAATCTAAATACCAACAATGCCTGTAATTGGCAGTGTATTTATTGCGAAGTTCCAAATTTAATTAGAGGAAAGCCAGATCCTATTGATTTAAAAGAATTAGAGAGTGAGCTTGACTATTGGCTTGATCAAATAGTTAATAAATCTTTTTTAAGTCAATACACTAAAATTAAAACAGAGTTTAAAGACATAGCTTTCTCTGGAAATGGAGAGCCAACAGCATCTAAACAATTCAAAGCGGTAATTAGTATTTTAATTAAGAAAATTAATGAATTTAATTTAAATAAAATAATAATTAGATTAATAACAAATGGAAGCTATATGGCTAATCCTGAAACACAAGAAGCCCTATCTTTGTTGGCTAATTTTAATCGTGAAGTTTGGTTTAAAATAGACCAAACTAACAAAGAGGGCGTGAAAATAATTAACCAAGTTAATTTATCAACATCAAGTGTCAAAAAAAATCTTGAGGCAGCTCTCAAGAATAGCCCAACAGTCATACAAACTTGCTTATTTAAATTAAACAATGAGCTACCTAGCTCACAATCGCTAGATGCTTATATTAACTTTATGAAACCTTACAGGTATAAAATTAAGGGAATCCATCTTTATAGTTTAGCTAGATTATCTGAACAGACCAATGATGCAAAATTAACAAGACTTACAGAGTCGGAATTGAAGGTTATTGCTGATAAAATAAATGTACTGAGTATCCCAATCCAAATTTTTCCTTAGATATCTATGAAAAACATATTAGTAATTTTTTTAAGTTTATTTTTCTTCTCTGCATGTCAAAACCAGAACGAAGATTGGGGTTCTTATGGAAAAGATTTGACCAATCAGCGGTTTTCAAAACTAGACCAAATTAATACTAAGAACGTTAATAATTTAAAATTAGCTTGGCAACATCAAACTGGTATTAGTGCTACATTTCAAGCTACCCCTATTGTTCATAAAGGGATTATGTATGTATCTTTACCTTTCAATCATGTAATTGCTTTGGATGGAAGAACAGGTAAAGAGCTGTGGCGCTATGAGCACGATAGAAATCCTAACTGGAAAATGTGTTGTGGGCCAACAAACCGGGGGGTAGCAATACATGAGGATCAGCTTTTTTTCGGAACTGTTGATGCAAGACTAATTTCTCTTAATATTAAAACTGGTGAAAAAATATGGGACATTAATGTAGTAGAGAATTTAGTAGAAACAGAATCTTTAAGTTCGCTAAATGAATTAGACCCAAATCGAGATAAAATTATTAGTGGTGGAACAGGTGTGGGTATTTCAATGGCCCCTGTTGTTTATAAGAATAAGGTGATTATAGGAATTACAGGTGTTGGCTATGGTCTTCATATAGAAGGACAAGGAAGCGACTCTTCATTAGGGGCAGTAGTTGGAGTTGCTGGAAGATTTGGCAGGCCTGGATTTTTAGCTGCTTACGATATTCATTCAGGAAGACAAATATGGCAGTTTGATACGATTCCCGAGCAAGGATGGGAAGGGGAGTTTACAAACTATACTGCTGATGGCGAAGTACTTAATCGTGATACTTATCTTGAAAAAGAAGCATTAGCTCAATATCCTGATTCATCTAAATATGGTGGAGGTTCTGCATGGACCACCCCTGCTATTGATGAGATTACAAACACACTTTTCTTTGGGACTGGAAACCCCTCTCCACAGATGAGCTCAGAAACGAGACCCGGAGACAATTTGTACACAGTCTCTTTAGTTGCTTTGGACGCTGACACAGGAGAGTTAAAGTGGTTCTATCAGCAAGTTCCTCATGATATATGGGGATATGATGTTGCTAGCCCACCTTTATTATTTCATACCATTGTTGATGGAAAAGTAATCCCTGCTGTTGGTCAGGCTGGGAAGACAGGTTGGTTTTATGTGCATAACAGAAATAATGGAGAACTATTACTTAAATCTGAAGCATTTGTACCTCAAGATAATTTATTTTCTAAAGCAACTCCAGAGGGGACTGTGATTTATCCAGGAATCCTTGGCGGCTCAAATTGGTCACCGGTCAGCATGAATTTAGATCATCATCTGGTATATGTTTCTGGTATTCATGCACCAATTAAATACACTTTGCACGAAAAAAAATCTAGAGATAAAACCGTAAAATATACAAGTTCTGAGCCTTCTGATGACCCTCAATGGGGATTGTTATCAGCTATAGATGTATCAACTGGTAAAATTATATGGCAACATACAACAGAGAAGCCTCTTCTCGGTGGGTCTCTTGCTACAAAAGGAAATTTAGTTTTTGTAGGTGAAGGTAATGGGTCTTTTAATGCATTCAATGCATTTACTGGCGAATTAATTTGGCAAACAAATATAGATGCAGGAGTAAATGCCCCGCCAATTACTTACATGGTTGATGGAATACAATACGTTGCAGTTGTGGCAGGAGGAAATAAAATTATGGGGTATAAGCAAGGAGATTATATAAGTGCGTATCAACTCCAAGAATAAAATTTATTTTAAAGCTTTACCGGACAGTGCTAACTTTTTATCTATTGAGGATGATTTTTGAAAATTACAGTTGTTGGAATTGGTTACGTTGGTTTAGCGAATGCAATTCTGCTCGCACAGAATCATAGCGTTACATTAATTGATATAATTCAAGATAAAGTTGATTTAATAAATGAAAGAAAGTCTCCTATTCAAGATCATTATATTACTCAATATTTGGAGTCAGTCAAATTAGACCTTCATGCAACGATGGATCAAGATATTGCATATAAAGATGCTGAGTTAGTTATTGTAGCTACTCCTACAGATTATGATCCTGCTACAAATTTTTTTAATACGAAGTCAATTGAGGAATCAGTAGATAAAATACTTAAAATAAATAATAAAGCACTAATTTTAATAAAATCAACAGTGCCTGTTGGGTATACAGAAAGTTTAAGGCAAAAATTTCATATAAAGCATATTATTTTTTCGCCAGAATTTTTAAGAGAAGGGCAAGCGCTATATGATTGTCTTTATCCTGCAAGAATTATTATAAGCAATAAGGAAGATGAAGGAAAGAGACTAGCAAAATTATTTATGGAGGGAGCAATTAAGAAGGACATACCAATTTTGTATACAGATTCAACTGAAGCTGAGGCAATTAAGCTTTTCTCAAATACATATTTAGCGATGCGGGTTACTTTCTTTAATGAATTAGATACTTTCGCGGTAAAACATGAGCTAAGTACAAAGCAAATAATTGATGGGATTAGTTTGGATCCAAGAATAGGTGATCATTACAATAATCCTTCTTTTGGCTATGGTGGCTATTGTTTGCCAAAAGATACAAAGCAATTGCTAGCAAATTATAAAGATATTCCTAATAATATTATGCAAGCAATAGTTGATAGCAATGAAACTAGAAAAGAATTTCTTGTGGAAGAGATAATAAATACGAAAGCCAAAGTTATTGGTATTTATCGTTTAATCATGAAAAGTAATTCTGATAATTATAGAGAATCAGCAATTTTAGGAATTATAGAAAGATTGAAAGAAAAAAATGTAGAAATACTTATTTATGAGCCTCAAATTAATCAGGATAGATTAGAGGGCCTAGTAATTGTTAAAGAATTAAAAGAATTTATGAGTAAGTCTGAAATAATAATTGCCAATCGATATCACCCTGAATTAGAAAAAGTAAAAGACAAAGTTTATTCAAGGGATATTAGTAATAAGGATTAAATTTATGCAAATAAGAGACACCGAAGAAATATATCAGCAATTAAAAAAAGCAAGAATTAAAATACTAGTACCTTTAATATTCTTAACGATCACCTCCTATTTTTTCTTTATTTGGGTGATTGCCTTCAACTCAAAGTTTTTTGGTACATTAATATTTGATACAAATATTTCGATTGGTATTTTTTTAGGCTTTCTATTAATCCTCTTAATATTCTTAATAACTTTAATATACGTTTATCTTGCTAACAAAATTCTTGAGCCTTTAATAAACAAGATTCAAAAAAATGCATAAATTAATACTCTTATTAGGACTTTTATTTTCTAATTTATTATTTGCTAGTACTGCTGATGGAGAACCAAACTACACAGCAATTATTATGTTTGTCTTATTTGTTGGAGTAACACTGTTTATTACTTATTGGGCATCAAAAAAAAATCACACAGCGAAAAGTTTCTACACGGCAGGTGGAAATATTACAGGACTTCAAAATGGCCTTGCAATATCAGGTGACTTTATGTCAGCAGCATCTTTTCTTGGTATTTCTGGCTTAGTCTATTTGTCAGGATTTGACGGTCTTATTTATTCGATTGGATTTTTAATTGGATGGCCTATTATTTTATTATTAATCGCTGAGCCACTTCGTAACTTAGGTAAATATAGCTTTTCTGACGTTGTCTCTTTTAGGCTCAAACAAAAACCCATCAGAATACTTGCTGCTTGTGGCTCATTGTCTACTGTAATTTTATACTTAATAGCTCAAATGGTTGGCGCTGGAAAGCTTATAGAAATTCTATTTGGTTTGCCTTATTATTCAGCTGTAATGATTGTTGGTGGACTAATGATTTCATATGTCACTTTTGGTGGAATGCTTGCCACGACCTGGGTCCAAATAATTAAGGCTGTTCTCTTGTTATCTGGGGCAACTTTGATGGCATTCCTTGTTTTATATCAATTTGAATTTAATTTTAACCAATTATTTTCTGAAGCCGTTAATATTCATAGCAAAGGTAAAAATATTATGGCTCCTGGGGGATTAATTTCTGACCCAGTTTCAGCTATTTCATTAGGCCTTGCTCTAATGTTTGGTACTGCAGGACTTCCACATATATTGATGCGATTCTTTACTGTTTCAGATGCAGTAGAAGCAAGAAAATCAGTGGTTTATGCAACAGGATTTATTGGTTATTTTTATATATTAACTTTCATTATAGGTTTTGGGGCTATTGTCCTAGTTTCTAATAATCCAGAATATTTAAATGATTCTGGTGCGTTAATTGGAAATAATAATATGGCAGCTATTCATCTTTCACACGCAGTTGGGGGCGATATTTTACTTGGATTTATTTCGGCAGTTGCCTTCGCAACTATTTTAGCAGTTGTTTCTGGGTTAACACTTGCAGGTGCTTCTGCAATATCCCATGATCTTTATGCTAATGCATTCCTAACAGGGAAAAATAACGAAAAAATGGAAATGAAAGTTTCAAAGCTTGCAACAATATTCTTAGGGGTCCTTGCAGTGTTTCTAGGTATTCTTTTTGAGGGGCAAAATGTTGCATTTATGGTTGGCCTAGCATTTGCTATTGCAGCGACTACAAATTTTCCAATATTAATTCTTTCTATCTATTGGAAAAACCTTACTACAAGGGGAGCAGTTATTGGCGGTTCTGCTGGATTATTTATTGCAATTCTTTTAGTAATACTGGGGCCAGTTGTATGGGTAGATATTTTTGGTAATAATGAAGCAATCTTTCCATACAAGTACCCAGCCTTATTTTCTATGATAGTTACATTTGTTGGGATATGGTTTTTTTCAAAAACTGATAAAACAAAAACCTCTATAATGGAGAAAAAATTATTTGAATCACAATATTTTAGATCACAAACTGGAGTAGGTATTGATAAACCTAATAGTTATTAATTATGACTTTTTATAAATATCATATTTTCTTTTGTTTAAATCAAAGAGAGGATGGGGAACAGTGTTGTATGAACTTTAATGCTGAACCAATGTTTGATTATATGAAAAAGAAGATTAAGTCATTAAATCTTAATGGCCCTAATAAAGTACGTGTAAATCGGGGCGGGTGCTTTGATCGTTGCCATGAAGGACCTTTAATGGTCATTTACCCTGAAGGAGTTTGGTATCGTTATATAGATCAAGAAGACGTCGATGAAATTATAGAAGAACACTTACTTAAAGGAATAATTGTGAGCAGGCTAAGGGTTTAGTTTATTGTTAACATACTTAATAAATTCCAATTCTTGAACCTTAGAAAATTTATTAATAGCATTTCTCTTTTTTTCACTCCAAATACTATCTGGAAAATGATTGTCAGAAAGGTATCTAGGAATAATATGCCAATGTAAGTGGGGCGTTATATTGCCAAGAGAAGCTAAATTAATTTTGTCAGGCTGTAAATATTCTTTAATAATTTTTTCAGTCTGAAAAATTACTCCCATAAATTCATTACGAGTTTCTTCATCTAAATCTGCCATTTCTTTAACATGATTAATTAAATCAACTCTACAATAGCCTCGATAATTTTGATCATTTATTAATACAATACGAAGTAAATTGTTTGCCCAAATGATAGGGTATTTTTGAGAAGAGCATAGAGCACAATTATCAGAGTTAAGAGATTTCAAGCATTCGATCCAATGCTAGTTTTGCTAATTCTGCTTCTTTTTTTGGAACACTAATAATATTAACTGGGTTATCTTTGATGATATTTTCTAAGGTCCAGGACAGATGTTGGGGATCTATTCTTGCCATAGTTGAGCATTCACAAACTACATGAGACATAAACTGTACCAATTTTCCTTCAGGTCTCATTTCATTGGCTAATCTATTAACAAGATTTAGTTCAGTACCAACTAACCATTTAGTATTTGGTTTAGCTTGAGTAATAGTATTAAGAATAAATTCAGTAGACCCAACATAATCTGAGTTCTGACAGACTTCAAAGGGTGACTCAGGATGTGAGATCACAAAACCTTCAGGGTGAATTTCTCTGAATTTTTCAATATGTTGTAGTCTAAACATTTGATGAACTGCACAGTGCCCTTTCCATAATAAAACTTTTGATTCAAGTATTTGTTTTTCTGTTAACCCACCAAGTGGTAGATCAGGATCCCATACAGGCATATCCTCTATGGCAATACCCATTTTATGTCCTGTCCATCTTCCTAAATTTTGATCTGGAAAGAATAAGACTTTCTCTCTTTTTTTAAAAGCCCAATCAAGAACACTCGGTGCATTTGTTGATGTACATACGATGCCATTATGTTCACCACAAAAAGCTTTAAGGTCTGCAGCTGAATTAATATAAGTAATTGGTGTAATAGTTTTATCAAAATCTAAAACTTTAGAAAGTTCCCTATAGGTTCTTTCTACCTTTGCTAAATTTGCCATATCAGCCATAGAGCATCCAGCTGAAAGATCCGGTAATACTGTAATCTGTTCTGGTCTTGATAAAATATTAGAAACTTCAGCCATAAAATGAACACCAAGAAAAACAATATATTTTGCATCTAGATTCTGAACGTATTGTGCAAGCTTAAGCGAGTCCCCAGAGTAATCTGCGTGTCTATAAACAGTTTCATTTTGATAGTGATGGCCTAAAATGACAATTTTATCGCCTAAAGATTTTTTGGCTTTGATAATCCTATCTTGGCAATCTTCATTCTTAAGACTTTCAAAGGCATCGAACTTGATGGTGGCTGTATTCATAATATATATTTTAACTTGCTAATAGCTTAATCTCATATAATTTTTCAAGGGCTTTAACGTTGGTCCAGGAAAATACTGTTTTCTTAGCCTCTTCTAACGTGACCCATTTGAAATCAATATGTTCATTAGGCGAAAGGGTCACAGGCATTTTTGTTGGTAACTCTAAACCAAAAATATGTTCTGTATTATATTCAATGCCTGGGGCATATCGGTGTTGCCAATGAGAAAATATTTTATACTCATGACTTAAATTCCAATCTTGCAAGAGAAAATTCTCACAAATAATTCCAGTTTCTTCTAGAACTTCTCTTTTTGCAGTTTCTAATAGTGATTCATCTTGCTCTAAACTACCTGTGACTGATTGCCAAAAATTACTCTTATCCGCACGACTCAATAAAAGTATATCAAGTTCTTTTGTATAAATAACAACTAGGGTCGATATTGGAGTTTTATAATGAGGCAGTTTCAAATTTTGGGAAGCTTGAAAACAGTAGTTTCTTGAATGCCTTTTATCTCTGAGATGGATACTTCCGTAATTTTTTTAATTTTTTGGATGAGCCTTTGTACAAGAATTTCTGGCGCTGAAGCCCCAGCTGTAATACCTATACTTTTTTTATTCTTTATCCATTTAGATTGAAATTGTGTCATATCATCTATAAGGATAGCATCTATATTTTTATCTTTGACCATATCCAAAAGTCTATTTGAATTTGAACTATTTTTTGACCCAACAACAAAAACAAGATCATGTTGGCTAAACATTTGTTTAACAGCTTCTTGTCTATTTTGTGTTGCATAACATATATCGTTGCTTTTTGGCCCAACAATTAATGGGTATTTATTTTTTAAGGCATCAATTATTTTCTTAGTATCATCAATAGATAAAGTAGTTTGGCTTACATAGCTAAGTTTATTGGCATTCGAAACTTTTAATTTATTAACATCTTCTATATTTTCAACTAAATGGATTTGATTGGTTAAAGAATTTTTTTCAATTTGCCCCATTGTGCCTTCTACTTCTGGGTGACCTTTATGACCAATCATAATAATTGTATATTCATCATTACTTAATTTATTGACTTCACGATGAACTTTAGTTACTAATGGACAGGTTGCATCTATTGAAATAAGATTAAATTTATTAGATTCCTTTACTATTGCTTTAGATACACCATGAGCACTAAAGATAACATGACTTGAATTTGGAATTTCTTTTAAGCTTTCAACAAAAATTACACCTTTTTCTTTGAGCTCATTGATTACAAATTTATTGTGAACAACTTCATGGTGAACATATATTGGAGCTCCATACTTTTCTAATGTTTTTTCAACAATTAAGATTGCTCTCTCGACCCCCGCACAAAAGCCTCTGGGATTAGCTAACGATATATTAATCATCTCTTTTGACATAGTTAACTTAGGGTAATAGTTGTTCGCCATTAATTAAATCAGCAAAAGTTTCACGATTTCTTATTAAATATAATTTATCATCATCAACAAGTATCTCTGATGCTTTTGGGCGAGAATTATAGTTTGAGCTCATTGACATTCCATATGCTCCTGCATCTAAAACGGCTAGTATGTTACCTTCTGCTGCTGATAATGAACGGTTCTTACCAAAAAAATCGCCTGTTTCACAGACAGGGCCAACAATATCATAGTGTTTTTCCTCAGAGTCAGTAGGAGATAAATTTATAATATCGTGAAAAGCCCCATAGAGTGAAGGTCTCATCAGATCATTCATAGCGGCGTTAATAATTATAAAGTTTTTAGCTGAACTATTTTTTATATATTCCACTTCTGTTAATAAAATACCAGCTTTACCAATTAATGCTCGACCAGGCTCAAAAATAATTTTTAGATTACGGCCTTTAATAGTATTTTTCACAGTGTTAGCGTAATCAGAAAAAGTAGGTGGTACCTCATCAGAGTATTGGATACCAATTCCTCCACCAATATCAATATGTTCAATTGATATACCAATCGATTTAAGGTGATCTATCAGTAAAAGTAGTTTTTTGATTGAATCTTCAAAAGGTTGTAATTCTGTTATTTGAGATCCTATATGACAATCAATACCTTTAATCTCAATCGAATCGAGCTCATTGGCAATTTTATACATTGAAATTGCATTTTGCTCATCAACGCCAAATTTATTATCTTTCAGCCCAGTTGAAATATAAGGATGTGTTTTAGGATCAACATCTGGATTTACTCTGATTGATATACTAACCACTTTACTTAACTCTTTTGCAATCTTTTGAATGCGAAAAAGTTCTGCTTCTGATTCAACGTTAAATGTAAGGATGTCGTGCTTAATAGCTAATTCAATGTCTTCTTTAGATTTTCCAACACCAGAAAATACAACTTTTTTCGGGTCACCTTTTGCAGCAATTACTCTTTGAAGCTCGCCACCAGAAACAATATCAAACCCAGCACCATTTTTTGCAAGCAAATTTAATATTGCTATATTTGGGTTAGATTTAACTGCAAAACAAATGAGATGGTCTATATCATTAAACTGATTTTTAAAATCTAAATAATTATCAATAATAATTTTTTTAGAATAGACATAGGAAGGAGTGCTAAATTCTTTAACAATATTTTCAAGGAAAACATTCTCAATAAAGAATTTGCCTTCTTTTAATTTTAAAATAGATTCAGTCATTTTAGATTTGTGCTAGCTCTGACTTCTGGTCTAGGAAAATATTTTCTTGAATCTCTGCTTGAGGATATTTTTCCTCAGGTATGTAAAGTTGACCCTTTGTACCACAACTGTTTAATAGTAGTGAGATGGCTAGCAAATAAAAAATATAGTATATCTTCATAGTTAATTCCTTGTTTATTATATTTTATCATTAATAAAAATTATTTTTTTGAGTTTAATTGAAGAAGCTTACTTGTTACCAGAGCATTAACCAAGCCAAAAATGAAGGCTGATACTATAAAAATTGGTAAAAGATAAAAGATTCCATTATGTGGAATTATCCACAGTCTTACAATAATAAATTGACCAGCAATATGTGCTAATGAAGCAATTAAACTTAAACTAATCAAGCTAAAATATTTTGGACTTAAGTTCCTAAAAATTATAATAGAAAGTAGACTAAATAGTGCACCACTTAAGCTGAGAAAAAATGTTGGGCTTAAAAATGATCCTAAGAGAATACTCGTTACGAAAACTCTAATAAGAGATACCCATATCCCCATTCTAAGATCAAATTTAAATATGGTATATAAAATTATAATATTTGCTATTCCAGGCTTAACCCCAGGTATAGGGCTAGGGAAAAAGAATTCAACTAATGACAATGCGACAGCTATTGCAGATAACTTTGCAATCTGATGATCTCTATCCGTAATATTAATAGTTGATAGTGTCATATCCCCTCTTAACGCCCACAATAGAAATAGATATTTGATTTGGAATGCACACAATTGTTTGGTTAGCTTTATTTATCCACCCTTGATGAATGCAGTATTTCTTAGGGCAAGGTGATGAGGAAAATCTAACCTTTCCATTATTAATTATTATTTTTGTTTTCCCTTTTGTGCCATTTATTTCTTTTGTAATTTCTTGATTAAGACTATAGGTGGCTAATATTTTATTATTTTTATATATCTCCAGGTATTCTCCTTGTGGGAGGCTCCATAGGAATTTTGCACTAATAATAATTAGGGCACAGAATAAAGTAATAACAAACCAATCACCAAATTTAACGCTCTTAGAAGATTGTAATATTTTTTTTATCAATATCATCTTCCCAATTTATTTTTTTATTTAAAGATTCACTTATAAGGATTGAACCATTATCCATAATAATTAAAAACTGTTTAATATTTAGCAAATTAGCCATTTTTATTTTATTTTCCTTGCTGGCAATAAAAAGAGGCTTAGAAAAGACATCAGATAGAACACCAGAACTTTTAGAAGGCGGGATTAAAACAGTAGCTGACTGCGTATTATTTGAAGGGTAGCCTGTTTTAGGACTAATTAAATGAGAATACCTTTGATTATTAACCATAATATATCTTTGATAATCACCAGACGTCCCAATAGCCCATCCAGGTTTAAGGGTAATCGTAGCCAATACATTAGGCTTTCTAGGATTTTGGATTCCAACAACCCAATCACGCTCACCATGTTTACCAAAAGCTAAAATGTTGCCCCCAATATTTATTAAAGCATTCTCAACATTATTATTTGTAAGTATTTTTTTTGCTTGATCTAATGCATATCCTTTTGCGTAACCACCTAAATCTATCTGAACATCTTTATTATTACTTTTTAAAACCCCCTTCTTAATTTGAATTGACTGCATTGAGGGATTTGATGACACTAATTTTTGAATTACTTCCTGAATTGGAATTGTTTCCTGCTCGTGATCATTTGAGTGAAATCCCCATAGCTTAATGAGCTTGCCTATAGATGGATTAAATAGAGTTTGAGTTTGAGTTTCAAGATGTTGTGCATGAATAAGAATAGATATGACTTCATCATTATTAATAGGTATAGATTTATTTTTAGAGATTGCATTATTAATATCTGTAATAAGGCTTTGCTCCCAAGGGTGAAGCAATTTATGTAGGCGATGAAATTCATTAAAAATTTCATTCGATACCTTCTCGGCATGAATCTTAGATTCACCATAAATCTTAATATCAATTAATGTCCCAAAGATAAAATCTTTGTCGTGATGAATCTTATTATCACTGCAGCCAAATAAAAAGCTGATTAAAATAAATATAAGTAGACTATTTAAACGCATTAATAATGTATGCTGCAGCTTTAAAATTTGTTTGATCTTCGATTTCAACAATTCCAGTAGGGCTGGTTATATTAATTTCAGTTAAATAATTACCAATAATATCTAATCCGACAAACCCAAGTTTATTCTTAATTAAGAAGTCTTTAACCCCCGTCACTATTTTCTTATCTCCAGCAGTTAATTTTTGAGCCTTTCCTTTCCCCCCCTTTGCCAGGTTAGCTCTAATCTCTCCTTTAGAAGGTATTCTTGCAAGAGCGAAGGGTATAGCCTCACCTTTAATTACAATAATACGCTTATCCCCTTTTTCGATTTCAGGTAAGTACTTTTGTGCCATGATACTTTTCGTACCATTATTTGTTGCAGTTTCTAGAATGACATTAATATTTTGATCTTTAGGAGTAACCATAAAAATACCGTTACCCGCCATTCCGTCTAGCGGCTTTATAATCACTTTTTTCTCTTTTTTAATAAAATTAACTATATCTTCTGCCCTGGATGAGACAATTGTAGATGGAATGAGGTGTTTAAAATTAAGTATTGATAATTTTTCATTTTGATTTCTAATTGAAATAGGGTTGTTGATAACTTCAACATTAAAATTTTTCGCATGTTCAAGTATGAAAGTTAGATTTAAATAGTCGTTATCAAAAGGGGGATCTTTTCTTATAAAAACTTTTTTAAAATACTGAATTTTATTTTTTATTTTTGGTTTTTTAATGATTAATGAATCAATACTAGAAATATTATGACTATCAACAATTATATTTTGATTTTTATCAATAGATAGCGAATGTATATTTGTATAATGAACCTCTATTTCTTGATTAAGACATTCTTTAATCAAGGCTAAAGTTGTATCTTTATATGAAATTAATGTCTCTGGCTCGTCAATTATAAATAAAAATTTTATCATATTTTGTTTTGAAGTTCTTTTGCAGCAGCTAGTAAAGCTAATCTAGCAATAACCCCATATGCATAAAACCGATTGGCCTTATCATCACATGGCCTGCCTTGATCTGGCATAAGGCATGATGTTTCAAAAGCAACTGGAACAAAATGCATACCAGGAGAATTAAGGTTCTCATCTTTCTCTTTATTTGTATGTACTCGATAGAAACCACCGACAACAAAATGATCAATCATGTAAACAACAGGTTCAGCAACTGCATCATTAATGGCCTCTTCTGTATGAACCCCTTCTTGAATAATAACTTCTGTAACTTTAAGCCCATCTTTAACAACAGACATCTTTTTCCTCATTTTTCGATTAAGATTTATAACATCTCCACTATTCTTAATTGTCATTATTCCCATTCCATAAGTCCCAGCATCGGCTTTAATTACTACATATGGCTCATGAGTTATATTGTATTGAGAATATTTTATTTTAATTTTTAATAAAAGTTTATCAATATGCTCAGCTAATTGAATTTCCCCTTGACGCTCAAGAAAATTTAAACCATCTAGTTTTTCAAAGTATGGATTTATTAGCCAAGGATCAATCTTTGTAAATTTAGAGAATTCCTCAACTATTTCATTGTAATAATTGAAGTGATTTGATTTTCTTCTAGTTGGCCAGCCTGCTGAAATAGGAGGAATGATGTTCTGATCTAGATCTTGAAGCTTATCGGGAACCCCTCCTGAAAGATCATTATTTAAAATAATAGCGCATGGCCTAAAAGTTGAAGAATCATGATTCTTTAAAAATAAACGATCATTTTCTCTAAAAGTAGGTTCAATTTTTATCGAATGCTTATCATCTATTTTAATTGTCTGAATTTCATTAATATCTTCATTGGCACTCCCAATTCTAACTTCAAGTCCAGAGTTTTTTAAAATCTCTGTTAATTCAAATAAGTTTTTTAAGTAAAATATATTTCGTGTGTGATTCTCAGGAATAATTAGTACTCGCCATGCATCTGGACAAATTTTTTCTATAGCAACAGAAATAGCCTGAATTGTGAGTGGCGCAAAATCAGGATTTAAGTTGTTGAAGCCACCCGGAAAAAGATTGGTATCTACAGGGGTTAATTTAAATCCAGAATTTCTTAGATCAACCGATGCGTAGAATGGTGCGCTATGATCCAACCATTGCGTTCTAAACCAATGCTCAATATCACAACTATGATTAATTATATAATTTTCTAAATTGAATAACTCAGAACTCAATTCAGTTTTTAAAATTGGAATCATTTATCCTAAGCTCCTTCAGCTTGTTGGTCAGCATGATAACTACTTCGCACCATCGGGCCGCTTGCAACAGATGTAAACCCCAATTTTTCTGCTTCTTTTTTAAGATTCTCAAAATCAATTAGCGGCACGTACCTTTCAACAGGAAGGTGGTAAGGAGTGGGCTGTAAATATTGACCTAGTGTCAACATATCTACATCATGCTTCCTTAAGTCTCTCATAACTTCTAATATCTCCTCATTTGTTTCTCCTAAGCCAAGCATTAGCCCCGACTTAGTTGGAACTAAAGGCATTTGTTTTTTAAAGTCTTTTAAAAGTGAAAGAGAATGTTCATAACGAGCTCCTGGCCTTGCTCGCTTATATAGCCTGGGAATGGTTTCAAGATTATGATTAAAAATATTAGGCGGTTGTTTAAATAGTATTTCCAATGCTTTTTTTATCTTCCCTTTTCCTCGAAAGTCAGGCACAAGAATCTCAATTTTAATATTTTTATTATTTTTACGAATTTCTTTTATACACTCAGAAAAGTGGGTGGCTCCACCGTCTTCCATATCATCTCGATCTACACTTGTGATTACAACATATCTTAGTTTAAGTTTTGCAATTGTAAGGCCTAATTTCACAGGTTCATTTAAATCTGGCTCAAGAGGAGTCCCACTTGCAACATCACAAAAAGGGCAGCGACGAGTACAAATATCTCCTAAAATCATGAAGGTTGCAGTGCCATTGCTATAGCATTCTCCAATATTAGGACAGCTTGCTTCTTCACATACTGTGTTAAGTTGGTTTTCTTTAAGAAGTTGGTTTACTTCATGAAATTTATCACTATTAGGCAGCTTCATTTTTATCCATGAAGGCTTTGGTAGCTTATCTTTTTCAAAAATCCTTATTGGCAATCTTGCAGTTTTTTCTTTACCAACTTCTTTAATTTTTATTATTTTGTTCATAGTGTAGGTTTAATTTTTTATTAATGATTATTGCAATTTCTTTTCCAGATTTTTCTACTGTACTTTTAATATTGAAGTCTGATAATTGTGCCATTTTTAGACCAGTAAAGCCACAAGGATCAATCATTGTAAATGGTTTAGTATCCATATCAACATTAAAACTTAAGCCATGGTAAGCATAATTTTTTTTTATTCTTAAACCAATAGAGCATATTTTTTTCTCATCTATATAAACCCCAGGGGCTTCAATTTTAGAATAGGATGAAATTTTATTTTTTTTTAAAAAATCAATAATAGAATTTTCGAGAAGTGATACTAATTGCCTAATCGTTAAATTATTTTTTTTAATATTAATTAGCGTATAAATTATTAGTTGCCCTGGTCCGTGATAAGTAATCTTCCCCCCCCTATCAACAAACAAATGCGGAATATTAGTTTTTGGAATTATAGATTTTTTTTTATTTACTCCCGTGGTGAAAATAGGAGGGTGCTCTGTAATCCATAATTCATCTTTTTTTGACATTTGATCAACAAAGTACTTCATATCTCTCAAAGTATCATCATAATCTCTAAGCCCCAGCTGCTTAATTACTATTGGCATATGTTATAAAACAAAATTAGTCATTGGACTGTTTGATAAATCAATATAAATTCTATCAAGCTGCTTCTGAGAGGTGGCGTAAATATTACAAGTTAAGCTGATGTATTTTCCATTGCTACTCCCTTTCATTTCAATTTTGGCCGCATTAAAATTTTCATCATGTTTTGTTATTATCTTGATAACAGATTCAGAAAAATTTTCATTTGATTCTCCCATAACTTTTATATCAAATTTGCAAGGAAATTCCAATAGTGATTTTTTTTCGTTCATTGAGAATTTTTACTCTGAAATAATGAAGCTATTAAGTTGAATTTTCTTTGTAATATCTTTCAAGGCTTCCTCTGCAACTTTTTCACTTTCATAGGGGCCAATAGCAACTAAATAAAGAGAATTTTTACTTAACTTTTTTATATTTAATGAATTTCTAAATTTAATGTTGGAGAGTCTATTGATTAAGATTGAAGCATTATTTTCATTTGAGAAAGCACCTGCTTGAATATAAAATTGTTTTATAGCACGATCTACTGACGCAATTTTATAAGCTTGTTCTAGATTTTTTTTTGCTAAAGATGGGTTTATCATTTCAATTTTTACTAACTCGCTCCCTTTCTCGATAATCCTTAGCCGCTGAGCTGCTGCATATGATAAGTCAACAATTCTACCATCAACAAATGGGCCTCGATCATTAACTCGAATGATGATTGAACGTTTATTTTTTAAGTTAGTTACCTTTATATAGCATGGGAGAGGGAGCGTTTTATGAGCACCAGTCATCTGGTACATGTCATAGGTTTCGCCAATAGATGTTTTTCTACCATGATATCTTTTACCATACCAAGATGCATAACCCTCTTCTTCAAAAGGGATTATTTTTTGCATAGGGATGTATTTTTTTTCAAAAGCAACGTAAGGACGACTAGCCCATTTCGAAAGTGCTTCATATTTTGGCTGAGCATCCGGTATTTCATCTAGATTTTTTGGTGGATTTTCTTCTGGGCCATCATCTAGGTAGTATGCGCCTGAGCTTTTTCCCTCAGATTTATTTTTTTTTGCACCTTCTTTAAAAAGAGGGTCTATTGATTGGCAGCCTAGGAATAAAAAAGAAATTATTAATGTAAAAATATATTTGTTCATTAGTTAGCGATCAAAGATTTATGAGAATAAAGACTCATAATAATACCAATCATAGCTAAAGATACAACCATTGATGTCCCACCATAGCTTATAAATGGTAATGGAGCTCCAACTATAGGGGCTATTCCACTAACCATTGCAATATTTACGAAGATTGAACTAAATAGGGTAAATACTAAACCGCTAGCTATCAATCTAGAGAAAGTATTGTGCATTTTTTGTGCCATATACATAGATCGATATAGCGTGAAAAAATAAATAAGAAAAATTAAAATAACCCCAAGAAAACCAAATTCTTCTCCATAGACTGAAAAAATAAAATCAGTGGTTGTTTCAGGTAGAAAATTAAGCTGTGTTTGGCCTCCAAAAGACCAACCTTTTCCCAAAAATCCACCAGAACCGATTGCAATCATTGATTGAATGCTGTGGTAGCCTGTTCCTAGAGGATCTCGACCAGGATCAATTAAGCTAAGAATTCTATTTTGCTGATACAAATGCAAGGTTGACCAGAGGTAAGGTAGGGAAAGCGCTAAACTAAAACTAAAAATCCCTATAATTCTTGTTGATAGCCCAGCTAGAAAAATAATTATACATCCAGCAAGCCCAACTAAAATAGCAGTTCCTAAATCAGGTTGTTTTAATATTATTGCACAAGGAATAGCCAAAAGCATGAATGCTATCGCGTGCGTTTTATAATTTATATTATTTTGGAATCGATGATAAATCCAAGCAAGCATTAGGGGGGCAGTAATTTTAATAATTTCAGAAGGCTGTAAGTTAAAATATAATATACTTATCCAGCGTTTTGCTCCATGACTCTCAAACCCAAAAAAAACAACAAATAATAATAAAATTAAACTTGATATATATAGGTATGGAGCATAAAAAAGGAAACGTTTTGGATCTATATGGCTTAATGATATTAATAGAGCCATCCCAATTAAGATATTTAATATTTGATTTCCAATTAAATTAATATTTTGTTGGGATGCGCTAGCAAGTGTTATTAAGCCAATGAACAATAAAAATATTACAAGTGACATTAACATTTTATCAATATTTTTAAGAAAGCTATGGGCCTTAAATTGAATCATTAGTTAATCCCATTTAGATAGGCATCAAAAACTTTTTTAGCGATTGGGCCAGCAGTAGATCCACCATGCCCTCCATTTTCAACTACAATAGCTATAACAATTTTTGGGTTTTCAGAGGGAGCAAAAGCAATAAAAAGAGCATGGTCTTTAAGTTCATCTGAAAGCTTAGACTCATCATACACCTCACCTTTTTTTAAGCTGAATACTTGAGCTGTGCCTGTTTTTGCCGAGATATTATAGCTAGAGGTTCTTCCAATAAATGCTGCAGTCCCCCCTTCTTTGGTAACTAAAGACATACCTTTTTTAATTAAACGTAAATCTTCGGAATCTTGATCTGTTGAAGCTCTGACATCAGATTTCATATGCTCTGAAGTATTTGGTTCTCTTAATAGATGAGGACGCAAATCATTATTTGGGTTGATTAGTTTTGCTGTAGCTAAAGCTAATTGAATAGGCGTAGTTTGAGTATATCCTTGACCAATTGCAGTGATTGCAGTTTCACCTTGATACCATTTTTCATTATATTTTAATTT
>Ga0114995_10001071_pt1 | contig 19345 bp, 30 predicted proteins | sample ArcticOcean_MG_C_11_FD_87038 | JGI IMG/M metagenome (GOLD analysis project Ga0114995, IMG submission 87038) | Marine microbial communities from western Arctic Ocean - ArcticOcean_MG_CB2_154 | ecosystem: Environmental > Aquatic > Marine > Oceanic | place: Arctic Ocean: Canada Basin | collected... | reverse complement strand
TTATAAACTTATTAATGATGTCATATCTATTCTTATTCTGTTGCGATGGGCTGTCTTGAAATACCTCTAAAAATGCTTGATAACCTTCTATTCGAGGGTAGCCAAGACCAAGATATATAAGCAATCCATTTAAGTCAGCTTCAATTTCATCATCCATATTATCATTCAAGTAAAAATGAGAAAACTCGTGTAAAAGTATAGCCATACGCATAGGCACAGTATAATTTTCAAAAGCATCTTTTGAAACCTGAATCCTTCCATTTACTTTTGAAATTCTTGCAGGAGTTTTTAATGTTTTACCTGTTTTAGAACTTTCAATAGTTTCCATATATTCAATTAGAAATTCCCCATTTGAACTTTGATAAGATTTACCTGCATCTAAATATGATGCGTTAAATGAAAATCTTTGTGCAAAGTCCACAAATGCTGAAACTGTATAATCTTTAATGTCTCCTACATCAGTTCTTTTTTCTAAAGGTAGTTTTTTAACCTCTGTAACTACAAAAGTATTATCCTGTCCTTTTCTTCTATTACCATTAGCCTCATTATAAACGCTTACAATAACTTTATTTGAACTTAAAGGCATACGAACATAAAATACTTCATTACCTCTTACAGTCTTATATCTATCCGTAAAAACAGTTTTTGGCTTTTCTTCATCATAAACTTTAATCCTAATTTTGCAAGGAGTTAATGTCTGAACGTGAATAGCCAAAGAAAGTTCCTCGTATCTAGTTGATACTCCTAAATTCATTTTTTACTATTATATAGTTTATAAATAATAGCAAAAGTTAATACCGATGCACCTGAATATAAAACCCATTTAGGCATACCTAATAATCTCTTATTGCTATCTGTAATTGTGTCTTGTTGATTAGTTTCTTTAGCTTTGCTAATCACATCTTCGAGAAGTTTATTTTTAATTTCAATCCCTTTATTTTTCTCTCTTTGAATCCAATTTTTGAAAGATAAAGACGTTCCACTATCTCGCCATAATTGATTTGCTGATTTCTCCATTATATGATTTTAATTAATTTTTACGTAATATACTATGTTTTGTCAGCAAACACTGTTTAGTGACGAATTATAGTTTTTGTAATTGTTTATTATATAACGTTAATCTTTAGTATCTTCGTCTTTAATATATCCGTTATAAACATACATAAAACCTCCGATTCCTAAGATAATCATTACCGCACCAAAAATTGATTTTTTAGTAATCATATTACAAGAGTTTTTCTCCTGATTGGCTACGCTTCCACGCTTGACCTCCGTAAAAAACCGTTACATAAAGAACTGCTACTGATAATGCAACTCCTACTACTGTTTGTACTAATCCACCTTTCATTTTCATAATTTTAAATTTAAAAGTTAATAATTTATTTTTTTACCGTTAACATATTTGAAACTAAAGCACCTACACCTGCACCTATTAAAGCACTTGCGTATTTATTTTGACCTTTATAAAATGCAAATAAAACACCTATTGCACCACCCCAAAAAGCACCTTGAACTGTGCTTTCAGTTCTTAATTTTAATGCTTCGGTTTTTTTTGCGTTAGTTAATGATGTAGTATCTTCAACAATCTCTTTAGGACTTTTAATTTCAGCCATATTATTTCTTTTTAATTACAGCAAGAATAATTAATCCTACCATTAAAACACCTGCAATACCCAAACCTGCATACAATAATGTATTGTTTTTTGGTGCGTTGTTTTGTGCTTGAATTTGTGCAAGTCTTAATTTTTCAGCTTCTAAGGTTAATGTACCATTTGTTATTGCTAATTCTGTTTGTTGCTGTCCTAACTTGATTTGAGCATCAATTTTCTTTTGCTCTGTTTCACTTGCCTTTATGCTTCCATAAACACCTGCACCTGTTCCAAGTAGATTTGTAACACTACCAAAGTTAAATCCACCCCAAAAACCACCACCTGTTGAGCCATCACTTGCGTTATAACCGCTTATGCTTGATTCTGCGTTTTCTGTAATTAAACCTTGCAATCCGCTAACGAATCTTGGGTTCGACAATGCCTCTATACTTTGTTTACCCAAAGCATCAGGTGTTGTGCTTGTTACAACATATCCACTTTCTGTAAGAAGATTAGACAATCCCCTACTATCTGCGATAGTTAAAGCACCTATTATTCTTCCTAAGTCATTTACTAAATTTTCTGCGTTTGCCATATTATTTCTTTTTTACTACAAAGTATATAGCTGTACCTAAAAGGGCTACACCCACTACTGCTATTCCGATATATAAACCTGTATTAGATTTACCTGAATCAGCAGGATTGTAGTCGTTATTTAGTTGAGTTTGAGAAGCTATTTTTATTTGCTCTGTTTCGTTATTAGATATTTTTGTTTCGTTTTGTTGAGTAATTATAGATGAACCTAAATTAATAATGTCTACTAATTTTAAACCGCTAAAGAATCCACCGCTTGAAGCATCAGATGATGTGTCATCAGCCTTATTTACATTTGCAGATGCTAAATCTCCAACAGGTGTTTCTGTGTCGAAATAATCTCCCCAATCTCTTGCTACGTATGAGCCACCTTGACTACCTTGTAAACCAAAATTGTTTGCATTATCTCCACCGAAGCTATTGTAAGAACCTCCGTAATTTGCAGTATCTTTGGATTTTACATAATCCATGAAGTCTTTTGCCAATCCCTTTGATTTAACAAGAGATTCTACAAAGACATCAGATAACTGTGATTTTGTTTTAATTGATGATGTATTAACACCATTTCTTTTAAGTAGATTTCGGATTCCACTTTCATCCTTTGAGACAGCAATACCTATTGCTTTTCCTAATTCATCAAATCTTGCCATTTTTTATTTTTTTGATAATATTGCGAATGATAAAACTAAAATACCTGCCAAAAAAACAATAGAAAAATTATTTTCTACTTTTTTTGCCTCTGATTTTTCAGAACCACCACCACTTGCGTTTAAAAATTTCTCAACAATACGACCTTCTTTGCATCCGTTACAATCACAATCATAATGCTCTCCGCTTTTAACTGTGCTACAAACTTCTAAAATAACGTCTTTATCAGGATGGTTTTCTAAAATAACTTTTAATGCAGGTTCTCCTTCTTGTGCTACAAGATTTTTTAAATTAGCACCCATATTTTTCTTATTAACAACCTTGTAACCAAAGTCATTAATTATCTGTCCTGCCAATGCAGGGTCAGTATGTGCTATATAGTTATAAACATCCATGTTTTTTATTTTTAATTAAAAAAAAAGGGGAATTTGGATTTACCAAACGCCCCTCTTTTGAGTTGTTAATCCTTAATTATAAAAGAAAACTATAAATTAAGTTAATTTAATAGTTTGTGCTTTTACAATGCCTGGATTTCCATACTGACGAGAAACATTTTGTCCTGCAAGTCCTCTTGCAAGGTTAATGTTGTCAGATGGGTAGAAGTACAATTTAACAGTTGCGTTAGCTAATACTTGACGAATGATTAGTTTTGTGAAACCATCAATTCGGTAAGCATATTTCATTGCCAACACAGTCGATTGCTGTTGGTAGGGATCGATCGTAGGTACGAGTGTTTTTTGAGCCTCGTTACCGTTAGCATCTCTAGTGTTAACTGAAATTGTTTCTAAAATCTGATTAGCAGTTGCAGATTGAACATAAGTTAATCCAACGCTATAAGGGTTGTTCATGAATTGGTATAACATTTCACGATAAGTAATTCCTGAAATACCACTTGAAATTGTGATTGAACCTACAACTAAATCTCCACCTGCTGAAAAACCTGCGTTGTTTAGAAATTCGTAAGAACCTAATACTTCAAAGTTAGCTACTGCTGAACCTGATGTAGAAGTTACGTTTACGATGTAAGGTTGAGATGTTGGGGCTGACCCACCACCTATGTTTGAACCGTTAGCACTAAAGAAGTCTTCTCCTGTGAAAGATAAGTCATCATCAATGAAACCGTCTGCGTTTGAAAAAGACTCGTTAGCCATTTTCTGTGCGTTCGCTAAATATCTGCGTACATTTGACATAATAATTAATTTTAATTTGTTTTTAGTGGATTATACCACCATATTTTTTATTGTTCGTTTACTCTTTTGAGCTTGGTTCAGTAGTTCTTGCTTTGTTAACATAAGGTATGACAGCATTATAAACACCGACACCTACTGCTACAATTAAAACTTGCTTACCAAAGTCTAATAACATTTTAGTATTCATTACAGAATGATAGTTAATATTGTTAAAAAAAAAATGCGTAAATAGTTACAGAACCATCTACGCATCAAATATATTATGTTATACAATAATAATTATTAATTAAAATAATTATATCTGCAATTTTTTAAGCTAATCGCTTTTATCGTGTAAAATTCTTATAAATCTTACTTTTTATTTCTTTTATGGCAATTTCAGGGGTGTATTTTTTCTTACCATCCATACCCATTTGATTTAACAAAGGAGTTACTATTTTTTTATAATATTTAGATATGTATTCCTCTATTGCAAAGTCTAAATCTTTTTTAGAAACATTACCTAATATTTTTTCAGCATCAATATCAACATATAGATAATATCTTTCGTCTCCGTTATAGTATTTATGATTAACTAATATTTCAGCAATTTTTAAATACTCAAATTTATCTTCAAACTTGTGTTTATGTCTATCTACACTATCTGTATTTTTGTGAAAACGTAACCAATTTAAGTTTTGCCAAATCTTAGTTGTTATCCTTCCAATAGATTGATAATGCAATATAATGTCTGTATCTGAATGTCTATTGGTACATATAGCACCAACTAAATCATTTGGTAATTGGTCGCTTACATATCTATTAATATCTTCTATAAGTAAAAGACCACCTCTAAAGTGTCTAAGGATTTCAAATAAAGCCTCTTGAATCTCTCTAATTGTCATTCTATTACCATCTTCCATAAATGGTCTTATTCGCCTTGCTTCAATAGTTGGATGTGCTGAAAACTTCATAACATCCTTTAGCTTTAATGCTTTTATATCCTCAAACTCATCATTTACATCTAGTATTAATGCTCGTCTAGGTTTCACTCCCTTTGCAGGATTTCCCATTACATATTCTTGAATTACTTTATTGGTTGTAAATGTTTTTCCAACACCCTTTTTTCCAACAGCAACACCTAATTTTGGTTCTCTCATAATTATTCGTATTTTATATTCAACTTTTCTCCAATAAATTCTTTATTATCTTGCGTTATAGTTTCTTCCGAAAAATCAGGATATGTAAACGTAAAAGTTCTAAAGAAAAGACCTTTCGATAAAGTTGAAGTATCTTTAAATTTAAACATAGGTGTTATTTTTTCTTTCTAGGGCGACCTCTTTTACCCTTTGGCTTTGAAGTTGATTCTTTAGAAGCTATTTTATCAATCTCATTTAATATTGAAGTATCTCCAAATTCAGGCATACCATCAGGCTTGACAGCATCACTTACAAAGTTTGAGTTCGACTTGCCTTTAGGTGCAATAGTATCTGCTTGAACCTCGTAAACTTCTTCGGGTTCTTCAAAAACTGTTTCACTTTCAGATACATCTGTTGATGCTTGTGGTTGTGGCTCTGATTTTGGCTGTGGCTGTGAACTATAAACAGGAGTTGTCATTATGCTAGTTTGTTCACGAAGTTGTTTTAAAATACCATCTGCTGATTTTTTAAGACCAAATGCTGTGATTCCTGATGTAGCAAAATCAGTTCCAAAATAATATAGTAATAACTGTTCGTCAGTCATTCCTACGCCTCGTTTTTGAAAAACTCTTACTAAAGGCTCTTTTACCTTTTCTTTAAATTCATCTGTTGTATCAAAAGCATCTTTACTTGTTTCGTTAAACTCTTTAACAAAATCTCTAATAGATGCTGTATTTCCTAATTCATCTATTGGTAATTCTATACTTGGATTTATGTTACCTTCTGCAAATTCACGTTCTAACTTAGCCTCACTAATTGAAGCTAAAGAACCCATACCTTTTTTAAGCCTTGAATAACCATCAATGACTACATCCGCAATCATATCAGCACCCATTTTCTTTTCTTTGTTACCTAATTCGTTGTAACTTTTGTTAAAAGGCTCTTTGGTTGTTTCTTCATCTTCTTCAAAATCAGAAAAACTTGGTGCTTCAAAAACAGGTTCTTCTAATTCGTAATTAAGTTCACTCGCATCAACTTTTGATTTTGTGTAATCTCTTTCTTTTACGGGTTCGTCAAATGGAGAAAAATCAGGTGTTGAATCAAAATTATTATCATCAACAATTTCTACCACTTCCGCATCTAATACTTGGTCATCAGTTTTTTTCTTGGTACTCATCTAAAATGTATTTAATTAATTGTTTTTTACTATCTATATATTTCTCCAATATCTTTTTATCCATTGGATGCTTATAATCTAAATTGGTTATTACGTTTTTATGACGACTTATAATACTTCTAGGTTTATTTGTAATCTCCATTACTTCATCAACGGTGTAATTACAGGTATCTAAAAGTAATTTGAATAAAGTTCCACTTGCATAAATTCTAACTCCATCCCTTTCAAGTTTATTAATTACATTATCTATGTTTGTCTTATAAACATTGCATACTATTTCAAAGACTTTATTTTCTAATGCCTTGTTTTTAACTATCTCAAAGTTAAGGATTTTTGTTCGATTTGTCCTAAAAAATAAACACATAAAATCTACTCCGTATTTCTTAATAGAGTTATTAAATTGTTCCACTAAATTGTGGTCTAAACTATCTGAATTTGATAAGGCTGTGTTATTAAGTGCTTTTATATGACCCAATAATGCTTTAGCACCTAAATCTCTTGTAAATAAAGAAAACTCTTTAAACAAAGCCTCAAAGTTGTACGGAATGGTCTGTGTTTGTTGTGTCATTGTTAGTCTTATTAGTTTTTATTATTATAACCCCTTCATCTCCCCAAATTTTTTGTATATCTTGGTATTTATATACATACGAATCCTCAATGCAAAGCGTATCTTTAAATGCTTTAACAAGGTTATCTAAATCAGGTCTTAATTGATGTGGATTACCTCTTAATTCGTTTTTTTTCTTTTTAGAATATGATTTAGGGAATGGTATAACGAAAGTTAGTGATAAAACACTTGGAACTTCATAATTATATTCATTCGCATAGTGCTTTAGGCTGTCTTTAAATATGTGATACCTTACCACTACGGGTCTTTTTTTCCATTTATCCCTTTGTGTCATTCTTGGCTTAGGAAAAGGACATACAGGAAACACTATTTCATCATATTCCATATTTTTTTGCAAATTCATTATTTTTTAAAATCTCTTGGGCAACTTGATAAGCAAAATCATTATCAGTTGTATAATGAACTCCTAAATAGTTTCTACTGTAAGCTACGTCATCAATCATTTCTTTTGCCTTATTATAAAATTCAGGAACTTTACTCCCTAAAACATTTAATATAACATAAGCCTGAACTGTATGCCCACTTGGATAAGATGGGCTTAATGCAGATTTAGAAGCAAAAGGAAATAATTTTAGTTTAAAGTAGTTTGCAAGTTGATAAGGTCTTGGTCTTTGATAAAAATATTTTAGTCTTAGAATTAAAGCTGATGTATCTAAATCTATACTATCTATTAATTCTTTTACATTAATTTTATCTGTTTGAAAACTATTATTTATTGCCTGAAACAAATTCCTGTCATAAAAAATATATCTATTTTTATATTTTTCATTATCAGTTGATTTCATATCCTCTATGTTTTCAACTATTTCATTTAACTCTTGCTTTGTTGTATCGCTTTCGTTATTTGGAAATGGAAAATTTTTTAATTCAACATATAAGTCATCTACAAGGCATTTTTCTGAAATGATTTCTAAGTGTCTTTGAGTTGGATTACCGTAAATTATATTATTTAGTGATAAGGTCATATTTGTTTCCCATTAACTTTTTTAAATTAGTTTTTACTTCTCGTATTTCTTTTTTTAATTTATCAGTATCACTATTCATTAATTTATTTAATGCTTGTCTATGGTAATAAATACTATAAGCTGATGCTGATATTAATAATGCAAATGTCAAGTAGTAAACAAGGCTAAAATCCCCTTTACCTGATAGTTCTCCACCTTGTTCAAAATTACCTGCTGTTGAGGTAATGTTAGTGCTATCAACTGCGTTTGATGTGTCTGTTGTCGCTAATGCTTCCGCACCTTGACCATCTGTAACTTGGGGTGTTGTGGTTTGATTTTCCATGTTATTTTTGATTTAATTTTACTAATATTAATACAAATGCTAAAGCACCTGCACTAATACTTATTATTGCTATTTTTTTTAATGACGATTCTTTTGATAGTGATTTAGGTTTTTTCTTTGTACCATAAATAATAATTTCATCTAACGTTTCATTAGATTCTTTCATTGTTATTGTAGCATCAGCTAATTCACTTGGTTTTAAAGTTATTGATTCAAAACCTATATAAGAAACAGTAAGAGGCAGGTTCGACTTATCATCATCTAATTCAAAATTATAATTACCATCATAATCAGTAGTAAAACCATAACCGCCTTTTACATTGGCTATGTTAACACCCATTAATGGTTCAGATGTGAAATCAACTATTTGACCTTTTAATATCATTTGTTAATTTTTTTCAATGTATGGTAATTAACCAATGCACCTAAAGAGAAACTAACAATACCTACTATTGTAAATACAATTAGTAGATTTTTATGTGCCTTTTCTTTTTTGGTATCTTGACCTTCTTTATTTTGAATTACCATTATCTTGATTTTTTAATTAAACCTACTATATATGCACTTAATAATGAAGCACTACCAACAATCATTAGATTCTTGACAGATGTTTGAAATTTAGGTACATAAAATTTAAAGTCATCTTTATCCTCGTTTTTTGCTACAAGGTAATGACCGTAAGCCTCTGCTGAAAATACAACAAAGGTAGTTAAAGCAATAATTTCACTATCCCTCATATTCTGCGGAATTGTGAGTTAGTATTTTATTTTCTCCATTTACGTTAATTATAACATAAGTGAATCTCGCTTTTATTTCATCTCCATTGACATTAAAAACATATACACCACTCGAAACAATAACATTATTGTTATGTTGGCAAGTTTGCTCTATAATTTTGCATGACATTTGGCGATTATCAAGGAATCCTTTAAAATACTCAAAAATCTCATTTATACCCAATTCATAGGGTTTGCTATATGTACCAACTAAAACTGCTTTATCGCAATAAAAAGACGACATTAATTTAGGATTTCTTAAACTAATAGCGTTAGCCCATAGTTTAATTAAATTTGGGGTTTCAGAACTTATATTTACCATAATAATTTATCTGCGTAATATCCATTACTGTTTTTAATATTCCTGTCTTTTTTATGCCTAATTTTATATAACTTCCTTCTTAGTTTAGCAGTTCCCTTTGATACTTTGCCATTTTTTTCAAGTTCCATGTAAGTAGGGTAATCATTATACCCTATTGCACCAACACTTGCGACTTTAACACCTTTTTTAAAAACATCTATTTTTTTACCTTTTGAAGAACTTGGCTTTACAATAACTCCAATTTTCTTAGCTTGGTTTTTAGTATATGTTTTTATTTTATAAGGCATTTAAAATATAAATTTATTTAATCTTTATTTCTAAAGTAGTTTACAGCACCTAATGTAGCTACCAATACAAGACCTCCAAATAACATACCTGTAACTCCTGAACTCTTTTTTTCCTCATCTTTTACATCAGGTTTTGCTAAGTTTTCAATTTCTGTTGCTTTTAATTTTTCATCAGCAACTTGCTTTGCTTTTTCGTCTATTACTGACTGTTCTTTATCTTCTCTTTCTTTTTTAAGCCTTAATTTTTCTTCTTTGGCTTTTTGCTTGGCTTTTATATCATCCAATTCATCTTGCAGAAAATCCATCGTAGCTTTTGAATAATTATTAAAGTATTCAGATGCGTTATCTAATTCTTGCTCATAGCTATCTTTTTCTTTTTCGTCAGCACCTTTATATGCTTTTTCTAAGTTTGCTACTTGTTTTTTTAATGAGTGATAGGTTGAAATTTTCTTTTTCCCTTGTGTTGAAAGATTTTCCCTACCAATTTCGCCTTCTAATGTTAAAATTGTGTCCATTTTTTATAATAAGTTTTAAGTTTAGATACAAATATAGAATTTTTATTTTTTAAAATAATAATAATTAGTTTTTTTTTATTACACAGCATATTCCCCACTTGGAAGAATTGGTGTGCCTGTTTTCATTCTATCTATACTTTCAGTCATTTCTTCGGGGCTTGGAAACCCTAAGTCTAAACCTTTAAAGTCAAGTTGAAAATTAGACATATCAGGTATTCCAATTTTATCTATACCACTTAAACCAAAATCAAGTTTAGATTTACTAAAGTCAAACTTACTTGGGTCTAAAATAATTCTATTTGGATTTTCTCTAACTGCTTTAAGGTATTTGTATTGTTGCTCTCTTTTTTTTAATATTTCTGCATTTGTACCCTGACCCTCGTAACACTCTCCCGTTTCAGGATTTTTTATACAAAGGCTTTCATCTACATATACAGCTTCTGAAACATCAACGTTACTTGATTTCTTTTTCATCATAAGTTTAATAACAAAGTAACCCCCTGCTAAAAAACTAATACCTAATAACACTTTTTTCATAACTTTTATAAATTATTTTCTTTAATATGTTTTTGCAATAAATAATCATCGAAATCTTTTTGATTAATTTTTGGAAATTTTGATGTGTCGATATTACTAAAATCAAAATCTCTTGGGTCTATGTATTGACCGTATATACCCTGTGGGCTGTCTGAAATGCTCTTTAATTTATCATACATGACTTGGAAATTATATAGTCTATCTTTTCTTGACAGCCTACAATCCATACCGCTTCTTTCGTTTATAGGTATTCCTTCAAAATCCCAACAGTTATCTTTTACGACAACTTTTAGTTGTGGTTCTTCTATTTTGCTTTCAGACTTTTTAGTCATAAATTTAATTAGCAAATATCCTCCAAAAAGTACACCTACTCCTAATAATGCTTTTTTCATATTATTCTTTTTTCCACATTTTTGTATTATTGCTATAAACCCAACAAACTTCTGTGCCACACTCTCTACTGTAATTTTTATTTGGGTCAAAAGTACCCATTTGTTTTGCCATCAATTTTCTGCCTGTTGGATTCATCATTGGCTTTATAAGTCCTTTTTTTCCATTTAGTATAAGATTACCCATTGTATCATTAAGTCTGCTTAAAAACGCTTCTTGTTCTTTTTTACTACAATCTTCTGTCATACTAAATGAAGGACTGTTATATGCAGATTCATGTTCAGCAAAACTTTTACCCATAGAATAAGGATTTCTATAAAAACCAAAGCTAAGACCTGCTAACGGATTTGCTTTATTATAGGCTTTTTTTCTTTCTTGATATTTTTCATAATAATCAGGGTCATTTGTTTTATTTAAAGGACATTCAAAATCACTTTCTTCTAACACTAATTCCGTATTTGAAGTAGATTGTTTTTTCAAAAAACTTTTCATAAGGAAATATCCTAAAACTAAAACAGAACTACCTAAAATTATTTTCTTTTTTTTCATTTACTATTTTTTTTTAGACTTCTCTTTTTTAACTCTTTGTATAGCATCCTTCCATGATTCCCCTTCTTTTTGCTCTCTTTTAACTACTGCAAAAAAACTGTTAGGTTTTTTAGTTTTGGTTTTACCACCTTTAGCCATTTTAGAAGTAGATATTTTGGAGGCAAGTGCTTTTTTATTAGATAACAGCCTATTTACTTCTGTTAGTGCTTTTTTATCTCCCCTATCTGCTTTTTCAAATGTTTTAGAAACAGCATCAAGTCCTTTTGCATTTAACGTACCCTTTTTATAAAAATCGTGCGAAACCTCATTAAGTTTCTTCATTTTCTTTGTTTTAAGCTGTACTTCAACAGGAACACCCTTATATTCTACTATATAATGATATGCTCTATAACCTGCTTTTGGGCTTTTATAATAGTCATCTTTATCCAATACTTTACCCAATAATCCTCCATCAATATCATCTCTAACATTTTCAAGTTCTTTTTGACTACCAACAGCTATTGTAGTTCCTATCATATCGGTAAGACCTTTTTCGGGGTCTAACATTCTTTTTTCTACCAATTTCTTTAAAATAGAATATGGGGTTTTAGTACGGGCGTATATATCAGAATCTTTTGGTGCTTTTTTATCAAGCGTATCTACTGCATCATACATAATGTCATCAAGTTCAGCCTTTACACCTAACAACTTATCAAAAGTGTCTTTAAGTTCGACTTGTTCAACCTTATTTTTTTTAGTGCTATCTAAAGGGTTTGCATCATCAATGTTTACAGTTCCATCATTATCAAAATCTCCATAAACTGCTTTATACTTTGATTTGTCAAATTTAACTCCATCATTAACAATACTTATAGTACGACCACCTTTAGCATAGAATTTACTGTCAGAAAAAATTATATCTTTTTGATGTAAAGTTAATTTGGATGGTAATTTTCCATCTTTGAATTTTAAAGTATAATATAACCCATCAACTTTAGATATTTTACCTATTCTACCATCATAAGTTTTTGCCATATTACCTTCATCTCTAACATCTATTTCGCCACCTTTAGCGTAGTAATCAGAGTGAATGTCTAATTTACTATTCATATCCTTTTTTAGAGAATCAATAGCACCACCATCTGCAAATGGTAAAGGTTCGTTTTTTCTTCTTTCCTCTTCTTTCTGATACTCTTCGTATTTTTTTCTATCTCCATCAAAGAAATTACGAACTATTACTTCATCGTCAAATGGTGTTTCGGTTTCTCCACCTTTAGCCATTGGGATTGCAAATCTTGACGTTGCTAATTGACTTTTATTTCCATCTTTGTTTTCTATTTCGTAAAAACCTTCGGGAACAACTTTATTTCCCTTTTTTACTTTTTTAACTTCATACTCTCCATTAGGAAAATTACGGAAAACTGTTTCTGACCCCGCACCCTTAATTAGTTTTACTTTATCTCCTACTTTAGCCTTTGATTTACCTAATCTACCATCTTTTGTAGCTTCTGCAATTAAAATCTTTTGTTTTATAGGGTCAATCCAAAAACCATTGAATAGATTTTTACCACTTACTTTTTCTTTGTCATCCTCATCTTCTCCAACAGTAATAAAGTCTATATCTCTGCGTTTAATGTAAATTGCACCTTTAGGTATTTTACCGCCCTTATCAAACAAGGTCATTTGAGAACCATCTTTGTCTTCGGGTTTTGTTACTACTTTATCTGAAACATAAGCACCGCTTAAAAACTCAATTGCAGAATCGTCATTTTCATAGACTTTACCATCCTTAGTTACAACTTCATAAATTTCATAAGAAGGAATGTACTTATAATCAGTTAAACCACCTTTAGCCATTAATTTTTTAGAAATTTTGTTGGCAAATTCCATAGCTTCTTCGGGGGTATATAACTCGCCTCCTTTTTTAAACACCGCATCGGCATTTGATATACCTAAAGACATAACATCTCCACCTTTAGCCATCATTGGTCTTAGGTTATAAGGCTCATTATCTAAGCCATTATCAAAAGTATATCCAATAGCATTGACTTCTTTAAGAAATCTCTCGGTATCTTTATAGTCCATATCTCCATCAGCATATCTTTCCTCGTATTTTTCTACAATTTCAGATAACTCCTTTGGTTGGCTTTGATAATCCTCAAACAAGTCTATTTCTCCACCCTCTGCGTAATAATCTTTACCGAATTGAATTTTAATTTTTCCATTTTTGAGCATTTTCGCTTTAACATTTCCTAAATGTCTGCCATCAATTAATTCTTTAGGGGTTTTAATAAACCCTATTGCTTTTCTTTTTCCATCTTCAAAAAGAGCCAACAATAAACCCTCTCTAAATTGTTTTCGTAAATTTTCATTTGTTCTTACTTCTTCAATAGGGATTATTTTTTCGTTTTTATTTACCTCAATACTACCACCTTTAGCCATAGATTGTTTAGAATAATCTACAAGTTTTTTTGCAAAAGAAGGGTTGTATAATTTTGATAAAACTTTAATAGTTTCAGCCTTATTAGTACCGTAATAATTTTTTCCGCTACCACGACCTTTACTTGGGAGAGAACCATCTAACGTATATCCATAATCCATAACTTGTTCTATATTGCCATTGTTGAATTTTAATTTACTTTCAGATATTCTTGAATCATATTTCGTTCTCACATTCATAAAAACACTTCCATCATCCATTACCTCTCTTGACCCAATGACTACTCCATAGGATTCTCCCGTTCTTCTATTAGAGCCTTTTATAGCACCACCTTCACTATATACTGCATCGGCATTTGATATACCTAAAGACATAACATCTCCACCTTTAGCGTTTAATTCTATTCTTTCTCCTTTATCTAAGTCTATTCTTGCTACTTTTCCGTTCTTACCCTCAACAATAACATCGTTTTTCCAAAATTCAACATTTTTAACTTCATCTTTCAGATTAAAATTTTCAGCCAATGTTTGACCTTGTGTTTTACCACCTTTACTATATACTGCATCGGCATTTGCTATACCTAAAGACATAACATCTCCACCATATTTTAAATATGGCTTATCTTTTGGGTATTTTGGTGCATACCTATCAGAGCGATTCTCTCTGTTTTCATAATAAACTCTCCCACCCTTGCTCGTTCCATGCTGATTTTTACCTCCTTTTTTAGAAATTCTCTTTCCTTTAGGTAACGCTTTTCTTGAAGCATCTCTAATTAAATCAGAATCAGAGCCTTTGAATCCTTTAAGATTTTTGTCATTCTTTATAAGGTTTTTAAGTTTAGACAATTCATCGTCAATAGCACTTACTTGTTTTTTTGTGCTTTTGTTCATGTCTAACTTTGCTCTTTTTAAAGCATCCTGCCAACTTTCATCTTTTTTACGGATTTCTTTTGCAACAGTCATAACTGTTCTACGTTTAGCTACGCCTGTGGTTTTTTTAGCAGTTTTATTTTTATTGACTTTTTTAGTCGTTGATTTTTTAATTGGTTTCGACACAATAGATTCATGGTTCTTTTTATCTAAAATGGAAATAAATTTTTGTTCCATTTCTAAACCCTTAGCTGAATCTTTTTCTTTTAGTTTTTGAATTTTATCGTATGCTGACAATAAATCTCCTGATAATTTACTTTTGTTAATTGTTTTCATTATGTGTTTTTTTTATTTATCTAGTTTAAATTTAATAATTCATCAAGTTCATTATTTAATTCGTCAAACCCTTCTAATTGTTGGTCTAAATCTCCCATGAATATTGATATGTCTAAATCCTCATCATCAACAATCGGTACGCCTGTTAATTCAGAAATTAAGTTTTTGAATATATCATGTATCAATTCTTTTTCCCAATCAGGTAAAACATCATCACTTACTTCATGTAGCATAAATGACAGATTATCTAAAGACTTAACTCTCTCATCATTTGATAACATTACAGATTTAATTAATTCATCTGATATATTTTTTTTTAATTCATCTGCTGTCATTATAATATAATTATTTTTGCATTAGAATCTAAATCAATTTCTAAAAATCCTGATTCAAATTCTAATCTTTGTTTAATATTATCAAATTGTTCAATACAATCCATTAAAGAACCATCAGGTTTGATACATTCAACTACAACGTTAGACATAATACTATTATCAGTACCTAAACCGTAACTTATATATTTAACATATATGTCTTTAGGTGTCATGTAATGATATAAAAGTTTTAAATCTTTCTTCTTAGTCTTATTTTTAAAAGCATCTCCACTTATAAAATCAAGCATTGTTTTGATTTGATTTTTTGTTATTTTACCTACTTCTACCATCTATAAATTGTTTAATGAATCACTTAACTTAAATATTTTTTGTGAAAATTTATCCTCTTTTTCTTTTTTATCTATTTCTGAATCAGCATATTTACCACCCTCAACTACTTGGTATTTTTCAATAAGCATTGTATTTATATATTTTCTTATTAAATCTTTCCTAGCTTGTTTTGAATCAGGTATCGAAAAGACATCTTTAAAAATTTCATTTTCTGTAAATCGACTATATATTTCACTTACCATTTCATCTATTTCTCTAAATTCAATAGCAAGAAAATCCATATAGTAATAAAATTGATACATTATAATATGAAATTCACTTAAAAAACCGCTTAAATCTTCATCAAGCCTATTATCTTTTTGAACCATTCCAAATTGAAAGTTAGGGTTTGATACTTTTGTATTAATAAAAGATTTGTCTTTATTTTCTTTAGCCCAATTTTTATATCGTTGCATCATGTTAATAACATAATCTTGCCTGTAATAATTAATGTTGTCAAAAGCACTATCAGTATCTCCTGTTGCATCTGCTTGAATACCCTCGTTTTCAGCAATTATTTTAAAAAATTTAAAGTAATTTTTGGCAACATCTTGTCTCCCTAATAAATTAAATGTCCTGTCAAAAGATTCTTTTGTAGATTCGGTATAATTCTTAACGGGTATAGAAACGGATATTGTAGTTTCTCTATCAGTACCAATTCTCATAGCACTAATTCTTGTTTCAATTCCAAAACCCTCTAACGCAACTGCTACTAAATATGCAGGTATTAAGTTTAATGCAGGTGCTTGTTTACCTGCTATGTAATTTATCGGTACAAAAATATCTACATACTTGACGTTATCATCTTTTTTATCATAAATTAAATATGATTTTTTATTAGATGAAGCATATTTAAGCCTTATTTTACCCTCTCCGTTAAATACTTTATTTATGTTTTCAAAAGAATATGTTACAAAAATCCCCTGATTAGTTTGTTTTAAAAAACACTTATCACTAAAATTATTTAAAACTTTAGTAGCCCCTTTCTGCCTACGCTCACAATCATATTCTTTTTGATTTATAAAAAATTTAAACCCATTATTTAAGCCTGTCTTAACCTTAATTACTTTGTCATTTAAAACAACCCCGTTTTCTGTTTTTAAATAAATAAAAGGGTTTTCTAAAATTCCTTTTTCTATATCCTGTTTAAGTTCTTCACTATAAAATTCAATAGGTCTATAAAGTCCTAAACTTGCTAAAGAGAAGTCAAAAACACCTCTGTCATCTGCCGTAACTACTAATTTATCATTTTTATAAATACCACCTAAATTAACTAACTCTTTAAGATTATTAATGATGGTTTTACTTAATGATTTTATTGTGCTAAATCTTGAATTTACTGAACTAAAATAATTATTTGTTGATTCTAAAGTATCAAAATCTGAATCGCTTACGCTACTTAAAGCCTCACGTTCATAACCCTTTATTTTATCATTAGGAATTTTTCTTATTTTTTTTATTTCGTCAAAAGAACTTTCAAAAGATGCAAATTGTTTAAAAACAAATCCATTTTTAAAGTCAGAATTAAAAGAATTAGAAGTTTGAGTATATTGTGCGAACTGATTGACATAAATTGAAAAATCCATTTTGCCTACTTGTCTTACAATATCAAAAAAGTTGTTTAGAACCATTTATTTAATTATTTCCTCTACCTGTTTTAATTCTTCTTCTGTATTCAAATTATTCAATGAAAACTTATCTTTCGTGTTTACTATTTGAAGCCATAGGTCGTATTCTGTGCTTTCTTTTAATTTTTTAGCCTGTTCGGTATTAAACAAAGAAAAGAACTCATCTAAAGTGTCTTTAATTGTTTTTACTGATGATGACTGAATAGTTTGAAGCCCACTCTCATAAGGTGCAGGTGTAAAAGATATATTTTTATCAGTTACAAAGTTTTTAGCATTACCTCTAGCATCTATAACTTGTCTGTAAACGTTGTAAGTCTTTTGAACAGAAAGCATGAGCCTAATCGAAACAAACGCTTTAGCTGTAAACCCTTCTTCTTGTATTTGTTTTCTTAGCTTAGTAAGATATATAAATATAAAAGCCCATTGTTTTTTTAATATACCTTCCCATTCATACTTTTCATCTACCGTAACTAAATACGTTGAACCTGCAAATCTATCTTGTAAAGATAAATCCTGCTTAAAATTGGCTTCATACTCTGTGTCTTTAGTGTTTAAAAGGCTATTTCCCGTTGCCAATATAAAAACATCGCCTCTTTCAATAATATCTCCTTTTGCATTTTCAATAGTAGCAGGTTCTCCCTCTGAATCATATTCCCCAACAGATGCTAAGACAGAGTTTAATATACCTGCTGTATTAGGGTCTATTTTAGGCAATTCATCCAATAACAATACACAACCTTTTCCCATTGGAGTTCCATCATCATTTAAGTTACCAAATGCTCTAATAACTTTTCCTTCTTGGTAGCCATCAATAGTTTGACCGCCTATTAATTCTAATGCAGATGTAAATTGATTACAGTTAACAGTTATTAAGTTCCACCCTAATATTTTTTTAATAGTATTTGCCGAAAAAGTTTTACCTGTTCCTGCACCACCATATAAATAAACATTATTTCTTGCTAAAACATCAGATAACATTTTTTGTATAATAGGTCTTTTATATTCATCATTAATATTAACTTTTACAACCCTAACCTGTGTACCTGACTTTATTGTCATAGTAACAGTAGTGTTTTGGTTTTCAAGTAATTTTTTAACTGTATCATCTAAATCAGAAAACTTAATTTTATCTGTTTCGATTTGTTCCCTAACAATACGCTTTACTTCATCTTCATTAATGCTGTCGCCACCATCACTTTGAGTTAATAATTGAGATAATTGTATCATTTTTTGAGCAACTATGTCGCCCTCAAACTCTTGTTTCAATTTCTCATTTGCCATTTGTTTAATTAAAGGACTATCTGTGTCGTTTGCGATGTCTTGTATTTCGCTTTTTGTAAGAGTTTTCATATTATTTGAATATTTGTTTTAATGCGTTATCTAATCTTTCTTTGTTGTTTGTGTCAAATAGTTGCATATCGCCTAAACCTGCTTTAGCAACTAAAATATTTTTAAATGTTTTTTTAATTTTTTTCTTATCTGATGATAAAAATTGCTCTATTGATTTTACATCTGTGTCAATAGCCATCTGTTCTTCTGAAACTTTATCTTTTATGCTTTTTTTAATATCAGCAAGTATTTTTTCAATGTCGTCAACCTGAAAATCAGTACCTTCTTTACCAAATTCCCAATCATCTGAATTATCATCATCATCTCCACCTGTAACGTCATCATCAGTATCATCATCTCCACCTGTAACGTCATCATCAGAATCATCATCTCCACCTGTAACGTCATCATCAGAATCATCATCTCCACCTGTAACGTCATCATCAGAATCAT
>Ga0114995_10001060_pt1 | contig 19439 bp, 16 predicted proteins | sample ArcticOcean_MG_C_11_FD_87038 | JGI IMG/M metagenome (GOLD analysis project Ga0114995, IMG submission 87038) | Marine microbial communities from western Arctic Ocean - ArcticOcean_MG_CB2_154 | ecosystem: Environmental > Aquatic > Marine > Oceanic | place: Arctic Ocean: Canada Basin | collected... | reverse complement strand
CATATAAATATGAATTATCAGAGGATATATTTACTGGTTTGGATGATTTATTAGTGCTCTTTGGAGAGGATGGTCTTACTAGGTATATGACAGAATCTTTCCGCAATACTGAGGATGCTAATCAAAGAAAACAAGAGCTTTTAGTTGAAGGTTTTGAAGATGCATTTATGACAGCTTATAGTAATGGGAGTAGAATAGAACTGCCTAGTTCTGGAAATGGTGTTATGCCTAAAGAAGAAATCCTACTTATGATGACTAAAATAATTCTAGCCAACCTAAATTAAGGTCCAGACGTAAAGAAACTCCAAGGGAAAGACTTGAGAGATAATATTGATAAAAGGAAGACTATAAGTCTTCCTTTTTTTGTTTAATGGCCGCTATTACTCTCATTCCATCTATAGCAGCAGACATAATTCCTCCAGCATATCCAGCTCCCTCAGCACAGGGATATAAGTTTTTAACTTCTTCGTGCTCTAAGGTTGAAGTTCTAGGTATTCTCACAGGAGAAGAAGTTCTACTTTCAGGAGCCACTATTAAAGCTTCATTAGTTAAGAATCCATTCAGTTTTTTGCCAAACTCTAGAAACCCTTTTTGAAGTCTATGCGCAATTTGTTTAGGCAATAGTTCATCTATTCTAGCTACTTTTACCCCGGGTATATAAGAACATTTAGGTAGGTCTACACTGTCCTTTCCATGTATAAAATCGAGTAATCTTTGAGCGGGAAGTGCTTGAGTTTTACCTCCTGCTGCCCAACACGTTTTTTCTACTTCTTCCTGAAACTTCAATCCACGCAGAGGACCGAAAGAAGCATAAGCATCTGTAAGCTCATCATCCACTTCTACCACTACTCCAGAGTTTGCGTAGGGATTGTTCCTTTTGCTAGGACTCCAGCCATTACTAACCACAGATCCAGGTTCTGTAGCGCATGGAGCTATAATTCCACCTGGACACATGCAGAAACTGTAAACGCCTTTACCGTCCACTTGATGAACTAAACTGTATGAAGCTTGAGGTAAATATACTGAAGAACGTTCGCCATGATATTGAATACTATTAATGAGTTCTTGCGGGTGTTCTATTCGAACCCCTAAAGAAAAAGGTTTGTACTCGATTTTAATTTCTTTTCGGTGAAGTAGTTCGAAAATATCTCGGGCTGAATGTCCAGTGGCTAGAACTAGTTCATTCACATCTATTTTTTTAGAGTTATTAATTTCTAAGCGTTGCAATACACCTTTTTCCATCTCCAAATCAGTCAACTTATGTTCAAAATTGAATTCTCCTCCATAGTTCAAGATAGTTTCTCGAATAGCAGTAATAATACTAGGGAGTTTGTTGGTTCCAATGTGTGGGTGGGCATCAACCATTATTTCGGGGTCTGCTCCATGCTGTACTAATAGGCTGAGAATTTTATTCACGTCTCCCCGTTTAGTAGATCGCGTATAAAGCTTTCCATCCGAGTATGTGCCAGCACCGCCCTCTCCATAACAATAGTTGGATTCAGGATTTAAGATATGCTCTTTATTTAGCTTAGCTAAGTCTCTTCTTCTAGACCTAACATCTTTTCCTCTCTCAAAAACGATAGGTTTTAGCCCATGTTCTATACAGGCTAAAGCTGCAAACATTCCCGCCGGACCAGCTCCGATTATGTGAACAGGCTCCGCATTCGCTACGTTTTTAAAAACAATATCCTGTAAAGGACTAACGATTTCTTCTCCTTTTTCGAAGAGAGCTACGGCTAATTGAATTTTAACCGGTCTTTTTCTAGCATCAACAGAGCGCTTTTTAATATACCAATCCTTCACATCGCTCTCATACAGACCGCTTTTAGAGAGAGCTAGGTGAAAAATGTATTCTTCTTCGAATGATTTTTCAGGTGGTACAGATATTTGAATAATTTTTGGCATATATAAATTCAAAAATACAGTTTGAAAGGGTCTCTATGAGAAAACCGAATCACTACTTTTGACCACCTACTCACAACCATGGTAAATATGCGTTACAATAGAAGAGGATTTGAGAATGAGGAGCTTCAAGAAATTTATAAAGCTTTACTGAAACCAAGACTAATTGAAGAAAAGATGCTGAGTCAGTTAAGACAAGGCAAAATTTCTAAATGGTTCTCAGGAATAGGCCAAGAAGCTATTTCTGTAGGATTAACTTTGGCATTAGATGAGGATGAATTTATTCTTCCAATGCACAGGAATTTAGGCGTGTTTACAACAAGGGAAATCCCATTGCAACGCCTCTTTAGTCAATTTCAAGGAAAAGCAAACGGTTTTACTAAAGGTAGAGACAGATCTTTTCATTTTGGGTCTATGGAACATCACATAGTGGGCATGATATCTCATTTAGGACCTCAGATGGGTATAGCTGATGGTATCGCTCTTGCCCATAAATTAAAGAAAAGTAAAAAAGCCACTCTTGTTATTACAGGAGATGGAGGTGCTTCCGAAGGTGATTTTCACGAATCTGTTAATGTAGCGGCAGTATGGGATTTACCTGTAGTTATTTGTGTGGAAAATAATCAATGGGGTCTTTCTACGCCTTCATCAGAGCAGTTTAAATGTGAATCATTTGCAGACAAAGCCATAGGCTATGGAATCCCTCCTGAAAATACATTCTCTATAAATGGAAACAATATAATAGAGGTGTTGAGTACGGTTAAAAAAGCCGCTAAAATATGTAGAAGAGGAAACGGGCCAGTGCTGGTAGAGTTTAATACTTTTAGAATAAAAGGTCATGAAGAAGCTAGTGGAACTAAATATTATCCAGAAGGACTTATTAAAAAATGGGAGAAGTATGACCCGGTAGACTGTTTTGAAGCGTATCTGCTTCAAAATAGGATAATAAATAAAGAGGAGAACGAATCGTATAGAGAGAAAATTAAGGAAGAAATAAACATAAATTTAAAAAGGGCGTTAGCTGAACCCGCTATAAATGTGAATTTAGAAGAAGAGTTAGGAGATGTATTTGTCCCTATTAATGAAGAAGCAATAGAGCCAGGGGTTAATAAATCAGAAATGAGGTTTATAGATGCCATCACAGATGGATTAAAAGAGTCTATGAAAAAGCATGATAATCTAGTTCTTATGGGGCAAGATATAGCCGAGTATGGCGGAGTATTTAAGGTAACAGACGGGTTCGTAGACTTGTTTGGTAAGGAAAGAGTGAGGAATACTCCATTATGTGAGTCAGCCATCGTAGGGTCTGCGCTTGGACTATCTATAAATGGAATGAAAGGCATGATGGAAATGCAATTTGCAGATTTTGCTACTTGTGGTTTTAACCAAATAGTAAATAATCTAGCCAAACTAAATTACAGATGGGGAGAAAATGCTGATGTAGTAATAAGGATGCCTACAGGTGGAGGAATGGCAGCAGGTCCGTTTCACAGTCAGTCGAATGAAGCTTGGTTCTTTCATGTGGCAGGATTAAAAATCGCTTATCCTGCATTTCCTGAAGACGCTAAAGGAATGCTAATTAGGTCCTTTGAAGACCCTAATCCTGTGTTGTTTTTTGAACATAAAGGATTGTACAGGAGTATTTCAGCAGAAGTAGCTGAGGGATATTATTCTATTCCATTTGGTAAGGCTAATGTGGTTAAAAAGGGTGAGAGCCTTTCTGTAATTACTTATGGTATGGGAGTACATTGGGCTTTAGATTATACTGAAAAAAATCCTGACCAGAATATTGAAATAGTAGATTTAAGAAGTTTAGCGCCTTTAGACACAGAAACTATTTACGAATCAGTTAGAAAAACAAATAGAGTTCTAATTCTACATGAAGACAACCTTACGGGAGGTATAGGAGGAGAGCTTCTTTCTTTAATACAAGAAAACTGTTTTGAATATCTAGATGCTCCTATTGTCAGATGTGCTAGTTTGGATACACCTGTTCCTTTTGATGCAGCCAAAGAAAATCAATTCATGGCTAAAAGTAGGCTCCAAGTCTCTATAGAAAAGGTGTTGAATTACTAGTGTTTGCTTGAGTTTGAGTAGTGAGTTGTAAACAAGAATTTGGATAGTATGCATTAATTGCATAATTTACACGTTGGTTAATTAAATAGTGTAACTCAGCCCTTACCTTAACTTCAATGCTCGAAAAAATTCAATTAGTTAGAAATGCTATTGATAATATTATGAATGATGTTATGGAGAAAGCATTTCATCATTCAGTGAATTATCCTCAAGATTCAGATTACTTGAATAAGATGATAAAGAACATTCGATCGGATAATGAGACTTTTGTAAACCAGCTGCATTCGCTTAAAAGCTCTAAAGATGAAGCATCTGCCAAAGAAGAGTTAAATATGTTAACTAAAGTATTGAAGAATAAAAGTCTAGTATATCTTTCAGAGCTCCAGAAACTAAAAGAAAAAGATTCGAATAAGGCCGATTAGATTCTTCTAAGACCTTCTTTTACCTGCTTAATTTGGGCAGTCATCATTCCTCTCTTGTCAAGTTTTTTAACTTCTGATAATAGATTCGTAGCTTCTCTTTTCTTTCTTTTGCTAATCGCGATTACTGCCAATTGAAGCTTAGCTGTAGCCTTGTCTAAGTCAAGTCTTAGTCCGTTAGAAAGAGATTTTTTAAACATCACTTCAGCTTTAGTTAAGCTTCCTTGTCCACCACCTTGAACTGATGTTAGGCCTTGTAAATAATAAAAGTAACCCCTAGATTTAGGGAATAATTTATCTGGATTTACACGATTAATCCAAGTTAAGCAACTTTCCATTTTTCCTCTTCTAAGTGAAATGAAGGCTATAATTAGTCTTATGCTTCGTGTAACTAAGAAGCCAGCTAATCCCGCCAGTAAAAGAAGCATTATTCCAAAGCCAATATTTCCTTGAGTAAAATTATATATACTCCAAGCTAAAATCGCAGCTACTATTATTCCCTTGATTATTCTAGTATCCATATTTTTTTTAATTTACAAGCGCAAAGCTAAATATTAAAGCCTTTCATTATGCTGAATTTATAAACACTAATTTTTACTGATTGATATGAAAAAAGGAACACTATCTATACCTAAATAGTAGTAATTTTGACGTTGGATTTTAATCATGTAGTATGAACTGGAAAAAGATGGAGTCTTTGGCTGATTTAAGCGAAGCGATAGAAGAAAGTAGAGATAAAAAAGTCGTAATTTTCAAGCATAGTAACAGATGTTCAGTGAGCATGATGGCTAAAAAGAGTTTGGAGATGTCATGGGATATTTCTCCTGATGAGGTTCAGCCGTACTTTTTGGACCTAATTAAGCATAGAGAAGTTTCTAATGAAATAGCAGAAAAGCTTGAAGTCATTCATCAATCTCCTCAGTTAATAGGTGTAAATAATGAAGAGGTGTTTTATCATGCTAGTCATAGTGTGATTTCGGTTGAGAGTTTAAAAAGCGCTTTATAGAAAAGATATAAATGTCAGAAGAAAAAATATTCAAGTTCAGGATTATTCTCGATACTGAAGAAGACGTAATAAGAGATATAGAAATTCAAGATGATTGTTCTTTTATAAACCTTCACGAATGTATTCAGCAAAGTTTTGGTTTTTCTGGAGTAGAAATGGCATCTTTTTATAGAAGTGATGAACTTTGGGAAAAAGGAGAGGAGCTTCCTTTGATAGATATGGGAGGGGCCGAGAATGAAGCCCCGGGGTTAGCCATGAATGATTTAGTACTTAAAGAACACATCAAAGAGAAGCATGAGCGTTTTTTATACGTGTATGATTTTCTCAGAATGTGGTGTTTTTATGTAGAAGTTATTGAACTTTCAGAAGCCAAACCTGAACTCGACTATCCTTTAATTTCGTTTGAGTTGGGTAAGGCTCCATCTGAAGATTCTAAAGAAGTCGATTTATTCGATGATATAGATCTTGGTGATTTAGCAGGAGACTCGAAAGCTGAAAAAACCGGTGACCCAGAGATAGATGCTTACTTAGATGAAATGGATGGTGATGATGATTACGAGGATTTGGGTATGGAAAATCTAGATGATTATCAGGATCTGTTTTAAATGGCATCTAAAAAAACAGTGATATTTATAGTAGGTCCTACTGCGGTGGGGAAAACTTCTATAGCTATAGAGTTAGCCATAGAGTTGGGCTGTGAGATTATTTCTGCGGATTCTCGTCAATTCTATAAAGATATTTCTATAGGTACCGCCAAACCTTCTAAAGAAGAGTTATCTCAGGCTAAACATCACTTCATTGACTTTCTTCCACTCCAAGAGTTATACAGCGCAGGAGATTTCGAGAGAGATGCTTTAAGTTTCTTAGGGGCTTACTTTCAGAGTAATAATGTTTGTATTTGTACAGGTGGCTCTGGTTTATATGTGAGTGCTTTGTTATACGGTTTAGATGATTTACCGTCTTCTGAAAGTGTAAGAGCAGAACTCAATGAATTACTTGTGAGTGACGGCATTGAAACCCTTCAAAACGAACTAAAAATAATAGATCCAGAGCATTATGCTGCCATGGATATTCATAACACGCAGCGTTTAATTAGAGCCCTTGAGGTCTGCAAAGTTTCTGGTGAACAGTATTCTAAACTCAGAACTTCTTCAAAAAAAGAAAGACCTTTCCAAAGTGTAATTATTGGTCTCAATAGAGACAGGGAAGAGCTTTACGATAGAATAAATAGAAGAGTTGATATTATGTTAGATGATGGCTTATTAGATGAGGTTAAGTCAGTAATGCCGATGAAACATCTGAACTCACTGCAGACAGTTGGTTACAGGGAGTTTTTTGCTAGTTACAGCGGAGAGTATGACATGGAAGAGGCTGTAAGGTTGGTGAAAAGAAACTCAAGAAGGTTTGCTAAAAGACAAGTTACCTGGTTCAAGCGATATAAAGAAATAGAGTGGTTTAATCCTAAGGGTTTTAATGCTATAGTTGCTCACACAAAAGACTTACTAGCGAAGTAGCTCACTTACTTCTTTTCCTACTAAAGTGCCTATGGCTATCCCCATTCCTCCGAGCCTCACACCTGTTACAGTCGTCTCATCTAATCTTTTTATAAGCACTTTTTTAGAATTACCTACCCCCATAATTCCTGTCCATTCCTGAGAAACTGACTCTTTCTCAACTTGGAAATGATTTTTCAAATACTCTAAGAGATACCCCTTAAGCTGTTCATTTACTTTAAATTTAGAAGTCGATTCTGTGTTCATGAATTTATTTCTACCTCCACCTATAAGAATTCTGTCATCTATTTTTCTGAAGTAGATATATCCTTTATCATGATGATAAGTCGAGGGTAAGTCTATAGTAGGAAGTTTATCCGTTAGAAGCACTAAATTTCTAGCAGGCATAACTTTGAGTTTAGGAATCATAGAATTAGTGAGACCATTTGTGCAAACGGCTATTTGGTTGGAGTGAATAAGATGATTCCCAAATAAGACATTCTTAGACCCTTCTTGAATTTTGGCTTCTGCGCCACAGTAAATTTCAATATTATTTTCTTGACATAATTTTCTCCATGCCTGTATCATTTTTCCAGGATTAAGTTTTCCCTCTAAAGAATTAGATATCGCATTTTCATATCCAGTTAAACAGCCTGGGACATCGGTGGTTTTGTAAGTGAAATCTTCTCCTGTAATACTTTTTAGTGAATTATTTAGCTCTTCTAAGTAGTGACATACGGTTTTGAATTCGTTTTTTTGAGAAAAATCAAAAAGCTCAGTTCCACCACATGGGAAGTAATCAAGGTTGGACTCACCTAAAGTTTTTCTCAATAAAAGCAGCCCTTTATATCTTTTTTCTGCCAAGGTTAAAACCTCATTCATACTCATCCCAGAAGCGAGGTCATCTACTAATTCTCCAGCACTCCCGAAACACGCGAAACCCGCATTCCTAGTGCTAGCAGCGGTGCTAATAGGGAATTTTTCTAAAACCACTATTTTCCATTCGGGGTGTAGAAGTCGTGTGTGATAAGCAGCAGATAGTCCTGTAATACCACCGCCTATGATTGTTAAATCAGCTCTATCGGTAATAAACTGCCTTTCCCAATAACTAAAATTCATATTTTTACGTTATAATTCCACCAAGTTTTGGTGGAAATTTGTTATCAAACAAATATGCAAGGTAAACTCGAAATAAAATTTCTTTTAACAGGTATATTTCTTTTTCTAGGAATAATTTCTTGGTCACAAGAAGATATCCATATCTATGGTGCAGTTAAAGAATTGGAGACTAATCATAAATTAGAATCTGTTCTGGTTCAGGTAACGCAGGACGGTAAAACGTTTGACTCTTATACCACCTCTGGTAGTTCTAAATTTGAATTTGACTTACCGCTAGGTCACTTGTATGAGATTAATTTCTCAAAATCTGATTATGTCGGTAAGAAAATTCAAATTAACACGAAGTATATTCCAGAAGAAGACCAAGAGGGAGGTTTTAAACTCGACTTGGATATGTCTCTTTTTGCATACATAGAAGGATTTAATAAAGCCATATTAGATGAGCCAATCGGTATTGCTGCATATGATGCTGAAAGAAATGCTATTGAGTTTGATTTCGATTACACAAGGCAGATCATGAATAAGGTGGACGCTGAAAATATCAGGCTTCAAAACTTGGGCTTGGCAGAAAAAGAGAAAAGGAATAGGTTTGACGACCTAATGATTCAGGGAAGTGATGACCTAACCAAGGAGAAGTATGCCCAAGCCATAGGTAACTATGCAGCTGCCTTGAATTTATTTCCAGATGAGTTAGAAGCTCAGGAGAAATTAGAAGAGGCTCAGGAATTACTGGCGTTGCAAAATAAAGATGTAGAGTTAGAAGCACAATATCAAGCAGCCATTAAGGATGGAAACGCTTTGATTAACTCTATGGATTATGAAGCATCCATGACGAAATTTTTAGAGGCTAAATCATTAAAGCCAGGAGAAAGGGAGCCTAAAGATAAAATCCTAGAGTTAGAAGGATTAATAGCTGCAGCAGAGGATAGAAAGAAGTTCGATGAATTCATAGTCGCTGGAGATAATGCGATGAACTCAGAGGAATACCAGTCTGCTGTCGATAACTTCAAGTTAGCTCGAGACATCATTTTTGATGATAAGGAAATGAAAAAGAAGCTAGCAGAAGCTCAAGAGAAATTAGATGCGCTGCTTTCTGCAGAAGATGCAGAAGAGGCTCAGCAGAAAAGATATGATGACATAATAGCTAAAGCAGAGGTTTCTTTTTCAGGTGAAGATTACGATTTATGTATAAATCAATATAATCAAGCGTTAGAAATTTTTCCATCGGAAGAATATCCTGTTGAACAAATTAAGTTAGCTCAAAAGAGAATAGAGCAGCTAGAACAAGAAAAATTAAAGAATGCAGAGAAAAGTGCAGGTAATGAGTTAGATGCAGAATACCAAAACTTCATAGATAAAGGGAACGACTTGTTTACATCAAAAGAACTAACGGCAGCTAAAGAAGCTTATGAAAGGGCTCTGGATGTTAAGCCAAATGAAAAGTATCCGAATCAAAGAATAAAAAGGATTAACGAGTTGTTATCCGATCAAGAAACGGAAGCTCAGGAGGCTTTGGAAAATGCTAATGCAGATACTAAAGAGAAGGATAGGTTAGCAGAGTTTGAAAGAGAAAAACAATTAAAAGAGGCTGCTGCTGACGAAGAAAAAAGGAAACTGGAAAAAGAGTTGGCTGATAAAGAGCGGTTCCTAGCAGAAGAGAGAAGAAAAAAGAAAGAGGTAGATGAAGCTAGAAGGAATTTGTCAAGTAACATAGATACCGAAGCAGAAAGGCAAGCAGAAGAGTTTTATAAGCAAGAAAAGCTAGATGCTGTCAAAGAAATAAACTCCAAAACGCAAGAACAGAAAGATGCTTACACAGCTTGGTTAAAAGATAAAGGAGAAAGCGCGCAAGACATAGCTAAAGATGCTTCGGCAGACCTACAAGCTTCAAAAAACAGCATAAAAAGAATGTATGCTGATAATGAAAATGACCACAAAGATAAAAGAGAGAACTTTGACTCAGGAGAAAAGGACAATAATAGAAAGATCCAAGAGTCAGGAAATGTAGCTCAAGACCGCAGAACAAACGCTTCATTCGTTTTAGAAGGCGTTAAGAGTGATAATGCTTCCAATGCCAATGAGAAGAATAGGCAGGCAGTTCTAGCGAATAAAGAAAAAGTGGATGATTCCAAAAAAGACCTAATAAAAGCAGGAAACAGATATAAAGAGAAAGGTGCAGTTTTAAGGAAAGACAATCAATACGAAGTAGATAGAGCAAAGGAGAGATTGGGGAAAAGCGATGACGATGTAGGAAACCTAAGGCAAGAATCTGAAAAAGTGAATAATGAGGTTAAAGCAAATAGGACCAAATTCGTAAAAGAGAATACCTACTTACAAGATGAAAGAATAATGGTCAACTCTGAGAAAATTGATGGTCAAAAGAGAGCTGAAGCAGATAAAAGAAGTGAGACAGAGAATTCTAGAAAAGGGAATGAAGACGAAGTAAATGCAGTTAAGGAAGACATTAAGTTGTTTCAGGATTCTAAGCAAGGAAATGCAGCATTGCAGAGCAGAATAGATAGAGAAGCGATCTTTAATGTAAACATTGGTCAAGAAAAAGATTACGATGACTATAACTCTGTTCAAGGGACAGAAGATTTAGCTGAGGGAGTAACTGAGAGAAGTTTCGAAATAAATCAAGGGAGAAAGCTTGTAATAGAAAGAACAGTAAAACTTGGTAATAAGATAGAGACATACTCCAAGGTTATAGATAAGAATAATACGTATTACTTTAAAAACAATAAAAGCATAACTAAAAGTACTTGGAATAGAGAAACACTTTCTCTAGCCGACTAATGCTTTAAGTGTTATTTGAATTTCTTGACTCCAGAGTTAATGAGTTCTAACAGTAGTTTAGCATCTTTATCTTCTAATTGCATCCCGATTAAAATGTGCCTTTTAGCAGAGTTAAATCCGATTTTTTCGGCTCCCATGCTCCAGAAGTAGCTTTCGTAGCTCTTCTTAAAAGATTTTTCGCCATATTTCACTAAGCCTAAATTAGAAATGCTATTTATTTCCATCTTTTTTACTTTACCAATTCCAGCGTATGATTTTTTGTAGTTGATTACTCCTTTTTGAATAACGATATCCTCACTTCCTGATACCCTCCAAATTAAAATCTGCATTGCCTTAAAAAGTAGATAGAGCCAAAAACCTAAAAACGCGATTATAAATAGCTTTTGCTTTTCATCTTCAGAAATAAAATATTGGGAAACGAAGAAGAAGCCACAAATCACCCAGACAGCCACCCATCCAAATATCAGCCCTTCTTTCCAGAGTTTAACTCGCTGATTTATGGAAATAGACATTTGATTAGAATCTCTGTTGAATTTAATTCTCTTTCCTATATTCTTACTTTCAGGCATTCTTGTAATGATTAATGCTCACAAAATTAACCAAGTATTGTAGGCTAAAATGGTTTTATTTTGTATTTCTTAAAATCAAAAGCGAATGCAACGGATAATTTTAATTGGTGCTTTAGCCATCATAAGCTTCAGCCTTAACGGGCAGTTAGTTATAAATGAAGTCATGGCCAGAAACGATAGTTTTTTAGCTGATGAGTTTGGTGAATATGATGATTGGATAGAAATTTACAACTCTTCTAACGTGGCCATAAATATAGCTGGTGGATACTTTACAGATGACTTATCTAATACGACTTTACATCTAATAGAGTTTGGTGATGAAGACTTAACAACTATCCCTGCCAATGGATATAGAGTGTTTTGGGCAGACGGTACTCCAGAACAAGGTGTTAACCATTTAGGCTTTTCGCTTAGTGCAGGAGGAGAGTCTATCGCTTTAGTTATGTCAGACGGTGAGTTTATAGCCGATGCGGTGCAATTTGCAGATCAAGAAAATGATATCTCTTACGGTAGAGAAACAGACGGATCCCCTCAGTTTCAGTTCTTTTCAGTTCCTACTCCTAATGCGACTAATCAGGTTATTACTCCAGAGCTACAAGAAATTCATATCAATGAAATACAACCTTTAAATGCAACTACCATAGCAGATGAAAGCGGAGTGTATGAGCCTTGGCTAGAGCTATACAATCCAAATGCTTATCAAGTGAATTTGGCAGGATATATTATAGATTTTAATGATGGAGAAGCTCAGTTTACTATAGAGAACACAAACCCTAATGCCTCGGTTATAGAAAGTGATAATCATAAGCTGTTTTGGTGTGATGATCAAAGTTTGGAGGGTTTGCTACATACTAATTTTGAACTGTCTACTTCTGGATCTATTAAACTTTATTTTATTGATGGAGTAACTCTAGTCGATGAGTTAATATATTCAACTATTCCTTTAGACGAAAGTTATGGAAGTGATTTAGATGGGTCTAGTAATTATATCGCTTTTGACATTCCTACTCCGGATGTCACTAATCAGTTAGAGATAATATTTCCTGAAGAGCTGTATTTAAATGAAATCATGGCTGTGAATGCTTTAGATACAACAGATAATCTCGGTGAGTATGAGGATTGGATTGAGATTTATAATCCGAATAATGTTCCTGTCGATTTATCTGGATATCATTTAACAGATAATCTTGGTGGTGGTTCATGGCAGGTTCCGTCTACTTATCCAGATTCAGTTACTGTTCCTGCGCAAGGGTTTCTTCTTTTTTGGGCAGACAACGATGAGGAACAAGGAGTGAGGCATACTGATTTTAAACTTGGATCCTCAGGAGAAACTTTGGTGCTGCTCTCTAGAGATAACTTCACTGTAGTAGATTCAGAAACATTTCCAGTCCAATCTGAGGATGTGAGTTGGGGAAGAGAAGAGGATGGAGAGGGTAATTGGATTTACTTTATTCCAGAAGCTACTACACCAGAGTATTCAAATCACGGAGCTGTTTCCGTTTCTGATGTGGAGAGACTTCTGCCATCATTTTATCCTAACCCTGCAGCGGAGAAAGTGTTTTTCAGTGAAGAAGTTGAGGTTCTTGAGTTATATACGCTAGCAGGAGGATTAATATTTAAGTCGTTCAATTGTAAGGAGTTATGTTTATTCGGTTTGCCTGCGGGGTTATACCTCTTGCGAGTGAACAGTTCTTCTTCTGTTCTTCTAGAAAAACTGTAGAAAGAAAGCACTGAAGTAAATCAGAGATACATCTGAAGGTTTTTCCCTCTTTTTAGCCGCTATAGTGGATATTCTAGTATAAAATAACTACTTTTGCGCTCCCTTAAAAAATAAGGGAGCTTATAGCGGAAATAAGTTATTTAACTCTTCTAGATCACCGTAGTCTAGAATACAATTTTAAAAGCCCCAAATGGCTGAAGAAAATAAAAAAGTAGAGAAACAGGACGAAAGCCCTGTAGAATCTACACAAGAGACTCCTCAAGCAGTAGAATCCGCTGCAGAAATCACAGAAAAAGTTGAAGAAGTAACAGAAGCGGTTGAAGAAACTGTAGTTGCTGAAGAAACTGTAGTTGCTGAAGAAACTGCTGTTGTTGAAGAAGCTGTAGTAGCTGAAGAAGCGCCTACTGAAAAACCAAAAATGGAAGCTGATGACTCAGCTACTAAGATGGTTGGTGAAGGTGATACTGCTGTGTTCGAATTTAATAGCCCTGCTGAATCATTTGATTGGGATGCTACTGATGATTCTGTAGCTGCATATTCTAAAGATGATTATTCTGCATTAGAAAACACTTACACAGGAACTATATCAGAGCTTATTGAAAAATCTGTAATTACCGGTGTTATTGTAGATATAGGTAAAAAAGAAATAGTAGTAAATATTGGTTCTAAATCAGAAGGAGTAGTTCAGGCATCTGAATTCAGATATAATTCTGAATTAAAAATAGGTGATGAAGTGCCTATTTTTGTGGAACAGCAAGAAGACAGAAACGGTCAGTTAGTTGTTTCTCACAAAACGGCAAGACTACACAGTGCTTGGGATAGAATTAACGGAGCACTTGAAAATGGCGAGATTTTAAAAGGATTAGTTAAGAGTAGAACTAAAGGTGGACTTATAGTAGATGTGTTCGGTTTAGAAGCATTCTTACCAGGTTCTCAGATTGATGTTAAGCCTATTAGAGATTATGATGTATACGTAGGTAAGCAAATGGAATTCAAAGTGGTTAAGATCAACCATGAATTCAAAAACGTAGTAGTTTCTCATAAAGCACTAATAGAGGCAGAACTAGAAGAGCAAAAGAAACAAATCATAGGAGGTCTAGAGAAAGGACAAGTATTAGAAGGTCAAGTGAAGAACATCACATCTTACGGTGTGTTTATCGATTTAGGTGGTATAGATGGCCTAGTTCACATTACTGATTTAAGCTGGGGTAGAATTAATCACCCAGAGGAAATCGTGGAATTAGACCAGAAATTAAATGTTGTAATCTTAGATTTCGATGATGATAAGAAGAGAATTGCATTAGGTCTTAAGCAATTATCTCCTCATCCATGGGAAGCGTTAGACGAAAACCTAAACGTTGGAGACAAGGTTAATGGAAAAGTAGTTGTTTTAGCTGATTATGGAGCGTTTATAGAAATAGCTGCAGGAGTAGAAGGTTTAGTTCACGTTAGTGAAATGAGCTGGAGTCAACATTTAAGAAGTGCTCAAGACTTCTTGAAAGTTGGAGATGCAGTAGAGACAGTAATCTTAACTCTTGATAGAGAAGAAAGAAAAATGTCATTAGGTATTAAGCAATTGGTTCCAGATCCATGGGCTGATATTGAGTCTAAATATCCTGTAGAAAGTAAGCATACTGCCAAAGTGAAGAACTTCACTAATTTCGGAGTGTTTGTAGAGTTAGAAGAAGGGATAGATGGATTGATTCATATTTCAGACTTATCATGGTCTAAAAAAATCAAGCATCCTTCTGAATTCTGTGTGGTAGATCAAGAATTAGATGTAGTAGTACTTGAGTTAGATAAAGAAAACAGAAGGCTTAGTTTAGGTCACAAGCAGTTAGAAGAAAACCCTTGGGATGTATTCGAAACTGTGTTCTCTAATGGATCTAAGCATCAAGGAACTATAGTTAGAAAAGAAGGAAGTCAATTTATAGTAGCTTTACCATACGGAGTAGAAGGTTATGTAACAGCTAAGCAATTGAAGAAAGAAGATGGTTCTCAAGCAGATCTTGATGAAACTCTTGATTTTATTGTAACTGATTTCAATAAGAACGCTAAAAGAATAGCAGTGTCTCATGTGAGAACTTATTCAGCAGAGGAAGAAGCTCCAGTTAGAGATAACAAAGGGGGTAAAACTAATGCCGGAGGAGCGAACAAAAAGACAAATGCTGCATTAGCTAGAGTAAATGATAAAATAGAAAAAGCGACTCTAGGTGATTTAGGTGTTCTTGCTAGTTTGAAAGCTGAAATGGAAAGTGGAAATACAGGCTCTAAAAAGGCACCTGCTACTAAGAAAGCTCCTACAAAAGAAGCTACTCCTGCAAAAGAAGCTCCTGCAAAAGAAGCTCCTGTAAAAGTAGCTGCTGCTAAGAAAGCTCCTGCAAAAGAAGCTGCTGCTACTTCCGGTGCTGATGACCTTAAGAAGATTGAAGGAATAGGCCCTAAAATAGCTTCTACGCTTGCCGAAGCAGGGATCGATACTTTCGCTAAGTTATCTGATAGTGCTGCTGAGAAAATCTCTGAGATTATTTCAGGAGTAAGAGGAAACCACGTAACTGAAACATGGCCTGCTCAAGCTAAAATGGCTGCAGCAGGTAAATGGGATGAGTTAAAGAAGTGGCAAGATGAACTAGATGGTGGTAAAGCGTAAAGCTTAGGTCACACAATATATTTAAAATCCCGCTATTTATAGCGGGATTTTTTTTTGCGAAAAAATTAGAAGCTTGAAGTATCCTTTAGCTTCTTCAATCTGCTTTATATTTGCACCACTGATGAAGCCAAAAGTACTTTTAGATAAAAAATTATTTGAATTAGTCATAAACAGACTATGTTATGAACTCATAGAGAATCATGATGATTTCAGAAACACTGTTATAATAGGTATTCAGCCTAGAGGTGTCGTGCTAGCTGAGCTTATTTATAGGAGGTTGAAAAAAATAGCGCCCAAAATTGCGTTGCAATATGGAGCATTGGACATCACTTTTTTTAGAGATGACTTTAGAAGAAGAGAAGATCCAGTATTGGCCAATACGACCAAAATAGATTTTTTAATAGAAGGAAAAAGAGTGATTCTAGTGGATGACGTGCTTTTTACGGGAAGAACCATTAGATCTGCTTTTGATGCGCTTCTAGCTTTTGGTAGACCTGATGCCATTGAATTATTAGTTCTTATAGAACGAAGGTTCTCTCTTCAGGTGCCAGTAAACCCTAAGTATGTAGGTAAATCAGTAGATTCTATAGCTAGCCAAAGGGTTCTAGTTAAATGGAAGATAGATGGAGAACCAGATAAAGTAATTTTACACACGTCAACAGATGAATAACTCACTTAGTGTAAAGCATCTGCTCGGAATTAAGCAGCTTACGCCAGAAGATATACAGCTGATTTTTCATCATGCCGAGAAATTCAAGAAGGTAATTAATCAACCTATTAAGAAAGTACCTTCTTTAAGAGATATAACTATAGCCAACCTTTTCTCCGAAAATTCAACTCGCACCAAACTGAGTTTTGAGTTGGCCGAGAAAAGATTGAGTGCTGATATAGTCAATTTCAGTTCATCTGGCTCATCAGTGAAAAAAGGAGAAACATTGATAGATACTGTCAATAATATCCTTAGCATGAAAATTGATATGGTGGTTATGCGTCATTCCAGTCCTGGGGCACCACATTTTCTTAAAGAAAACACGAATACAGTTATTGTAAATGCCGGGGATGGGACTCATGAGCACCCTACTCAAGGCTTATTAGATTCCTTTTCTATCAGAGAGAAAATAGGAGATTTAAAAGGTAAAAAAGTAGCTATTGTTGGAGATATTAAGCATTCTAGAGTTGCGTTATCTAACATCTTCTGCCTACAAAAGCAAGGGGCTGAAGTTATGGTTTGTGGTCCAGCTACTCTTATACCTAGACACATAAAAGAGTTAGGTGTACAAGTAGAGTATGATTTGGTGAAAGCTGTAGAATGGGCAGATGCAGTCAATATGCTAAGAATTCAGATTGAACGTCAAGCAAGTTCTGATAAAGAAGTTCCAAACTTCCCTAGCTTAAGAGAGTACAGTAATCTCTACCAGTTAAATAAAGAGGTGTTGATAAAGGCAAAAAATAAGCCGTTAATACTTCATCCTGGCCCCATAAATAGAGGAGTAGAAATCACGACTGAATTGGCTGATGGTGAGCAGTCTGTGGTGCTTCAGCAAGTGGAAAATGGAGTGGCTATAAGAATGGCTGTCATTTACTTGTTAGCAAGTCACATAAAACGGTAGCCTCTAAACCGAAAAAGAGGTATCTTTGTTGTGAACCCTTTTAGTATATTAAATGAAATTCGAGATAGAACATAAAGACAAGGTGACTTTAGTAAAATCAAAAGTGGAGAAATTAGATGCTCTTCACGCACCTGAGTTAAAAGGAGAGTTTGTTCTTCAGAGTAAGAGTGGAAATAAAAACATCATTTTAGATTTATCTGAAACGAGATATTGTGACTCTAGTGGGTTGAGTGCGGTTCTTGTAGCCAATAGACTTTGTAAAGAGTCTGAAGGAGTTTTTGTCCTTTGTGGTCTCCAAGATGCTGTTTCTAAGTTGATCAGTATTTCTCAACTCGATTCTGTTTTAAAAATAGTGCCTACAGCAAGCGAAGCTGTAGATTTAATTTATCTGGAAGAAGTAGAAAAGAATCTTTAAAATGAAAAAAACATTACTTTTTATAAGTGCATTAGCATTTACTTTAGTCTCATTAGGTCAATGCACAGATGATTATGATTGGGGAGATACTGAGTATGGAGTTAGTCCTGATCCTGAGTTAGGAGAGGGCTTCTCAAATGCCATCTTAAATGAGCCTTATTCAGAGGTGATTTATATTCTAGTGCCTGATAATGCAAGTGCCATTATAGATGGACAAGATATTCCAGTTGATTCGGTTTTATTAGCCAGTATCACTATAACCCAAGGAATGAATTCATACACTCCAGAAGAGTTTGGATTGAATCTGTCATGTAATAATGGAGGGACAAGTACAAACCCTTGTACGTTTCTTGGTGGACAGTCGGGATGTGGGTTGTTATCGGGGACAGCATTGATCGCTGGAGATTTCAGTATTACTCTTGACGCTAATGTACATGTGACTACTTCTCTAGGAGGTTTTGATGTCCCTTTAGAATTTCCGTTTAACTATGAAGGTTATACTATTACAGTAGAAACGGATAACAGTATTGAAGATATCAAAAAACCTTTAGAAGAGGTTAGAATTAGTCCTAATCCTATTTCAACAAAAGGGTTGATTCAATTCGATGCTTTACAAGCTGGGATTGCGTATTTTAAAATTTTCAATTTGTTAGGAGAGGAAAAGAAAAGTGAAACAATCACTTTAGGGAATGGATTTAATAAAATAGCTATTGACGCCTCTGATTTAGATAGTGGGGTTTACCTCTATAACATCGATTTTAATGGCTTTAAAGTGACAAAGAGATTTATAGTAAATAAGTAAATAAACTTTTTTTTCAAAGCCGCTTGTCTAACGAGCGGCTTTTTTTGTGCATGAAATTTGAGGTAAATATATTAGGATGTTCAGCAGCTACACCTACTTTGAAAAGCAACACGACTTCTCAATTACTGAATATTCATGATAAACTTTTCTTGGTAGACTGCGGAGAAGGGACACAAATTCAGCTCAGGAAATTCAAATTTAAATTCCAACGTATTTCTAATATTTTTATTAGTCATTTACACGGGGATCATTATTTAGGTCTTTTTGGATTGATGAGTTCAATGCATTTGCTAGGAAGAACCAAAACTCTTCATATTTATGGCCCACCTGAACTACACGCGCTAATTGATTTAAATATAAAGGTGAGCCAGTCTTATTTGAGATATAAGTATGAATTTCATCCTACTCAAACTGAAAACCCTGAATTGATCTATGAGGACAATACTATTTTAGTTCACTCATTGCCTCTGAATCATAGAATACCTACTACCGGATTTGTCTTTGTGGAAAAAGTGAAGAAAAATAGAATTGTTAAGGCTGAAATTCACCAGCATGAGTTGAGTATAGAAGAAATACTGAAGTTAAAAAATGGTGATGATGTTTTTAGAGAAGGTGGAGAAACTCTTTATTCTAAGAATTGCACTCTTCCGCCTTTTCCTTCTAGAAAATTCGTTTTTATGAGTGATACAGCTCCATTAACCAAGGGGCTAGAGTTACTTGAAAATGCTGACTTGTTATATCATGAGAGTACATTTTTAAATGACAAGATAGACAGAGCTAAGGATACTTTCCATTCTACAGCAGAGCAAGCTGCTTTAGTGGCTAAAAATTCAAATGTAAAGAAGTTATGTCTAGGACATTT
>Ga0114995_10001053_pt1 | contig 19510 bp, 20 predicted proteins | sample ArcticOcean_MG_C_11_FD_87038 | JGI IMG/M metagenome (GOLD analysis project Ga0114995, IMG submission 87038) | Marine microbial communities from western Arctic Ocean - ArcticOcean_MG_CB2_154 | ecosystem: Environmental > Aquatic > Marine > Oceanic | place: Arctic Ocean: Canada Basin | collected... | reverse complement strand
TGTTCGGAGTAGAATGTTCGGAGTAGAATGTTCGGAGTAGAATGTTCGGAGTAGAATGTTCGGAGTAGAATGTTCGGAGTAGAATGTTCGGAGTAGAATGTTCGGAGTAGAATGTTCGGAGTATTATAAAATGGTTGCTTTCATAGCTCAGTTGGTTAGAGCATCCGACTGTTAATCGGGAGGTCAAAGGTTCAATCCCTTTTGAGAGCGAAAAATAGAATGTATTTTAAGTACATTCTGTTTTAGAGAATTTTAGTGAAAATCCATTTAGTATGGAAGGAAAGGATCAATATGGAGTGTGGGCCAATGGTGCGTTAGTAGAAACAACAAGTCACAAAGTAATAAAAGTGTCCAAAATGGAAAAATGTTAATGGAAAAATGTTAAAATAAATATTATTTCATGAACGCAAAGAAAATTCACTACCAATAAAATAATTTGCACTAGAGTGCAGTTTATTTTATTTGTGATTTTAAAAATCATCAATTAAAATATAGAATGCCAACTTACGGACCCAACTTTCGAACTGTTTGTAACGATCTTCTTGGATTTTCGGATACAACTGAAACGCTCGCATTTACAAAGAGAAATGCTTTATTAGGTTATCAAAAAGCGACTGATACAAATTTTATTTTTTGTTCCGACGGGACACCTCTTGATTACATTGCCGAGGGCATTGTTGCTGACTCAAAAGGAGATTATTATGTAAGAGTCGAGGCTTTATTGCCTGGTATGATTATTGAGATTCCCGATGTTGGAAAAGTCAAAATTGTAACTGCCCAATTAGGAAAATTATTCACAAACAGAACACCAGGACACGGTGTAAATACCCTTCAAATTACGGAGGATCTTTTGAACGCAAACGAAAGAGACATGAACGTATGGATTATCACCATTGACAAGAATCTTTTCGATGAAAATGAATCATGTGCCCAGTTATACGAATGGTTTGGTACAAAGGGATCTACTGTTTATCTGAATGGAGAGAAATTAAAGATCCAAATGAACAAGGAGATCTTCGATTTAATGAATAAGAATAGCGCACTTACACCAACCCAATTACGTGATATGTATTACAACATTAAGAGTGTAAATAACAAATGGACAGAGACAAACTTAAATCACAATGAATCTGATTTAGCCAAAGTTAGTGCTGAACAACATAACGATCGCGGAAAATGGGTTGAGTTTATTACTGAAATGTTAAATGAATTCACTCGTGATCAACAATTTAAGGATACTGCGGCTACACAAACAACTGCCGGTGGATATTCTATTTATGGAAATCCTTTAGAAGTATTTATTAATAAAGAAGGATACGAATTAAACGAAGTGTACGTCAAATCTATGATTGGTGTTGTTCAGGCAGATCAAATTTTAGATGTTTTCCTAGGAAAGAACCGCATGAACGGAGTCAATGATATTGTGAAGAAGGAAAATACCCACAAGATTTTCGTTCCCACCAAGGATTATACTCATATGCAGGGTGCTTGGGACAAGGCATTCGGTACCATTTGGGGAAACTTATGCGATGCGAAGACCATGAAAAACGGTATTTCCAGCATGGGTGCCAATCACGGTGATATTGGATTTTACGGTTATTTGTATGAATTAGAAAATACACAGAGACACAAAGGTATTGCCAAAGAATTGTTTGATGCTTTTGTCAAGGGAAGAACCGCCATTAACAACAACGATTATCCTACCAGAGATATTTGCATTTGTATTATTCGCAGACTTGTCTCTAGAGTCATTCTTCAAAAGACTTTGAATGAGTTGGACGAGTCTATTAATACAGTCACACAAGTAGGTGTGATCAACAATCCTTCGCCCAATAGAATTCGCAATCTATCGGAGGCAATGGGTTTATTGTATGCTTCTACCTTTACTCACAGAGATTTTAATTATTTAACTATTTACGACAGAGAGTACAATCCTTATGTTACCGCAGAACTATTAACCGCAGCCAAGGTTCTTAAGACAACTGGGTCTGGACTTTCGTCCAAATATAGTTTGGATACATCTACCTGGGATTTGTTAGGTAAAGAGGGTATTGATACATTAAAGACTTTACGTCTGATTGTTTCTGCCGGATTATTAGAAAATGATCCTGCACTTTATCTTGATGTTGTAACAAATAAGTGGGTGAAAACTCCTTTAATTGACGTTAAATATACTTTCTTTACTGCCGAGTCATTGAATAATGCCGGAAAACTAAGTACATTTTCCATCCCTTTACCTTTCTACCCACCTGCAGATACTTTTCATGGCAGCAAGAGCTATGTTGAAACGATTAGTGCGTTTGCGGTTCCTACAAATCTTGTAACAAATGCTCACCACCCCGAGTTGATGAGGAATGAAGTCCTTACTATGCTTTTATCATTTGATCAAATGGGTAAAGAGAAAAAATTTGTTGAAGACATGAAAGTCACTACTAACGCACTTGCTCTCAAAAACGGAAGACCGATATATCTAAACCCTACTGTTCCATGGAAGAATTTTGGAGATACATGGGGTTTCTTATAATAATCGCCCTGTCCCCATATATATCATACGTTTGATAAATACATTAAATGAATAAAAGATAAATCTATATAGATAATATAAGTATCTATATAGGCAATGAGTGAAGAAAAAGACATACATATTATTGGACAAGGAACATATGGTTGTGTATATCAACCCAACATAGATTGTGAAACAAATGAAATTGGATCACAGAACTATTTATCCAAAATTCAAAGAAAAGACAAAACAAGCAAAAATGAAATAAAATTAGGAAAAAAAATAACATCTTCCTTGGATAAAACCATATATACTAGTCGATTTGCGCCGATATTAGAAAGTTGTCCTGTTAATATTGGAAAAATGGAACAAGAACGTTTTTCCACATGTAAAATGATTGTCCAAGGAAAAAATAAAATCCAAAAAACTGGATTAGTATCCAATAAATTGAATTATGTAGGCAAACACACATTAGGTAATTATTTGGAAAGTGAATTGATGCACGATCACAAAACCAACAAAAATGCCTTGTTATATTGCAAAAAAATAGCCGAAACGCATTTGTATTTGTTAAAAAGTATTGAAATCTTGAACAATATAGGAATCCTTCATTTGGATTTAAAACACAACAATATTATGTTTGATGATGTTCGCGGTGTTCCGATCATTATTGATTTTGGATTGTCTTATGATTCAAAACATTTAGATATACCAGATTACACAAAAGAAGAGTCGAAACCTTTTGGTATTACTGTTCCGTTTTACATACCTTGGACAATAGAAACTGTGCTATTGTCTTATTTGGCATACGAATTGCGAGGGAAAGGGACTCACGTGAATGAAGAAAAAATGAAAATGTCTTTTGACAAACAGAATATGTTTAAAGAATTATGTAATCAATATGTGAATAAAAATGGATTACTCCAAAGCAAAAAACTATTCAAAGAAGAAGAAAAGGAGAATTACAAAAAAATGCTGCATAATTGGGTAGAGAGTTGGAAAGGAAAAACATGTCGAGATGTATGGGTATTATTGTCAAGTAGTCACAAAACGTGGGACAACTACAGTTTATGCGCGTTGTATTTAATCGAAATGCAAATATCGGGATTGCTACAAATTTCCGATATCCATAAAGACGAGCACAATAGTTTTCTAAAAAAATACATTTTGGTATTGAAGAAAGAATTATTGACCAAACCAAACGCACGTTCGTTGCCTGAAACCACCCGAAAGGAGTTGCATTCCATTTTTTCACAAGCAAATAAGAAGGAATATAAAGACGTAATGCAAAAATACAAAATATTATTGTCGGAAAATAGGGAACAAATAAAGAAGGAACGACTTTCTTATAATATAGATACATTGCAAGAAGAAAAAGGAGTCTATAAACAATTTAATAAGAATAATTAATCTGAATCAATCATACAATTATAAGTGTTATCGACGGTAGTGCGACGAGATAAGTGGTCATTTTCCGTTAATGGATTAACAATATCATTTTCAAAATGTACTGTTTTGTTATGATTTGTATTTTTCGTATTTTTTGTATTTTTCTCTTGTTTTTTGAAACAAGAGAAACACCACATCTATATAGTTAAACGAGAAAATTTAATTGAATAGATCTTGGACAATTTTATATCTTGGACTGTCCATAATAGAAAAGAAATCGTGAAAAGAGTACTCGCGTTTGTATTCATAACAATAACCATTTTGTGAAACGATCAAAGGCACAAACATATTGTTTTCTCCTAATAATTCCAAGGAAAAATCGATATTTGTATTGATAAGGATTTCATTTTGAAGAGCATGATATATAATTTGGACCATATGAACAAAACTGGTGGCATCTTGGACATTAATCCAAATCGGGACATGTGCAGAAAACAATATACGTTTAATATTCGAACTTTGTGCAATAAAACATGCACGAGCAATGGCTCCGTGTAACGCAGGATCATTCAATGAAAATACATTCACATCAATGACTGGTATCGTATTTTCCGCAATAGATTCACGGTTCTCCCATTTTTTATACATATGTACCCATTTACTATTTAAAACCGATATTTCATTGGTGAGTTTTGGACAATCGGGAACATTAGAGACATATCGTCCAAGATGTTGAACACATCTGTATGCCAATTTCACATAATTTCCGATGTGTTCGGGAAAACATAGTTGTTTGGACCGCGGTAATGTTGGACGAAAGAAGGATATATTGTCCAGGTTTTTGATATAGTGAGATAAATTGTGGGCACAAACATTGTGTTTTGCAGAATTGACATGTTTTTCTTGGAATTGGTTGTTTTGGTTGAATAACGTATCCCAATATTTGACAAGGGCACGAGACGAAATATTTGATGGAAAGGTAGTTTCATTTTGTTTCGAGGACAAGATGCATTCCACTGGCATAATTGATTTTGTAAGATTCGAAACCATTTTTCTATATTTAGTTTTGGCTTTCAACAAAGAAGAAACATAAGAAGAATCACTAGAATTGTGTTTTAGGTAATGAGTATATTTATTGGACCAGTCCAAGAAAAGAAGTTGAAACAACCACTTGTTTTTATTGGAACCTTCTCTTGGTACCCACTTTGCAACATTTGTTTTGCATACATTGTGTTGTTTATGATATTGCCAATCGTCATGCAATGTTTCATTCATAAGTGAAACAAGAATGTTAATGAGTGGATGGTCGATTCCGAGAAGAGTATGATGTTTAATATAATTGCATAATTCTGGAATATCTCTCCAAGAACCAAAACTGAACGAGTCGTTATTTTTCTGAACAAACAATGAAATGATTTTATTTGTTAATTGTGGGTAATATTCGTACCATACTGTTATCATGGAATAAGTTAGTTTGCGATATCCAAGACCCATACGAATATCCCTAGAATACGCTAAAAAACACAGCATATTATTCAAAATCGACTTATAAATTGCTTCTTGGATTGATTCGGATGGTGGGTTCATAAGTTGTTTGTTAATGTGGTTTAAAATGCCATGCAATTGATTGGATATATTGTGAATCTCACTATCGTCTTCGGGATTTGATAAATGAACACAATTATGCCATAATAGGAAAATAGATGATTGTAAAGACGAAATCGGATTTTCTTGTTCGAGAGGAGGAAATTCCATTATAATCTACATAAATAAGAATTCATTAAGTCATTTTATTTAGCTTTTCGAGTTTTCCGGTTTTGAATAGTAGTAGGCAGTTCATCTGAAATACGAACGCGTTTTGTGTGTTTTTTATGGTGTTTTTTTATAATAGAAACGGGGGAAATAGGATTGACTAACACCATTTCATGAAAAAACATATATACTGTATTGATCGAGTGAAAAATGAAAAGAGAAGGAGAAAAGGAAATATCTTTTGGTAAATCAAAAACGGTCAAACAATCTTTTTCGTTAAATGTAAATGCAGGATCATTAATGTTATCTATAATAGTTTGTGGAGCAGTGGGAATGAAATATTTTACAATATGACTACATTTGTATCGCTTATTGTTGTAATCTCGATATTTATAGGAAAGGTCAATAAGAGTACTCTCGTCTAATAGTGAATGAGAATTGTCTTTTATTTTTAAAGAAACTTTGTCATTGATCATATGAATAACGTCATTCTCTGTATTTACATAAAGGAATTTAATAGAAATAGAATTCATAAGTTCAGATTCGTAAGTTAGACCCCCTTCGGTTGTTCGTAAATATTCGTTTGTCCAAGAAATATCTAGTTCGTCCATAGAATTTTCCATATATTCTATATTTGAAAACGATTCGTATAATTGAACGGATAAATCAGAGTTAATGGAAAAAAGAGTTAAAGAATAAACAAGAATAAAAGTTGTATTGCAACAGCACAAAAACGTATATTTTATCGTATGTATATTAGAATCGTATTTTGTTTTGAATTTAATGTTATGCAATACAGCATAGTGGAAATATAAAATTGAAACAATGTTTTGTAAGACACTGTTTCAATTAAAAAAATGACGGAAATATCAATATGTATTCCTCGTGTGGAATGTATATTAAAGAGGGACTTTGTATATAACGTAATAAAAAAAATGAAAATGGGAAGTATCAAAAAAATAATAGAAAAACCGCTAAGAAATGAAAGTAATTATAAACGAATTATCATAAAGATGATGATAGACCCGTTTAATGTACAAGCAGCGTACGTTTTGGATCGATTTTCCAAAGGAGAAAATATTAAACTGGTATATGAGCGCTCACGTTATTGGAAATTGGTCAGGTCGCATTAAATCGTTAATATGAATATTCGTTAAATATTTTTGTTGAGTAGTAGTAGTAGTAGTGTAGTAAATTATTTTTTAGAAAAAATACAGTGTAAATATTTATCAACAACCGGATTATTGAAATCATTTAAAAACACCTCTTTTGTGTTAAACAAATTACATATAGATTTTTCGCGAGCATTTTTAATTTCAATGGTAAATAATTCATCAATATAACTATAGGCACTGCGATAATAATTCAATTCCTCCTTTATTTTTTCTTTGCATTCCAATAAATGTTTGAGACGTTTGTTAATGCGTTTTTCATTTGACTGAATATTTTTTCGTGAATAAATGTATCGTATTTCATTTTTGATGTCCTTGAACCGTAAGATTAAAGTTTTTTTATTAGATTCCATTCTTTTAATAAAAGAAAAAATATTAATATGACAAATAATTGGAAAAATACCGCGTATTTCATCGGGTATAAACAAAGAGTTCCATTCTTTTAATTCGGAAATTTTAGTTTCAATTTCTTGAATTTGTTCGAAGACAATTTTTGATTTTTCCATTTCTTCATCGACAAACATGATTTTACTTGCCACAAATTCAAGGGATGTTTCCAGTTTATCGAACTGTCGCGCTGTATTGTAAAAAGTCTGAGTGGATGTTTCTAATTTTAAATAATTGACAATGGTAATCAATAGTGTGGTAATTCCGTTCAATATAGAGGTGACTCCAAGATTCCATTTACTTTCGCAAGAAGAGAATGTGGAAGATAAAAAAGTAAGAGTGGTTGAAATTATAATTGCAGGTATCATTAAACAGTTTAATTTTCGTTGTGAGAGTAAATAACATTGTATATATAAATTTTTTTGCCCTTTCATAAAAGTAATTAATATATCCAATTCACTTGAAAATTTATTATCACTATCATCGTAATATTTATCTAAAGATTGTTCAATTTCTTCTAACGAAAGAGATTTGAAATGGCGATCGTGATCATGTTGTCCTTCGTCATCGCTATTATTACAAGAAAGAGTAAGAGGACTGTCGCTATTATCATAAAGAAATGGGTTTGGGTTTGAACGAATTGTTTTTGCGAATTCATTTCTAATTTTTTGCAAATTGTCGTCCATTTTTAATGAAAAAACTTCGTCTATATTTTCATGTTCAATCAGTGCTATTTTTTCATTTACTATATCGATAATTTCATTGGGTATAGGAGGGTTTTCAATATCGTTGGTAATATTCATAATTATATATGTCCAAGAAATAATTCTCAATGAAATAAACACAAAATTGATTATAAACTAAAATAGCAATACGTTCATAAAAACAACAACTTCATAAAAATGACATATAAAAATTCATTAAAATGCATGCGCAGAAAAATGTACAGAAAAAACAACGAATTAAAAGACTATATTAGTGAAAACAATCGAAAAAAAGCGCATATTGTAACTACCCGATTTACGAATGAAACATGGAATGAAAATAAGACCTATTGTGAAAAACATAAAAAATATTTGCAATGCGCATATGGTGTCCCCCTTCAAACAAATAATGATTTTGCACACGACGATGTATTATTTGTTATAGAAATGAATAACGAGGAAAATAAAATTATGGGGGTTGGTATGGTAAAAAACGAACCCTTATTTAGAAATTCGATGTATAAGATTTACGACAATCAGGATTACAATCGATATGTATATTTGGGAAAGAATCGCATAGATCGAAGTGAAATGAATGAGGACGAAGAAAACATTTGCAAAGTATTTGAAATATTATGTTTTACAGGAAAGCGACATCAAAAGAGATTGTCGGGCATTAAGGCATTTCCAATGGACATGCTATATAGAATGAGCAAAAGGGCAATTGAATTGGGAAAAAAGGATCTAGTGGATTTCATTATCCATATGTTTAAACAACGTTTAACCAAATAAATAATATAAATGGATTTTATACATATTTTTAATAATGAAAAATACAGAAGACGATTTATATGATATGGATAAATATAGCGATGACGATTTATATGATATGTTAGATATGAATAATCCAAGTGATCGAGAATTAGAAACCAAGATTATGATTATGGTGAATAAATATGACGAAATTGAAGGCAGTAATGCCAAAAAAATAAAAACATTTTTTGAACGTATGCACGAACGTTTTTTTGATGATGACGGAGAGGACCAAACCGTGATTGAATTAGACGATGGGGACTCGATCGAAGGGTTTGAAGGCATGGATAAAGTTTCAGATTATAAAAATAAAGTTACTGATAAAAGTGAAGCAGACAAAGGATTGTTACAAACAACACCTCTCTTTTATGGAGCAAGTAAATTAAATCCTTTGATGAAAGAAACGCAAAAGAGAGCAATACAACTCGACAGTCAATTTAGAAATTATGATAATTATCCTCATTCAACTGATTATATTATTAATTTATCAGAGCAATTACATAATGTGGTTTCATTGCGATTACACTCACTCAGTGTTCCATATACATGGTATAATGTAAGTAATGTTTATAATGCAAACTATTTCAAATTATTAGGTAATGTGGATGGTATAAAAGATGTTTATAATTTAACATTTAATATAGCGGCTGGAACTTACAATACCCAAGAATTAATGGATGCGATAAATGAGTCTATTGCGGTTGTTGCAGGAAACAACACAGACATTGAATTTGGTACTACAGGCGTTTCTCATAACATTGAAACATCAAAAATCACTTTAACTCTTGATATTCAACAAGTATATAACGAAACGAATTATTATATTTTGTTTAATTATTATACGACTCCATTTGATAGTAAAAGGGCGATTGATCCTACAACTGGACTTCAACAAACCCAAACAGTGAGACAATTGTCTATACCTGGATTTTTGGGTTACGGTAATTTGGTTATTCCCAGATATACAAACACAAATTTTGTACAACAACCACCTGACCCACTTCCATTTACGCCCTATCCAACACCGGTAGAACATACCTATCCCATGGAGAGTATTTACTCAGATTATTTGTATTGTTATAACGTAACCGGAAAAACAACACCGGTATCGGGAACGATTGAATATAATTATTTTGATCCGAATGAAACATTTTATTTGATCATTAATGATCCATCCAATAATGTGGTGGGAAACAATTACTTTACAATAAAAACATTTGATGGTCCAAATCCATATGACGCATCTTCTGCTATATTAGATACAATTGTTGTAGAATTTGCAGACGTTTCAGGATTTTATACGCGCGCAACTTTATTAGAAGCAGTGAATCGTTCATTAATAACAAACGATAATTTGAGTACAAATTCATCTTTAAATCAAATGGATATCTCCTATAATGAACAAGACGATACAACTAGTTCTATAGTTACTATGCAAAGATTTCAATTGAGAACTTTATTAGATAGAACAACAACACAAAAAAAGAAAGATGCAAAACAAATTGTAATTTTCCCAGACGAAGATGCAGTTTTTGATTCATTGCCAGTAAATTTAAGAAATAATTGGCCGGGGAATATTTGGACGGGACAGTCCTCTTGTTTTTTGTTTAACGATGATAATAAATTTACTCAATCAAATGCTGTACCTGCCGAAACTGAACATTTACAAACATTATATGAAATATCATCAACCCCAACAATGACATTTCGGTGCATAAAAGATGGTGGAGTTGGAGGAAAATATGATAATTCTGCCAATAATCGAATAATTACATTAGAAACATCTGATACTGCTGGTTACGCAAATGGTTATAATTTAATGGACTATTTTGGTGTGTATAGTTATAATGTAACTGGTACCGAATCTGAAAAGGTATATGAATATTCTGAAATAAACAGCAGGTTTAAAACAGTGAGTGATAGCATTTCAAATGGGTATGTTGATGTAAGTGCGTTTTATGATGTAGGTGCAAGATTATGTAGAATTCAAGTAGATATGAATACTTATTTCAATGAAACCATGTATACTTTTGATTTATCTGAATCTTTTTTAAATGATAGGGATGCTGCTGGTGCTACTATCGGAGGAAATGGATTTAAACTAAATACGGGTGTAGTAACGGATGTATCTTATGGTGTAATAACCGGACTAAATGGACCAGGAGATGTAAGTACAAATACTTCTAGTGTTACAACATTAAATATACCAGACCTGTCTAATGGAAATAATGAGATCCAACCATATAATGTGATTTATAGTAATCCAACTACTTTTGATGTTACATTTCCATTCATACTAAGTAGTTTTAACAATAAAATTGTGGTTGATGTAAGTGGTAATGTAGCAGGTTTGACAACAGTGAAAACTGCATGGGGGAGTGGATATAACATTTATATACCCGCAAAAAGTTATAGAAATGCGACTGATCTAGTGAATGCGATCAATAATACATTTGCAAAAATACAAGGTGATACAGATCCAAGTGGAAATAAGTTATATGGATTAAATATGTCACAGTCACGATTCTATATGTCTGCTGTAGATGGTTCTACAAAATATAAGTGGGCATTAAAATTAGTTGTAACAAACAATATATCGCAAAATGACTATATTCTTGAATTGACAGATACAAAATCCGACTATGAAAATTCGTGGATTGATACAAATGGCAATGACCGCTATTCATTAGAGAGTAGTGGAGAACTAGTTACTAGTACAGACGCATCATTCACCGGTACATCATGGAACGCGTTTTTAGGTTTTACGGAAACTTCATATAGTTTAGTACCTACCACTGCAAGAAGTAGTTCAGAAGTAGTTGCTTCTAGAGATATTATAAATGATATATCTGGATCTATATTTATTTATGATAATGATATTTTCGATGCCTCTGGAGTTGTAATTTATAATAAAAACAATATGGTCTCGTTTGTACCACAAACAAATGTAAAAGGATTATCTGATATAAGTGGTGGAAATAGAATTGAAATTAGCATTGAGGGTGGTATATATACTTATTATGGTCTATTAAACGCATTAAATAATCAATTACGATTGACCAAGGAAACCGAAAATTCAATAATATATACCTATTATAGTGTATCAAATGATAGCGAACAAACCGTATTTCAAATAAATATTAATAAAGTATATACGGCACAAGATTATAAATTGGTGTTTTATAGTGAAACAGAATCCGCAATTTCGGCAAAAATTCGAAATATAACCTCATCTAATTCGTATCAAACCATTACTTGGGACGTAACGTTGGGGTGGATGTTGGGATTCCGAACCTTCCCGGAAATTGATTTAAATAGTACATCTGCAATTAATTCACGATATGTTGAAACACAATCCTATAGTTTAGATGCTGATACTGGAATTATTACATTGATAGGAGATACTGGTGTGGATTTATTTTTATACAAAACCCTTTATCTGATAATAGACGATTTTACACAAAATCATTTAAATGATGGATTAATAACTGGTGTTCGCAATAATCCTCTTGCAAATAAACCGAGTTATTCGAGTAAAGCGACCAAAGTTTGTAATCCTGTCACAAAAAGAGAACAGACCTCGATTTTTAGTGCATCGCAACCAGGAATGGGATTAACAGAAAATCAATTATATGCGGCAAATGTTATTGCAGAAGAAAATTTTACTAGTCAAACAACCCGTCTTTATTCCGATCCGCCTTATGTGAAAGATATGTTTGCTGTGATTCCTATAAAGGTGTCTTCATTGAAGCAAGGTGAATTATTTACAGAATATGGTGGTACATTACAAGACAATGATCGAAAATATTTTGGACCAGTAGATATTAGTAAATTGAATATAAAATTATTGAATGATCATGGGGATGTGATTGATTTAAACGGAAATAATTGGTCATTTACGTTATTGTTCGAATATTTATACAACTTGAAGGGTATATAATTAATAGTTTGATTCATATATTTAATTTAATAAATTAAATAAATGAGCAATATCCAAGAAAATAGAAATGTGTCCGATATGAAAGAAGAAAAAACCAATAACTTACAATTAAATCAATTATTATCTAAGAACAGAGATGGATCTATACCCTTGATTAATTTTATGAAGAACACGGAGATTTTCCTCCGTAAATACGAACTTTTATCACAACGAGTCGAAGAAATAGAACAAAAGGTGGGTATCGAACACTCCGAAAATACTGACATCCAAAAAATGAAACCTATTAGTTTTTATTTTCCACCTGTAAATTTAGTAGAAAAAAAGGAAACTATATCTGACCTAGACAACCAATTGCTACGCAATTTAGAATTTATGGAAAGGCAGTCTCAACAAGTAAAGAATATGTTACAATCAAAGGAACCGTGACCAAATTTTGTATGGACTATTGGGATTTGGACGAGACGATTTTGTAGCAAAAGGGCAATTGGTAACAGTGAATAATTTATGAATATAATTAGTCAAATTTTCATTTTGACGGGTCAATGGTATTGTTTTGAAGTTTCCTTCTTGAATACCGTTTTGTATGACATCGATATCAATGACAAAATCTGCAGTACCTTCATTTCCCTCGAATTTTAGTTTTCCCGATAAACATTCTTCAAATAAATCAACCACATATTCTGGATGTTGTTGCTTCATTTCTTTCCAAAGTGTATTGCAAATATTATATTGGACCTTCCATTGAAGATATTGATCTCTGGCTCGAATAAATTCTGGGTCTGGATTGATTTCTTTTTTTAATTGATTGACAGTATAAACACTAGTAATAATGCCATCTGGCAAATGTTCGAATATTTTTTCCAATAATTTGAACAAATCTATGTTTGTAGAATATTTTTCATTAAATACACTGAACATTAGTGCATATGTTTCCGATACATTGGATGATGTGGGGCGACCGGCACCCTTTTTAAGAGATATTTTGTGTTTTACTTCAGGATTGCTTTTAAATATAAGCAATGCATCTGTTTTTGATTGATCGACCAGTGGTGCAGTAGGTTTCTTTTTCCTTTTTAAATTTAAATAACATGCCGACAATATACATTTTTTACTGAAAATAGATGCAGTCCATGTGTTTTGTATAGGCGATTGATTGAACAATTGAACAAATAGTTCTTCATTTTTTAATCCTCCGTTTTTACCTCCTCTTTGCATAGTGGATATCATTTTTTGCATGTGTATATTATCATATTATTTGTAAAAGGATTCAATTTTGTAATTATTGGGTTTAGGAGTCAGTGATATTTTCGAATAAAATAATTTCACATACATTATATATAATGTCGATTGTTGCATTGAAAAGAAAAACTGCTGCAAAATATAATAATTCGAGTGTAGGTGTCCCTCAATTTTCGATAAATGGTGGATATCGCAATCAAGGTTGGGTCGGTCAAACATCATTGTCTCGATCTATAATCAAAACCCCCCATAGAGGTGCCACCCCAAGAGGTCACGGTGGATGTTGCGGGACCTATAATGTATCTGTTGTTTGTCCAAGAGAACCTTGCACCAACAACAATGCGGTAATAAAAAAATCCACCGTCAGTACAGATGGTATGCTAGACGGTAAATACAGATGGATTCGTCGCCCTGCACCTTACACAAGTGTAAAACCCGATGTAAATCATAATTTGAATCAACAAAGTGATTACATTTCTCGTGTAGCAAAACAAACTTTGAACAGTACAACTCGAAATTGTCCTCCTATTCCCAAAGATCCTTGTTCTACCAATTGCGATTTGTATAAAAATACAGTCACTGATCGTGCAGGAATTGTACCATTTACAAAGATTGTAGGACCATTATGTAGTAAGGAATATTCTGAAAAATTAGGAGATCAATGTGTGTCTATTGATATTAAATTCCAAGACAAACAAAATACAAAACCTGCTAGCACTCCTTTTGGATGTTAAATACGCAACCTTTCCCTGTGCAACATAAATGAGAATAACTGATATTATGTTTCTTCTCTTTTGCTAGTTCAAGAATTTTGGCAACGATTTCTTTGATGGTTATTATGTTTGGATAAGGTAAATATACAAATGGATGAAAACATAATAAGTTATTATCGCAAACACTAGATGATTTTTGTTTAATATTGCTACTATGGCGATGATAAAGAGTCAGTAGATTTTGGTTGTTTAAGTCATTCATAATTTGTTTTGGTCCAAGAAAGGAAAAGATAAATCGAACAACATCAGGTGGTATTTTGGGTAATGATGATTGCTTACTAAAACAAATAGGTAATAATAGAGCCAAATAATAGTCGATTACTTTATAGTTCATTTAAAAACATAATGAAAATGTTTTTAAATATTTTCATTACAATCAGTGTTTATATTCATTTATTTTGCAATTTCTTTCCAAGAAGAGCCTTGTTTCAAGAAAATATGACTCATTTGGTCATTTACATAAACGACACTTTTTAGTACTTCAGGATTGGTCTTAACCTCTTGCATAAATTTTTGATATCCAGCATCATCTGCAGTGTATTGTCCCGTACCGGCAGCACCAGAAGCACCAGAAGCACCAGAAACATTAGCATTTTCAACCATTTTAATCCCTTTCTTCATAAGGGCATCTCTAAGTGCTGGATTTTTGTTTAAAATTTTAGCTGCCGTTCCAGCAGCACCCGATTTTGCTAATGCTTTGGCCCATAAGGGAACATCTTTTCCTTCTGCAAGTTGTTTAACCAAATTATTTACTTCATCTGGATCTAAAGTACCATCAGAATCTGCCTTTTGTTCTATATTGGTTACTTCGGTTTCGGCTGCTTGAACCTCTTCCTTGGACGCACCTTCTTTCCAATCTTCTTCTACTACTTCTGCTGCTGCTGATCCTGGTTGTGTTTCGACAACTGGTGTTACTTCTGCTTCTTGTGCTTCTGATCCTGGTTGTGTTTCGACAACTGGTGTTACTTGTGCTTTAACTTCTTGTGTAACTGGTGCTTCTGGTGTTACTTGTGCTTTAACTTCTTGTGCTTCTGGTGCTGCTGCTTCTTTATTTTCACCACCTCTCTTTACTCTTTTTCGGTTTTTAAAACTTTGTTTTCTATTTCCTTTTCTTTTTTTATATGAAAATTTTCCCATGATTATAATAAACAGATATTTTTATAATGAATTATAATAAAATAGAATAAACATATTTCGCGTTACTTATATAATTATGTTTGCTAAAGAAGAAAAAAACAGATTTTATCATTTACCAAAAGAACTCATTATATATATTTATAGTTTTGACAGTACATACAAAAGTCATTATAGAAAATGCATGAATGAAATGACGAAGAAGTTTCATATCAATCGAATAAACGATCGCATATTGGGTGAAAAAAATATATATGAAGTGTATTTATTTCAAATGCGCAATAGAAACAGCATATATGGTGACAGCGTATATGGTAACAATTGCGACTTTTCGGAATACATATTAAAACGAATTAAACAGTTTGGAGATCAAGTACCAAACCAAAGATTGAAATATCATAACTTAACAAAATTGAAATAAGATGTTGGTATCTATTAAATACATAAAAAATGGAAACCGAACACAAATTAGAAACCGAATATATTCAGTCCTTAACTGAAATAGAGAAAAAGGGGTATGAAATTGCCAGATCACATTTGGGGTCATCGTTTAGTTTAAAAAAGAGCATTGGTTTCAAAGAATGGAAAAAAAAAGAAATTAAAAAAGAGTAAATATATAAACAGAATTTGTTATATATTTATATAAATGAACCGTATTATTTGTGAAAAGACGATGTTTAACATATTGTTTTACAGGAAGCATAAAACACAATATAATTTAAAAATTGAATATCCGTATAACAATTTATATAAAAAAAACACGTTTGAATGGATAGTTAATCAATCGAAAGTAATAGACGAAATGGGTTTTGATAATTGGTATAAAAATACGAAGGGACCGCTAGGCGTTCCCAAATATATTCCGGTTAGGACCAATCCGTTTATATATAAATTGGAAGTATTTAAGTAGCAATTAGATCGAATTTTTCGGGATTGTGCCATTGTTTAAAACTGCTATAGTTCATAGGAATTGTTTCCTTTTTTTCTATATTTGGAGTTTCCGCAGGAACAACCTTTTCTAATGGAGAAAATTTATAATTTTTACCCATACAAATAAATTTGTTTTTGATATGAGTTGGTTCTTCTTGCTGTGATTTCTGATTTTTTGTTTCCATTATTTTTGCTTTCGGTTTATCATATTTTTTCAATTTGGCAAAAGGTCCTTTATTCACATCGATTCTGGTTTTAGATTTTGTTTTATCCACTTCAATCTCATGAATACGTAAAAAAGGAGTGCTATGGTCTTTGGGAATAACTGCATCGTCAATGAAAAAATCTCTACAGTGAAATTGCGTAACATATTTCATGGCTACTGCATTCAAAAATGGATATGAAATATTCGTGTCCGAATAATAAGAAAATCCTCGTTTGTATGCGTTATAAAACATAACGACCATTCCTTGAGGAGTGTTTTCGAACAAAATACGAGATTTCCATGAAGACTCCAATAGATTGTCTTTTTTATTAATGGTTTCATTGTATTGTTCTTTGATGTAAAAATCAGGTTGAATATTGTTATTCAAAACCTCTTTTTCATAACACTGAATGAATTTTTCCCTTGTTTTTTGTAGATATAACTGTGATTCGGTAAGAACCACCTCTTTTTCGGGTAATTTTAACAAGTTGTGGTGTATTTTCATATAGACATAGGAAAAAAACGAAACTGTACTAATAATTGTAAATCCTACAAAATTGTAAGTATTAACGTTAAACATGTATTAATGTATCATAGGTACTATTTATATAATTTTAACGTGTTAGTTTTTTTCACCAAATTTAAAAATAGATTTGTTTTTCATAAAATCGTCGTATAATTCGGAATAATCACTTTGCATCAAATAGCGATAATTTTGCATTTTATATCCATCTAGTTTATTGTTGATCATTTTTCGTTTTACGGAGTCAGTCGAAAATATGCGATAATGATAACATAAAAAATGCGCGTTTTGAATATCGATTTCTCTCAAATTTTTATAAAAAGGGTTTATTTCTGATTTTTTGCCATGAATACTTTCAATACATTGAATTGTTTGTGTAGCTAGTGGATAATGTAAAGTCAATTCCTTTATTTTTTCACATTTTGAGATAGATTTTACTTCAATTTCGTTAAATCTACATCTACCCTTTGACCAATTATGTGGATGTGGGTGACGTTTATCGTGATCCCATCTTGTGACTAAATGTTGCAAAATGGAGGGTGGGTCATTTATTCGTCCATTACTTGACATCATAATCCATGGAATTTTAATGCAATCCACATCTTTAAATGTGGTTTCTAATTCTTCGCGAATAGTATTTCGTGAGTTTCTGCATGTAGTAATAAATTCGTCACAATCGACAAACATGATCCATTTAAAATGATCTTTGATTTTTACAAATAATTGATTCACATCAAACGTTTGGCGTTGTTTGAAATTGGTAGAATCAACAATGGTAACCTTTTTATGAGATCTTACCTTTTCTGATATAGGAATAGTAGAATCCACATCATATAAAATAAAAATATTATTCACTCCTTCAGCAAAATAATATTCTATAAATTCGTCTAGAAACGGTTCGTTCAAATATCGTACGATTAGAGCTAAACATTTACCCATATATATTATTTTATTAAATTAAATCTCTCTTTTATTCGATTTGTGTTTTTCTATATTCAAATAAATCTTTGATTTCTTTGTCTAAAATTGGCACTTCAATGCGGTCATACGTTTTATATCCGCTGTCGGGATGTAAGCAAACGAGATATAGGGCCGTAACTTTTTTTCCATATTTGAGTTCTAAAATATTCTTATATACATTCAATTGAAGCGAATAATGCCAGTAATTGGTATCAGGTAAATGCGAAATACATGATGTAGTTGCTGATTTTCCATAGTAACTATCGTATGAAATTTCTTTGCATCGTTTCCAATCATAAATTTGAAGAGTTCCATCCGGATTTTCAAATATCATATCAATGGAACCAGATAATTTAAGTTCTTCATAATAAACGCACCATTCGGTGCGGTATGGTTTTAATTCGGGAAAATCTTTTACAAATCGCAAGAACCAAGAATATTCGACGCTATCATTTTTCACGTCCATTTCGTTGTAATAGCATTCAATATCATAGTGCATATTTGTTCCGGCAGCAGCAGCTTCATCTCTATTTTTGTCCCAATCGGCCTTAATTTGTTCTTTTGTTTTTCCATAATATTTATAAGTAGGATCATTTCTACGTTTGTTTATTAATATTTTGTCAATAATACCATCACTGTCGAACTGTTCAAAATGAGAATGGTTCCAGGTTGTTACAGATGTAAAACTGGAGTCACCATGAACAGTGTAAATATGGGGTCCTTCATCAAATGAAATGAATTCATCTCTAGAATGAGTATTTTTAAGGGCTAAGAAATCGGGAACAGGATTGGACATGTTATAATTATTGGTAGTTAGTATTTATATGAATTAAAAAAAAATATTCAATTTTATATGATATAAAATTTACATATATTCATTAATTTCAAAATCCCTTGAAAATGTTTCATAAATCCAATTTCGCAATTGTTGTCGTCGTCTATTTTCATATTGTTCTCCTAGTCCATTAAGTTTATGCATATAACTAATGTTTTTCTCTTTTTCATTTTCATTGGATTGTATCATATGAGTATTATCCATTTGCCATTGAAGAACCGTTTGTAGAAATTGATGAACCATTCGCTTCA
>Ga0114995_10001047_pt1 | contig 19538 bp, 16 predicted proteins | sample ArcticOcean_MG_C_11_FD_87038 | JGI IMG/M metagenome (GOLD analysis project Ga0114995, IMG submission 87038) | Marine microbial communities from western Arctic Ocean - ArcticOcean_MG_CB2_154 | ecosystem: Environmental > Aquatic > Marine > Oceanic | place: Arctic Ocean: Canada Basin | collected... | reverse complement strand
TAAACGTGGTATGTCTATAGTCATGGCAATAGTGGCAGAGTGGGTCTTTTTGTCGACGTTGGTGATGATGTTGCCCAAATTAACGTGCTCATTACCCAGAACCATAATTACTTCACTCAACAATCCAGATCGATCCACCGCTTCTATAAAGATATCTACGGGGTACGTGTGAGCACTATTACTGGACCAATTAACTTCGATAATACGTTGACGATCACGTTCAGCCATATTCATGATATTAAGGCAGTCTTGTCGATGCACAGACACCCCTCTACTGAGCGTAATAAAGCCAGTAATTGGGTCACCTGGCACAGGCTTACAACAACTAGCTATAGTCGTTAATAAATTTCCCACTCCGGCTATTTGAACATCATTACCAGTGCCAGTTGCGGCCTTAGTTTTGCCATTTAACAAACTAAGATCTAACTGTTTCTTAGATTTAAGGTTAGGTTCCACCTGCAGATGCGCTGCGTTAATGACCTGGGCTAAACGCACGTCACCGGCACCTAATGCCGCATACATGTCATCTACATGCTTAAAGTTAATCGCCGTGGCGATTTGGTTGTAGTTCACCCCTGTAATAGCCATACGGCGCATTTCACGCTCAACCAGTTGGCGGCCAGCAGTTGCATTTTTATCTTTGTCTAACTGTTTGAAATAGTGACCAATTTTAGCCCGTGTACGACCTGCATGTACGTAGCCTAAGTTTGGATTCATCCAATCTCGACTCGGCGCACCACCTTTGGAGGTCATAATAGAAACTTGATCACCAGTTTTTAAACCATAGGTGAGAGGTACTATACGCCCATGAATTTTTGCCCCACGACAAGTATTACCTACTTCTGTATGCACTCGGTAAGCAAAGTCGATAGGTGTGGCGCCACTCGGCAGATCTACCACATGACCTTCAGGAGTGAATACGTAAATGCGGTCCTGCTCTACATCACTCTTTACTTGATTAACAAATTCGGCACCATCACCTACTTCATCATGCCATTCTAATACCTGACGCAGCCATGCCAACTTCTCATCGTATGAGTTACCAATACTATTAACGTCGGTGCCTTTGTATAACCAATGGGCACACACACCTAGCTCTGCTTCATCGTGCATAGCAAAGGTGCGAATCTGAATTTCTACTACCTTTCCTTCTGGCCCTATTACTGCTGTATGTAAGGAGCGATATCCATTTTCTTTAGGAGTAGCAATGTAGTCATCGAATTCCTGAGGAATATTACGCCACAGGCCGTGTACGATACCCAAGGCGGTATAACAGTCCGTAAGTTCTGGCACAAGTATGCGTACCGCGCGCACGTCATGTACTTGAGAAAACTCAATATTCTTGCGCTGCATTTTTCGCCAGATGCTATAAATATGCTTGGCTCTGCCTGTGATATCTGGCTCAATGCCCGCGGCCTTTAGCTGCTCCGTTAGATCGGCTAACACACGCGCTATATAGTCTTGCCTATCCATTCGTCGCTCATCTAGAAAAGCAGCAATTTCTTTATAGGCATTAGGCTGAAGGTAACGAAAGGATAGATCTTCAAGTTCCCACTTAATGGTACCAATACCTAAGCGATGGGCCAAAGGTGCGTACACATCAAACACTTCTCGGGATACTAGATAGCGTTTTTTTCGATCAACTTTTTTTACCGCTCGAATAGCACAGGTACGTTCGGCCAGTTTAATCAGCGCAACTCGCACATCATCGACTAGGGACACTAGCATCTTGCGAACGTTAGTTAGCTGACTGTCTGATTGGCCTAAAATACTATCTCGAGTAGGGCTTTGTAAGCTGCTGATAGCAGCCATTTGCAACACACCATCGATCAGCTGAGCTACCATGGGGCCAAAGGCGTCCTTAACATCGCCAAGGGCCAATTTATCTTCGCGCACAGCTCGGTACAACACCGCAGCTACCAAGGTTTCTTCATTCACCTGCAGCGTGGTTAAAATTTCGGCCATTTCAAGGCCCGTACGGAAGCAGTCCACCTCTTCTGTGGCCCAAATATCTTCGCTTTGACTAGCTCGATCACGAACTTCTTGTGCCAACTCACAGGCCTTTTGTAGGAGGCTAGTGTCCTCAAGCTCAACCTGAGTTTGCAACCCTGCCATCCAGGCCTGAATATCAACGTTACCGTCCGCATGGGTCGGGTGTACTGCACGTACCTGTACCATGGTTACATTCCGCCTTCATTACGCGCTAAACTAGGCTGCCTAAGAATAGCTGTCCTAATATTAGCTGCGCTCGTTGATGTAGTTCATCTTTGACTTCTCAGACATTATGTCCGAACAAGCAAAGCCATTACTTCTAAATGGGGTGTATGGGGAAACATATCAATACAGCCCACTTTAGCCACATTTAGACCCAAGGCCTGAAATTCTTTCAAATCTCGCGCCATAGAGGCCGGGTTACAAGACACATAAACAACTCGCTCCAACGGCTGACCTTTAAGCAACTGGGCAATGCCTTTAGCTCCTGCACGAGGAGGGTCTAATAAAGCTTTATTAAAAGACTGTTTCTGCCACAGCTTACGAGCGCTAGCATCAAACAAGTCTGCATGTTCAAAGTCTACCAGAGCAAAGCCATTATTCCGGGCGTTCTTACGACCTTGTTTTACCATGGAGTAGTCTCCTTCCAAGGCAAGTACTGTAACGAGCTGGTCAGCCATGCTGGCAATTGGCAGGGCGAAGTTACCCACACCACTGAATAAATCTAATACTTGATCTTCAGCCTGCAACTCTAGCCATTCTATAGCTTGGGCAACCATGCCTTTGTTAACCTGAGCATTGACTTGAACAAAGTCTTGTACAGCAAAATCTAAAACGATAGGTTTGTCTATTCCTGCTACTTCCAAACTATAGCTTAACTCTTCTATATGGCCACTTAACCAAAGGTCATCTTGATCAGTTTGCTGACATACCATACTAATTTCATGTTGCGTTCCAAAGCCTGCTAACAGTTGTTGGTCTTCTGGCGTTAGGGTGGCAGATACTTTCAAAATAATACAGGCACCAGCATCGGCTCGCAATAACTCCACATGGGTAACCCATTGGGTGTAATCCATAGCCACCAATATGTCATGCAAAGGCTCTAACAAGTTAGACAGCATCGGCTCTAATACTGGGCATGCGCTAATAGGCACAATGTGCTTATGGCCACTTTGGCGAAAGCCTAATAATAAGGTCTTGCTGTCAGCAAAATAGCGTGTAGCCAACTGCGCTCGGCGGCGATAACCCTGGCTTTCGCCAGTAATCGGTGGCACCCACTGTTCAGGCTCTATATTAGCTAAACGGCGTAGCTGCTCAGTAATAGCGGCCTGTTTATAGCTTATTTGAGCTGCAGGGTCTAAGTGCTGCAACTGACAACCACCACACGTGTCATATACAGGACAAATAGGTGTAATCCGGTGTTCACTAGCCTGCTTAATTTCCAACAGGCGCGCTTCCGCGTGAGTTTTATGGTCGCTAAATATTTCTGCCTTCACAGATTCACCTTGCAATCCGCCTTCAACAAAAATAGTTTTTCCTTGCCAGCGACCAACACCACGGCCATCGTGGCTTAGGTCTTCAAGGTCTAGATCGACATGCTTACCTACTGGTAAAGTGACTACTTCGATGTCTACTTGAGCTTGAGCCCGTTTCTGTTTAGCTGAGGCCGAAGGGTTTTTAAGTTTAAGTTTGCGCTGTAAGGGCGATAAACGAGCCATGATTAACCAAATACTCCAGTGGATAAATAGCGATCGCCACGATCGCAAATAATACAAACAATAACTGCATTTTCTACCTGTTTAGACAGGCGCAATGCTCCTGCTACAGAGCCTCCAGAAGAAACTCCAGCAAAGATACCTTCCTCTGTGGCTAAGGCCTTCATAGTGGCTTCTGCTTCAGTCTGATCCATATCGATAATTGCGTCTACTTTTGCCGCATCAAAAATACTTGGTAGATAGGCTTCTGGCCAACGCCGAATTCCTGGAATAGATGAATCTGGCTTAGGCTGTAGGCCATGAATTTGCACATCTGGGTTTTGCTCTTTTAAATAAGCAGACAAACCCATAATTGTGCCTGTGGTACCCATTGAACTCACCAAGTGGGTTATTTTACCTTGGGTTTGCTGCCAAATTTCAGGGCCAGTGGTACGGTAATGGGCCAATGGGTTGTCATTATTAGCAAACTGATCCAGTACTTTTCCTTCACAACGAGCCTGCATGGCTAAGGCTAAATCTCTAGCACCCTCCATGCTCTGCTCTGCTGTAACCTCAATCAGCTCAGCACCATACGCGGCCATAGATGCCTTACGCTCTGAACTCATATTATTTGGCATGATGAGTTTTAATCGATAACCCTTTATGGCTGCAGCCATAGCTAAGGCGATGCCTGTATTACCACTGGTCGCTTCTATAAGTACATCACCCGGTTGAATGTCGCCGCGCTTTTCTGCTTCTGTAATCATGCACATGGCTGGTCGATCTTTCACCGAACCTGCAGGATTGTTACCCTCTAACTTAGCCAGAATAATGTTACTGGTATTCCCTGGTAACCGCTGCAAGCGCACCAAGGGAGTATTACCAATATAGTCTTCTATGGTGGGGTACTTATGCATACTGACCTCTAGTGAACATACTTAACTTAACTTAACTTAGCACTACAAAAGCTAAGGCTTGGTCTAATTCGTCGGCAATACTAATATGGGCTTTTTGGCTACCTAAGTCAGCTTGGCGCTGTGCAGCTGCACCACTAAAGATCAATACTGGCGCACCCATTTCATCGTGTTCTATCTGCATTTGTTGCCAAGAAATACCACGCCCAATTCCTGTTCCTAAGGCTTTGGCTGCAGCCTCTTTAGCGGCAAAACGTTTAGCCAAAAAAGCGGCCGGTTGACTGGCTGCATCAAACTGAGACATTTCTAGTTCAGTGAGTATACGCTCGGCAAACTTGCGCCCAGTACGCTCTAATGCTGCTTCAATACGAGCGGTGGATACGATATCAGTGCCAATTGCCTTAACCATTACTTGCCTCGTTCTGCCTTAGTCTGCCAGATTAAACACGGCTAGGGCGATGGGGTTCACGGGCAGCTAACATTAGTGCTTTCATGTTTTTTACCGCTTGAGGCAGGCCAACAAACAACGCATCAGCCATCAAAGAGTGGCCAATATTCAGTTCGTTAAACTCAGGGATAGCCGCAATGGCTTCTACATTTTGTAGATTAAGCCCATGCCCACCGTTAACAATAAGCCCAATACTTGCGGCATAGGTTGCGCTTTGAGCTATACGTACTAGCTCGTCATGCTGCTGGGAGTGGCCTGTAGCGTCGGCATAAGCACCTGTGTGTAGCTCTATAAGCTCTGCCCCAGTGCGCTTAGCTGCATCTATTTGCTTTTTATCAGCATCAATAAACAAAGAAATCTGAGTGCCTACCGCCTGCATACGTTGGCATGCAGCTTTTATTTTCGCTTCTTGGGAAACCACATCTAAGCCACCCTCTGTGGTGAGTTCTTGACGTTTTTCGGGAACCAAACACACATAAGCCGGAGCAATTTCTACTGCCAAATCCACCATGGCATCGGTTACAGCCATCTCTAAGTTCATACGTGTTTGTAATACTTGAGCCAAAACCCGCACGTCACGTTCTTGAATGTGGCGCGCATCTTCACGCAAATGTACGGTAATACCGTCTGCACCAGCTTGCTCTGCATCTAGAGCTGCTTTAACTGGATCAGGATAACGCGTACCCCGAGCTTGGCGCAAAGTCGCAACGTGATCTATATTCACACCTAATAAAATTCGATTTGGATCAATCATTTCTGTCTTACCCTAATTGTCGCTTGTCTTTACTTTAGTTAGCTATATTAGCTATTTTTTAACGATAGTGTGGAATAAATTACGGCTTTGCAATGGTTTTCCACCCAAGAGCAGGTCTAAGTTAACTCGTGCCATATACTTAGCTACTTTAAGACACTGGCTATCGGTGTACTGACCTGCGGCTAACTGCAGTAATACTTTACCGCTAATCACAGGGGAGTTACTTAGCTCACCAGATTCGCCATGCGGGGTTTGATTTAAACAAACCCCTTGCAACGGGTGCAACTGATAATTGAGCTCAGGCATTACGTCCTTACCGGTTATGTAGTCTTTATCCAAGCCCACATGATACCCCAGTTCGTCCATTAGATAGACCTCAAAGGGACGCAAGCATTGTTCTAATAGTACATTACCAGCCAACTGATTGAGCAGAGCTTGATAGTAGGCAAATAAGTTTGGGTGGGGGTCATCTGAGGCCAGAAGCTTTAGCAATAGCTCATTGATATAGAGCCCACTGTAAAGACTGTCCCCCACTATAGTCAAGGGCGCACCAGCTCCATCAAACTGGAGGCTTGTACGCAATTCACCACGCCCTGTAAAACTCACCATAAGCGGCGTAAATGGCTGCACTAAGGCGCGTTTAGCAGGCTGTTTGCCCTGCGCTTTTCGTGCTCCGTGAACAATAACCGACACCAAGCCTTGGTTAAGTGTAAATAAGTCGGCAATCACACTGCTTTCCCGCCATGGGCGGCTATGTAACACGTAGGCTGGCTGCTGGTCAGTCACACCTGTTAATCGAGGCCGTCGTAGCCTAAGCTTTGCAACGCTCGCTCATCATCAGACCAGCCACTTTTCACTTTCACCCATAGCTTGAGCATTACCTTACACCCAAACATACGTTCCATGTCCACTCGCGCATCACGTCCGATCTGTTTAATTCGGTCGCCTTGATCACCAATAAGAATACGCTTTTGGCCTTTACGTTCAACTAAGATTAAAGCGCCTATGTGGAGTATTGGGCCATCTTGGGCAAACTCTTCTATTTCTACAGTCATTTGATAAGGCAGCTCATCACCTAACTGGCGCATTATTTTTTCACGGATTAACTCGGCGGTAATAAAACGCGCACTGCGATCCGTCACTTGATCTTCAGGGAAGAAGTGGCGGCCATTAGGCAGTTGATCGAGCACGCACTGCTCTAACTGATCTACCGAAGCGCCTGTATGGGAAGATATGGGCACCAGCACTGCGTTAGGCAAACGTTGCTGAACTTCTTGTAAATAGGGCAACAAAGATTGCTTATCATCAAGTATGTCAATTTTATTAATCGCCAGAATCACCGGACAATTAGCCGCTTTAACCTTTTCGTACACGTGCTCGTCGGCATCATTCCAACGGGTGCGGTCTACCATAAAGATGACTAAATCTACGTGCTTTAAGGCACTAGAAGCAGCTTTATTCATGTAGCGGTTAATGGCTTTATCAGCTTGATCTCTATGTAGCCCTGGGGTATCTACATACACAACCTGCACATCTCCTTCAGTTTTAATACCCAAAATTTGATGACGAGTGGTTTGTGGCTTACGAGACGTAATGCTTATTTTTTGGCCCAAAATATGGTTAAGCAAAGTGGACTTGCCTACGTTAGGCCGGCCCACAATAGCTACATAGCCACATTTGGTGCTACTGTCGTTTTGGGTTGCTAACCAAGTATCTAAATCTGTCATGGTGTATTTTCTGTTATAAAGATTCTTGACCAAGTTGCTGTAACGCTAACGTGGCCGATTTCTGTTCTGCGATACGGCGGCTAGAGGCCTCCGCTTTAGTTGGTTTATCCAGTAAGCTACTGTGGCATTCTATGATGAAAATTTGTTCGTGATCTTGCCCCTTAACATCGATCAAATGATAAACGGGTAAATCAGATTTCTTCGCCTGCAAGTATTCTTGCAAGCGCGTTTTAGGATCTTTTTGGGTATCAGATAGGCTCAAATTATCTAGCCTAGAAGTAAACCAATCTAAGATACGCTCTTCGCAGGCAGCCATGCCTGCATCTTTATAAATAGCGCCAATAATGGCTTCGGTAACGTCAGCCAGAATAGATTCACGTCGCTGCCCGCCACTTTTTAGCTCTCCAACACCTAGTTTCAAACAAGGGCCAATGTGCATTTCTTTAGCCACTTGGGCCAGCGTTACACCTTTTACCAAACCTGCACGTAAGCGACTTAACTGACCTTCCCTGGCTTTGGGGAATTTATCAAACAACGCATTAGCAATGACAAAGTTAACAATGGAATCACCTAAATACTCTAAGCGTTCGTTATTATAGTGGCCACACGAGCGGTGGGTAAGCGCTAAATCCAGCAGTGCAATATCAGTAAAGGAGTAACCAATAGCCGTACAAAGAGCGTCTATTTTTTGCTGGTGGGCCGTTTCGGCAGGCGCTTTCATATTAATCTATGCTGCCCACTGTACTAAAGTTGGGCAAACTGAAGAAGCTATCCCAATGCAACCACACGGCAACAGCCTTACCAGTAATATTTTCTTCTGGCACAAAGCCCCAATAGCGACTGTCATTACTACCGTCTCTGTTGTCGCCCATCGTGAAGTACTTTCCTGGTGGAATAGTGATCACGCCATTTTTACCAGGGGTTTTATTACGTAAGATAAGGTGTTCTACATCACCTAATTGCTCTTTATAGATTTCCGTCTCAGGGGACTGATCACCAACATAGGTCTGAGGCATCTGTTCTCCATTGATATAAATTACCTTATCGCGCAACTCTAAGGTATCACCTGGCACTGCAACCACCCGCTTAATAAACTTAATTGCTGTATTCTTTGGATACTTGAATACCATCACGTCGCCTACTTTTGGATCGTTAAGATCAAAAACCTTAGTACCCAATACTGGTAAGCGTATACCATATTCAAACTTATTAACGACAATGAAATCCCCTACGGTAAGTGTAGGCAACATAGAGCCTGAAGGAATCTGGTAAGGCTCCATAAAGAAAGAACGCAGAACCAACACAAAGGCCAATACAGGAAAAAATGAACGACTGTATTCTGCGAACAGGGGTTCACGCATCACTTTGTCTTGATCTGCTTGGGGTAATTCTGCACCAGCACTAGCTGTTGCCAATACTAACGCTTTAATGCGGGCTGGTTTCCATAACCACACATCAAGGGCATAACCAGCACCAAACACTGCCACTAGTACCGAAAGCAGTAACTCAAAATCAAAATCCATCATGACCTATATGTCCTTTTATCTTTTATCTGAGGTAGCTATCTAGCTATCCAACTTAAGCACGGCCAGGAAGGCTTCTTGTGGAATTTCTACATTACCCACTTGCTTCATGCGCTTCTTACCTTCTTTTTGCTTAGACAACAGTTTCTTCTTACGGCTAATATCGCCACCATAGCATTTGGCTGTTACGTTTTTACGCAGGGCTTTAACTGTAGTACGAGCCACAATATTACCACCAATAGCTGCCTGAATAGCCACATCAAACATCTGCCGAGGGATAAGCTCTTTCATCTTTTCACACAAAAGACGACCACGAGACTGTGCATTATCGCGATGCATAATAACCGCCAAAGCGTCCACTCGTTCGCCGTTAATTAGAATGTCCAAACGCGCAAGCTTAGCTTCTTCGAAACGTACAAAGTTATATTCTAAAGACGCATAGCCACGGCTCACAGACTTAAGACGGTCAAAGAAATCTAATACCACCTCACTCATGGGCATGTCATAGGTTAACGAAACCTGAGTGGCGGTAAACTGCATATTCCTTTGTACACCACGTTTTTGAACACACAAAGTAATCACGTTACCTAAGTGTTCTTGTGGCACTAAGATATTAGCTTCTACGATAGGCTCACGCATTTCGGCCACACCACCCATATCAGGTAGTTTAGACGGATTATCTACATAGATCACTTTACCGTTATTGAGCTCTAATTCGTAGATTACTGTAGGCGCCGTAGTGAGTAAATCTAGGTTATATTCACGCTCTAATCGCTCTTGAATAATCTCCATGTGCAACATACCCAAAAAACCACACCGGAATCCAAAACCTAAGGCATCAGAGCTTTCTGGCTCATAAAACAAAGACGCGTCATTAAGGCTTAGTTTGGCTAGCGCTTCACGGAAATCTTCGTAATCATCTGAGCTAGTTGGGAACAAACCAGCATACACTTGAGGCTGTACCTTCTTGAATCCAGGCAAGCTTTCAACGTCAGACGTTTTAAAGTGAGTTAATGTATCGCCTACTGGTGCGCCATGAATATCTTTAATACCGGCAACGACATAACCCACTTCGCCAGCTCTTAATATGCCAGTTTGCTTACGTTTAGGTGTAAATATACCCAGATCATCTACGCCGTATTGTACGCCCGTAGACTTCACTATAATTCTGTCCTTTTTACGCAATACGCCGTTCTTAATACGCACCAATGATACGATACCAAGATAATTGTCGAACCAAGAGTCAATAATCAATGCTTGTAGCGGCTTGTCTTCGTCGCCTATAGGTGGTGGGATCAATTCTACTAATTGCTCCAGCACTTCTTGCATGCCTAGGCCACTTTTAGCCGAGGCTTCAATGGCGTCACTGGCATCAATACCAATCACTTCTTCAATCTCTTGCTTTACTTTATCTGGGTCGGCTTGAGGCAGGTCCATTTTATTCAAAACGGGTACTACTTCTAAGCCTAGCTCTAAGGCCGTATAGCAGTTAGCTACGGATTGAGCTTCTACCCCTTGCGCCGCATCCACTACCAACAAAGCCCCTTCACAGGCTTCTAACGACCGCGACACTTCATAGGAAAAATCTACATGCCCAGGGGTGTCGATAAAGTTAAGCTGATAGGTTTTACCATCTTTGCTGTGGAAATCCAAAGTCACACTTTGCGCTTTAATAGTGATGCCGCGTTCGCGTTCGATATCCATGGAATCCAGCACTTGCTGCTCCATTTCACGATCTGACAAACCGCCACACATTTGAATAAAGCGATCTGCAATAGTGGATTTACCATGATCGATATGAGCGATGATGGAAAAATTGCGGATCAGAGAGTTGATGGCCATGCGATGACTTCCGAGTTACCTCTAGTAAGAGGCTAATAATAGGGGTGCATAAAAGAGCGGAATTATATCCTAGTTGAAGCTAAAAAACCGTAGCAAGGCCACCTGCTACGGTTTTGTTAAGGCCTATTAGGGCTATTTTTACCGGCTAATTCGAGTGATCGCCTTTTTTGTCATGCTTTTGCATATGATCAGCACGCTTTTCGATCATCTCGTCATGTATGACTTCAAATTTTTCCACTTGCTCTGGTGTTAATAGTGACAGAACTTGTGCTTCCATATTGGCTTGATCAATCAAACGTTGACCCATAGCTTCACCATGCAAAGCGCCAATTTCTTTGGCTTTGGCAATGTAGGCATCACTGCCCAAGTCTAACTGAGACAAGTCTGAGAGTTGGGCTGCCATAGCCTGATGACCACCTGACATACCTTCATGCTGGCCTTTCATAATATCTTTAATGGCGCCTTGTTGCGCATCAGTAAGATCCAGCACCTTAGACATGTATCGAACCATCATGTCACTTCGATTACCGCCCATTTTCCCCCAGCCGCCATGATCCCATTTGCTATCCGCCATGGCCATTCCTGCAGCCACCAAACCAGCCAACGCTATAGTCGGTAGAATAATTAAGCTGCGTTTGATAAATGGGTTCATGGTTTTGCTCCTAGTTAAGTTACCTCCCTAATGGGATAAACTCTATTATAGGTATACCATTGCAAGAGTGGGTGTAGACATTGCAAAGGAGTGCAAAGATATCGTTAATTCTATGACAAGGTGGTAAATATTGCCTTATATTTAGTCTACTTGAGCTAAGTTACCCTTTTCTTGCAGCCACGATTTACGATCACCTGAACGCTTTTTGGCTAACAGCATATCCATCACTTCCATAGTGCCGTCACCCGACTCTATACTAAGCTGCACTAACCTTCGGCTATCTGGCTTCATGGTAGTTTCTCTTAACTGAGAAGGGTTCATTTCGCCCAAGCCCTTAAAACGCTGAACATTGACCTTACCGCGCTTTTTCTCGGCAGTAATATGATCCAACACACTTTGCTTTTCGCTTTCATCAAGGGCATAAAACACTTCTTTGCCAATATCGATACGATACAGAGGTGGCATAGCCACATACACATGGCCTGCTGCAACTAACGGCTTAAAGTGGCGCACGAATAAAGCGCACAATAACGTGGCAATGTGTAAGCCGTCTGAATCGGCGTCAGCTAAGATACAAATTTTGCCGTAACGCAAACCTTCTAGATTTTCTGCGCCGGGGTCCACACCCATTGCAACGGCTATATTGTGCACTTCTTGAGAAGCTAATATTTGCCCCGAGTCCACTTCCCAAGTATTGAGTATTTTACCTCGCAAAGGCAGAATAGCTTGAAACTCACGCTCTCGTGCTTGCTTAGCAGAACCACCAGCAGAGTCACCTTCCACTAGAAAAAGCTCACCTCGGCTCACATCGGTACCACTGCAATCCGCCAGCTTTCCAGGCAAAGCCGGACCTTGGGTGATTTTTTTACGGATGACTTTTTTTCCCGCACGTAAGCGTTTTTGGGCGTGATTAATCACTAAATCAGCTAATAACTCACCTTCATCAGTATGCTTATTGAGCCATAAACTAAAGGCATCTTTCACTTCACCAGACACATAAGCCACAATTTGGCGGGAAGAAAGTCGCTCTTTAGTTTGGCCAGAAAACTGTGGATCTTGCATTTTTACAGACAACACAAAACAGCAACGGTCCCATATATCTTCTGGGCCAAGTTTCACACCACGAGGCAGCAAGGTACGAATTTCACAAAATTCCCTCAAAGCATCGAGTAAACCACTACGTAAACCGTTAACATGAGTACCTCCTTGTGAGGTTGGAATCAAGTTCACATAACCTTCTTGGGTTAAATCACCACCTTCTGGCAACCATTGAACCGCCCAATCCACACCTTCAATTTCACTTTTACGACTACCTACAAAAGGCGTGGCTGGAAGGCAGTTATAACCCTCATTAGCACCTTGCAGGTAATCCTCTAAACCTTCTTGGTAATACCATTCGTGTTTTTCTTTGGCTGTAGTGGTTAAATCTAAAAAGGTGACCTTTAGTCCACTGCACAGCACCGCTTTAGCCCGCAACACATGCTTAAGCCTCACTACAGAAAATTTGGCAGAGTCGAAATACTGAGGGTCGGGCAAGAAGGTGACACTGGTGCCAGTATTACGCTGACCCACGGTGTCCACCACTTCTAGCTCACTCACTTTATGGCCGTCGGCAAAAGCAATACGATGCACTTGACCATTACGCCTAATCTTCACTTCTAGAGCAGAGGTCAGTGCGTTTACAACGGATATACCAACTCCGTGTAAACCACCAGAGAACTGGTAGTTTTTGTTAGAAAATTTACCACCAGCATGTAAACGGGTAAGAATAAGCTCCACCCCACTCACCCCTTCCTCGGCGTGTATATCTACTGGCATGCCTCGACCATTGTCAACCACTGTAAGTGAGTGATCACTATGCAGTATCACGTCAATTTGATCAGCATGCCCAGCTAACGCCTCATCCACTGAATTGTCGATGACTTCTTGGGCAAGGTGATTTGGGCGGCTAGTATCCGTGTACATACCCGGGCGTTTTTTAACCGGGTCTAAACCACTTAATACTTCAATGGAATCCGCTGTGTAGTTATCTTGTGCCATGGAGTTACTTCGCCGATATAATCATGATAGTTTCATATTAGAGCTAGCGACAATTTAATACCTGATCGCAAGCTTGTTGCAACAATAGCAGCAGTAATTGTAAATTACCGAGACATTTTGCACTTGTATGCATTTTAGAGCTTGGGCAAACGATGTACTTTAGTGTGTACTTGGCCCCCTACCTCGAGCGTAATCAGCCTTAAACCTGGGCCCAGCTCAGCTTGTACTTTAAACTCTTGTTGCTCACATGTGAACTGTACTGCACTGGAAGGCGTGGCAAGAAAGCGCGAACTGCCTATTAATTGGTCAAATTCTTGGTGCACATGCCCACATACCACCGCCTTCACTTGAGGGTTAGATGCTACTAAAGCGTTAAACTGAGTAGCGTTACCCAACATTATAGTGTCTTGCCATAAGGAATTTACCGGCACCACATTATGGTGCATAAACACGCACACTGGCTTCTGATTATCGCTCTCTAAAACCTGCTTAAGCTCTTCCATCTGAGCAGCAGACACGCTTCCTCCTCCAAGGCCATCTGGCTGATCCGTAGTATTAAGTACCAATAAGCGCCAATGATCATAGTCAAAAACCCGCAACTGCTGCACAGCCTGACCAGAAACCTGTTGCATGGTTTCACAGTTGTCATGGTTACCCGCTAACCAAATACACGGATAAGGCAGGCTACTTAGCTTTTGCTGTAGTCGCAAGTAAGCCGCACCACTGCCAAAGTGACTTAGATCCCCCGTGAGCATTAACAGCTCCACTTGGGCATTACTTTTCAACCAAGACAAACACTGATCTAAATGTGCATCAGCATCAACACCTTTGTACTGAGTACTCGCATCAGCTTGTAGATGGCAATCGGTGATTTGGGCAATACGTAAAGTCATCAGTTACCCCACTGAGCCTGAAGCCTAAGGTAGTGTATTTGTAGCCATTGAGTAGCGATGATAGTAGCTGCGTTGGTGAGCCTACCTTGCTCTAACATCTGCCATAGCATTTGGAGCTTGATCACCTGCACTTGAATATCTTCGCCTTCAGTAGGTAATCCGTGCACCCCACCTAGCTGGCTAGAATCGACTGGAGCGCAATAAATATCTAAACTTTCATTACTACCACCTGGAGTAACAAGGTATTTACACACTACCTCCAAGTCACTTTCAGTAATTATTGCTCCAGACTCTTCTTCGCACTCTCGAACAGCTACTTGCTCTGAAGTTTCCTGCGTGTCGATCATGCCTGCCACCATTTCCAGCTGCCAGGGTCCATCTTCATGGCCCATAGCCCCCACCCGGAATTGCTCAACCAACACCACTTCGTCTCTTTTAGCATCGTACATAAGTACCGCCACTGCCGGTAAACGTACGACTAGCTCCCGCTGTAGTTCTCTACTCCAGCCACCTTCGAATAAACGATGCTGCAACTTTAGCTTTTGTACTTGGTAGAACCCTTGATATACGGTTTCTTGATGATTTACACGTACATCTGAACACTGATATTTGGGTTTATACATAATTCAGAACAAGCCTTTAATTACATTAGGTCTGGAGCCATATTTCGGCTCATCATCGTAGCTAATTGTAGAGCGTTTTCAACGCAATCACCTAAAGCAACCCCATCGCGCCAATTACTACGCATATACAGACCAGGGAACTGAGCTAACGACTCATCAACTAACGCTACCTTTTGCAAGTGGCCTAAGTGATACTGAGGGATAGCGTTAGGCCATAAACTTTCTTCGTGCCATAACGGTTGCCCCTTAATACCTAGGTAAGGCGATAACTCTTGCAATATTAACTCCACTCTTTGTTGAGGAGTTAAGGTCATGGCGTGATGCCCACGACCGCCACCAATAAACACAGTAATCAGGTGCTGATTATCAGGGCAACGATCCGAAAAAATACTAGAAGGAAATAACACCCCTAAGGTCTGCTTATTCTCTTTAGTGGGCAATAAGCAACCAAATCCATCCAGAGCATGTTTAATCTGGCTCTTTTCAAAGGCCATGCTAATACTTGCCACCGCCGGATAATCAATATCTCGCAAACACGCTTTGGCTTGAGTGAATAACGCCTCATCTGCTGGCACTAAATCATCTATTAACCGCGCAACCTGCGCTGCTGGCACAGCCATAACCACCTGAGATGCCTGCCAGATTTCATCGCCACTTCTTGCCTGATACCCAAATTCTCGGCTATAGGTAAGGCTGTCTACTTGGGTATTGAGATTTACCGCTGGCCCAAGCTGTTGAGCCAATGCTTTTGGCAACTGATGTAAACCACCAGCGAAGCTCATCATTGCTCCGTCTAAAGGCATAATTCCTTGCTGTTCTGCAAGTTTTTTCTGGCGCGACTTATTTTTCATTTTAGCAACGCCGCCAACAATCATAGAGCCATATTCGGTTTCTAAAGCGTAAACTTTCGGCACCGCCGCACGTATGGATAATTTCTCTGGATCACCTGCAAAAACGCCGGAGATAAACGGATCAATCAGCCAATCTAGCATTTCATGGCCAAGCCTTCGCCTTACATATTCGGCAATACTTTCTTCGTGAGTAGCTTTGCCAATAAATGGTTCGATCAGCACCCTTGCTTTTCCAGCGATACTCAAGACACCACTAGTAAGGGCATCAAGAATACTCATAGGCAAAGCAATCATGCGGCCTTTCTTGCCAATAAAGCGCTTATGAGCTGTTTGGTTAGCTAATATTAAATGAGGCTTTAGCCCTGCCTGCTCTATGAGCTGAGCCATCGCTGGGCGATTATTGATAAAGGAGTTGGGGCCTCGCTCCCACTGACAGCCGTGCTGTTTCACAGTTTGTAAGTTGCCACCTACTTGATTTCCTGCCTCCAGCACAGTGACAGAAAAGCCCTGCTGCTGTAAAAACCAAGCACTGGCTAAGCCGGAAATACCCGCACCAATAATAAGCACATGATCGTCCTGCCCTAGCTGCTGCGGTAGTTCTGGAAACGGCCCAGCGCTATGGCTGGAGCCCGTTGTTGTATCAGTGTTATACATAATATTAAATCATCTTATGGATATAGTACAAGGTTAGCAGCTTTGGCCTAAATAGGCTTTGATATGACTATCCTTTTGTTGTAAAAAATCCTTACTCAAGCCTTGCCAATGTACCCTACCTTCAGCAATAAATACGACAGTTTCGGCTAATTCTAAAGCATCTTTTGGTTCGTGGGTAACCAGCAGCACAGTAAGTTTTTGTTGCTCACTTAAACGTTTAACCAACGCCGCCATCTCTATCCTTAATGCTGGATCAAGCGCACTAAAAGGCTCATCCAGTAATAACAGCGGTTTACGCCTCACCAAAGCTCGGCCTAACGCCACCCTTTGTCGCTGACCACCCGAAAGCTGCTTAGGCAAGCGAGAACCCAAGCCTTTTAAACCCACTAGGTCCAACGCACTTTCTACTTGGACTATTTCATCAGTGGTCAGCTTAAGGTTGGAACGTATGCCTAAAGCTAGATTATTAAACACCGACATGTGAGCAAATAAATTATGTTCTTGAAACAAGCTGGTCACTGGCCTTTGGGCAGGTTCTAGATGATCTATGCGCTGACCCCCAAGTAATATTTGGGAAGTATCCTTCTGTTGAAGCTGAATAAATCCAGCTAGCAAATTCAGCAAGGTAGATTTACCAGAGCCACTAGCACCCATAATGGCCACCACCTGACCTAAAGAAATCTGCAGGTCGTAATAAAATTGCTGCTCACCTAAACAACAACTTACCTGCTTAAAGTTTATCACCAGGGCCTCCTAATAGACGTTCTAAAACCACAAAAATTGCCAAGCACAACCCCAGTAAAACCACTGCTGTCACCCCCGCCGCATCACTTTGGTAACTCCCCAAACGTTGGTACATTAACAACGGTAAGGTTTGAATATCAGGGCTACCAAATAAAGCCACCACCCCTAGATCGCCAGCAGACATTGCCGCCACTAAGGCCAAAGCCAAACCAATAGGTTTGCGTAATATAGGCCACTCAACAAGGCGTAATCGATGCCAGCCTTGTACTCCTAAGCTGCTGCATAGACGACCGTAGTCTCTACCAATTTGTAAATAAGCTACGGATAACACACGTAACATATAAGGCAATCCCATTAAGGCGTTCACCAGCACAACAATATAAAGATTAATAGCAAACACGTTTACATGGGGGCTTAATCCAATGAACAGTCCTGTGGCTAATACCAAAGGTGGCACAACCAAAATAACAGAGCCCATCCACTCCACAGTCACGGCGGCCACTGGATAACGTTCAAGCCAATGACGCTGAGCCAGCAATAATCCAGCAGCCATGAGCAGGCTCAATGAAGCAGAGCTCAAAGCCACCCATAAACTATTACTGAAGGCCCTCCATAAGCGTAGATCAAGTAAAACGTCAGCCCAAGCAGTGTTAAATCCTGCGATCACTACCGCTAGTAAAGGCAATAGTACTAACAAGGTAGCCAGTGACAGCACCACCGCATCACTCACAATACCTAGCCATGGCTTGAGATCTGGCCGCATATTTTTGACCGAGGTTCCAATGCTGGCAAAGATATCGATAGGACGCCCTAAGCGCAACCCAACCCATAAAATAGAGCCACAAAAAACCACCTGTAACAGGCTCAAATACACCGCTTTTGCGATATCAAAATCAAACCGTATGGCTTGAAATATGGCTACTTCGATGGTAGTAGCCTTAGGCCCACCACCTAAAGTCATTACTATAGCAAAGCTGGTGAAGCACAAGGCAAACACCAAGGCTGCTAATTGGGGCAATACCCCTTTTATATGAGGCCACTCGATATGTCGCCAAAGGTCCATTGACGTCATCCCTAGCTGGCTAGACAAACGCCAAGTTTCACCATTAACGGCGTCTAATCGCTGCAATATAATACGTGCAGCCAATGGTAAATTAAAAAACACATGGGCCAGCAAGATACCGGTTAAACCATAAACATAGCTTTGGGGCTGCCCACCAAACCATAACCAGAGCTGATTAAAATAACCGTATTTACCATGTAACAAAATAATACCAAACACAGCAATAATACTGGGCACCACTAATGCCACACTGAAGCATCGCAACAGTAACCAACGACCCACAAAAGACTGCCTACGAGCTAAAGCACGGGCTACTAACACCGCCGCAGACAAGCTAATAATGGTAGATAAGCTAGCCTGCCACCAAGAAAACCACACGACACGCCAAGTATACGCATCGGTGATATAACTTAACCATTGGGCCTGACCTAAATAAGAAGAAAACGCGGCCATGGCAAGTAATAGCGGCAACAATACCAAACCAAAACTAATACTGCTAAACCACAACCAGTGTGTTGATGACTGTGTCTTATTCACTTGTCTTGCGTCTGTTTCAAAGCCTGCCCCAAAGCCAACTCTATCTCAGCTAAATGACGGCTAAGTGCGCCTTTTTTTGCATCAACCAGCGCTACACCTGCAGCTCCCATGGAATCTCTTAACGATTGATCTGTTAATAATTGGGTAATATCTGCTAACAAATGAGCATGAGTAGTCACTCGCAAGCCTTGTACCTGTTCTAATTGGTCACATACTTGAACAAAATTAAAACAGTTAGGCCCCATCAGCACTGGCTTACCTAAAGCGGCGGCCTCTAAAGGATTATGCCCACCCGTGTCGGCCAGACTGCCTCCTACAAACACAACATCTGCTCGGCGGTAAAAATGCATTAACAAACCCATGGCATCCACTAATAACACTCTTCGGGGGTGCTCCCTGTAAGCATCAACATCAATAGTATAATCACCCTCGTATGAGGAGCCAATTTCACTGTACCTTAACCAAGACAAGCCTGATTGCCGGCACAAATCTGCTACTTCATCGAACCGTTGCGGGTGCCTAGGCACTAGCACCAAAGTCCCTTGAACCTCTTGCGGGAGGTGTGCCCACGCTTGTAATAAGCTAGC